>Ga0070726_10000477_pt1 | contig 49892 bp, 43 predicted proteins | sample tdAd471_FD_67275 | JGI IMG/M metagenome (GOLD analysis project Ga0070726, IMG submission 67275) | Marine sediment microbial communities from the Atlantic coast under amendment with organic carbon and nitrate - tdAd47.1 | ecosystem: Environmental > Aquatic > Marine > Coastal > Sediment | place...
GCCCTGGCGTTCCATGACATCAACCCGCAGGCGCCCATCCACGTGCTGGTGATCCCGAAGGGCGAGTATGTCTCCATGGCGGACTTCTCGGCCTCGGCCCCCGCTGATCTGATGGTCGGCTTTTTCCGCGCGGTTGGCAAAGTGGCCGACGAGCTTGGCCTTGTTGAGCCCGGCTACCGTATGCTGGCGAACGCCGGTACCAATGCGCACCAGGAGGTGCCACACCTGCATATCCATCTGTTTGGCGGCAAGTCGCTTGGCCCGATGCTGGACACCAGCTTCGGCGTCTGAGAGATGACAGACCTGCCAATCATCCAACGCGCGAAGGGGTTTGCTGATCGCACCGCCTTTTTCGGGCGTGGTGGCGAAGTGACCTATCAGAACCTTTTGCACCGGTCCGCTGCTGTGGCTTCAGGCCTTCTTGCGGAAAAAGCTGATCTTGAGGAAGAGCGGATCGCCTTCCTGCTGCCCACGGGGGCTGATTATGCCGCCGCACAGTGGGGCATATGGCGCGCGGGCGGTATTGCTGTGCCGATCAATGGCGGCGCCACGGTGCCGGAGATTGAGCACGCTTTGACGTGCGCGAGTGTCCGCCGCGTGGTGGTGGCTGCGGAACGGCTTTCAGTGCTGGGCGACTTGCCAAAGCGCCTGGGGCTTGAGGTATTGGATTTCACGGGCCTTGAAGGCAACAGTCCCCTACCCGAAATTGCACCCACACGCCGGGCGATGATCCTGTTCACCAGCGGCACAACGAACAAGCCCAAGGGCGTAGTGTCGACCCACGCGTCGATTGAGGCGCAGGTGACAGCGCTTGTGGAAGCTTGGAAGTGGCAGGCGGATGACCGTATCCCGCTTTTTCTGCCCATGCATCACCTGCACGGCATATTGAATATCCTGTGCTGCGGCCTGTGGTCCGGCGCCGCGATTGAGCCGTTCGACAAGTTCGACGCTGACGCCATCTGCGCGCGGGTGGGGGAAGGCGTCTATAGCCTCTTCATGGCGGTGCCGACCATCTATGTGAAGCTTATCAAGTGGCTCGATGCGCCGGAAAATGCAGGCAAACGCGACGGTGTCATCAAGGGCTTTGGCGCCATGCGGCTGATGGTTTCAGGTTCTGCCGCGCTTCCGGCGTCCATCCATTCAGCATGGTCTGACCTGACGGGCCAGATGCTCCTGGAGCGCTACGGCATGACCGAAATCGGCATGGCGCTTTCAAACCCGTACGCAGGTGAGCGCCGCGCCGGGATGGTTGGCCTGCCGATGCCGCGCACCGACATCCAGCTGGTGGATGATGCGGGCAAGGTGGTCAGCGGCGAAGGCGCGGTGGGCGAGATCTGGGTCAAGGGCCCTGCCGTGTTCCGCGAATATTGGGACAGTCCGGCGGCGACCGCGGAAAGCTTTGAAGGCGACTGGTTCAAGACCGGCGACATCGCGACGCTTGAGCACGGTTATTATCGCATCATGGGGCGGTCGTCCGTGGATATCATCAAGTCCGGGGGCTATAAGCTCTCGGCCCTTGAGATCGAAGCCGCGCTTCTGGAGCATCCCGATATCACAGAATGCGCCGTGGTTGGTCTTGCTGACGACGAGTGGGGCGAGATCGTCGCCGCAGCAATTGGCCTCACGGAAAGCGCGACCCTTACGCTTGAAGAGCTGCAGACCTGGGCTTCGGCCCGGCTATCGGCCTACAAGCTGCCGCGCGCACTTTTGGTGTTGGATGCCTTGCCGCGGAACGCCATGGGCAAGGTAACAAAGCCTGCCGTGAAGGCGCTGTTCACCTAGGGGCGACATCAGGCCACACCATCTTGCCGATGCCTGCTCTGGGCAAAGCCTCGGGAATGTGTTTTACTCGGGATAGAGGTATCCCATGCATGCTGTTGGTCACATGTGTACCAGCGTATCCCTGAAACTGGCGCTTTGGCGCCGGGCAGTCATCCTTTTTGTCAGCCTTCTGCTTTTTGTCCTTCCCGCCCGCGCGGACCGGGCGCTTGTCATAGATATTGATGGCCCGATCGGCCCGGCAATGGCGGATCATGTCACGCGCGGCTTCGAGGAAGCGGCCAAACGCAATGCTGACTTGATCATCATCCGGATCGACACGCCAGGCGGGCTTGTGTCCTCAACCCGCGACATCATCAAAACCATCCTGGCAGCCGACAGGCCGGTGGTGGGCTATGTGGCGCCGTCCGGCGCGCGGGCCGCCAGCGCCGGTGCCTATATCCTGCTGGCTTGCCATGTGGCGGTGATGGCACCGGGCACCAATGTGGGGTCCGCCACGCCGGTGATGATGGGCGGCATGCCCGGCAGCCCGGCACCGGGCGAGGGTGCTGAGAAACAAGCCGACCATCCGGACATGATGGACAAGGTGCTCAACGACGCGCGAGCCTATATGCGCTCGCTCGCGGAAATGCGCGGACGTCCAGCTGAGCCCGCCGAAAGGTTCGTCAGTGAAGCCGACAACCTGACCGCCAGCGAAGCATTTGAGCGCGGCGTAATCGACCTTGTGGCGCGCGACATGCGCGACATGATGAAAAAGCTGGAAGGCCGGGAGGTGACAGTCGACCAAAGCGCCCAACTACTGGCGACCGACCTTCTGACGGTTGAGACGCTGGACCGCAGCTGGCGCGAAGACTTCCTGGCCTTCATCACCAACCCGAATATAGCTTATCTGCTGTTGATGGTTGGGGTGTATGGCCTGATCATCGAATTCTCCAATCCGGGCCTGGGGGCACCGGGTATTGTGGGCGGTGTGTGCCTGATTATCGGCCTCTATGCCTTGCAGATGCTGCCGGTAAACTATGCTGGGCTTGCACTGATGGCCCTTGGCCTTGGGCTCATGATCGCCGAGGCGTTCGTTCCCGCCTTCGGGGCGCTGGGAATAGGTGGGGTTGCAAGCTTTGTGATCGGCTCGATCATGCTGATCGACAGTGACATCCCTGAATTTAGCCTGTCGCCGCTGCTGATCGGCACCGTATCGCTCCTGACCGCCGGGCTGTTCCTGTTTGTGCTGACCTTTGCTGTCAGGGCATGGAGGCGACCGGCCGTGAGCGGCAATGACGCGCTTGTGGGCGATATGGTCGAGGTGCTTTCCTGGACGGGCGGCACTGGCACGGTCCGCGCACACGGCGAGGTCTGGAGCGCCCGCGGTCCAGAGGGCGCAAAGCCCGGCGACCATTTGACCGTTCACGCAATAGAGGGGCTGACCCTTGATCTGGGCAGCCCTAAGGAATCCAACGCCAAGGAGGCATCCGCCGATGACTGACATACTTTATTCCAGCTATATCGTGGCTATCTTCGGCCTGTTTATCCTTCTGTCTGCCTTTCGCATTTTGCGGGAGTATGAGCGCGGCGTGGTCTTCCTTCTGGGGCGTTTTTGGAAGGTCAAGGGTCCGGGGCTTATCATCATCATTCCTGTGATCCAGAAAATGGTCCGGGTGGACCTGCGCACCATGGTGATGGACGTGCCGGAACAGGATGTGATCTCGAAGGACAATGTCTCCGTGCGGGTGAATGCGGTGGTTTATTACCGCGTTGTCGATGCGAGGCGCGCCATCATCGAGGTCGAGGATTTCGAATTTGCCACCAGCCAGCTGGCGCAGACCACACTTCGCTCAGTGCTGGGGCAGCACCAGCTTGATGAGATGCTGGCGGAACGCGAGCGGCTGAATGATGATATCCGCACGATACTCGACCAACAGACCGACGCCTGGGGCATCAAGGTCGCCAATGTGGAATTGAAGCATGTGGACCTGGACCCATCCATGATCCGCGCGATCGCCAAGGAGGCGGAAGCAGAACGGATCAGGCGGGCCAAGGTGATTTCAGCCCAGGGCGAGGCCCAGGCCGCCGGCAAGATTCTGGAGGCCGCCAAGGTGCTGCATGAAACGCCGGAAGCGATGCAGATTAGGTATCTTTCTGCCCTTCATGACATTTCGTCTGACAAGACCTCCACGATCATCTTCCCCATGCCGATCGACTTGATGAAATCGATCGGGGAAAGCATGAAGGGCAAGAAGGACGGCTGAGGGTAAATCCTTGAGAGCCTAGTCCTCGAGCGGGCGGGCCTCGTCAGACAGGAGGATCGGAATACCGTCGCGGATCGGGAATGCAAGGCCGGCTTTGCGGCTGATCAGTTCCTGCGCCGACTGGTCATACTCCAGCGTTGTGTGGGTCACGGGGCACACAAGAAGTTCCAGAAGTTTCGGGTCAGCAGTGCTGCGGGACGGGTTGCTCATGGCTTGGCCTCAAAACGCGGTTAGTGGGACCGGTGGTCAGGAGAGTGATGGTCTGTGCCACCATGGCTGTCCGCAGACGCCATTTCAAGCAGGTTCTGCAGCAGCAGCGACCTTTCGGGCACCGTGGCGGATTCGAGCAGCGCCTGCTTTTCCTGTACCGCAAGCGGCACGATCATCGACAGGGTGTTTACCAATATATCATCGGGTGCTGAGGCAATGGCGTCAAAATCGGCGTCGAGCCCCTTGGTGTCCAGATAGCCCTTGAGGGCGCTGAGTAACAGGTCCCGGTCCACGCCTTTGCTGCCGGTACCGCCCCATGGGTCGGCCTTATAGGGCTCCCAGTTGGTGCGCACCTGCCTGTAAGGTGTGGTCACGCCCAATTCTTCCGTCACATCAAAGCGGGACAGGCCCTTGAGGCGTATCAGGATGCGTCCGTCATCGGTTTCCTGAACGTCCGAAATGCTGCCCACGCAGCCCGTGCCGTATAGGTCAGGGACAGTCTCATGGCTGTTGCCCTTGGGCTGGATCATGCCGATCAGGTTGTGGCCTTCAATGGCGTCGCGCACCATGCGCAGATAACGGGGCTCGAAAATATTCAGCGGCAGGCTGGTACCTGGCAGCAGGATCGCTCCAGCCAGCGGAAAGACCGGGATCACGGACGGCAAGGCTTCGAATGTTTTGCTCTCAACCGTCACAACAAACCCCTAGCTGAAAAGAACCGACGACAACCGTCTACGGTATTTGAGAGTGAATGGATCGGTTGGGCCCGCAGCGTCAAACAGCTTCAGGAGCTGCAGCCTGGCAGCGTCCTCGTTCCATTCCCGGTCACGCATGATAATGCCTAGAAGCGCATCCGCTGCCGCATCCATTTCGCCGCGTGCCTGGTGTGCCAGCGCCAGATCATAGCGGGCCTGGTAGTCCTGTGGGTTGGCTTCCACCTTGGCTTCTAGCTCAACTACATCGCCGGCGCCTTCCGCCTGGGCCGCAAGCTCAAGCGCGGTTTTCAGGCGGCCAGCGCGTTCGGCCACTTTGGTGTCCTTCATGGCTTCTTCGTCCAGCGCGTCCAGAAGTGCCTGGGCCTGCTCCGTCTGGCCCAACCGGTGCGAGGCATCGGCCATGCCCACAAGCGCACGGGCATTACCTTCGTCGTGCTGCAGCACCTGTTGATATATTTGTCCGGCCTGCATGGCTTCGCCCGCGTCGAGGGCAGCATCGGCATGATCCAGCGCTTCCGCAAGCGGATCGCCGCCTTGGCCGCTGCCGCCTGCCATATCAACCAGCCGGTCGATAAAGGCCTTCAGCTGCGAAGGCGGCACAGCACCCTGGAAACCGTCCACTGGCTGGCCCTGCCAGAATGCAATCACCGTTGGCAGGCTCTGGACCTGAAGCTGGGCACACAGGGTCTGGTTCTGGTCAGCGTTGACCTTGACCAGCGCCACAGCGCCGCCCGCAGCCTTCACGGCGCTTTCAAGGGCCGGCATCAGCTGTTTGCAGGGCTCGCACCAGTCGGCCCAGAAATCCACAATGACAGGCACCTCGCGGGACGCCATCATCACATCATCGCGAAAGGTCTCGATTGTCGCGTCCTTGATGGACGCCTGTGCGCCTGCCTGTGCAGCGTCGCCTGCCATAAACTGATCCATAATCAACACTCTTGGATTTGCTGTGGTACTTTTTGGTTCCGTCCCGACCATAAGCGCTTCCCTGCGCGTTTGCCAGAGTGGAAATCGGGAATTTCTAAGATCAAGGCTTGGCGTCGGACGCGGGCTTGGATACGGGTTCTGGTGCGTCAAGGTCAACAGTCACGGGTTCATAGCCGCAGGCGCGGATGAAACGCACCAGGTCGTCCGGACTGATTGCCGTGGTCGCGGCATTGTGAAGCGGGTGATAGTAAAGCGGAGACTTGGCCATCATCGCGGCATCCAGCGCGACCAGCATCGGTGGCTCCTGGCCATCCTCTACCCGCGCGTTGATGAGGGCAAAAGGGGTGACAGAGCCTGGGATAACACCAAGCATATCCATGAGGCTGTCGGCGCTGCCGAACGACAGCCGCCCCATGGAAAGCGCGCCCGAGAGTGCCTTGAGGTCGACCCGCCTGTTCTCGTCCACCATCACCAGTGCGCGGCGCTTTTTCTTGTCGCGGACAAACAGGCTTTTGCAGTGGCCGCCGCTCGCCGGCATGTGCGCGCGCTCTGCCTTTGCTTCCTCAACAGTGAAGACGGGAGCGTGCCTGTATGTTTCGGTTTCAATGCCGAGCCCAGCCAAAAAGGCGAAAAGATCATCTTCCGATAGGGGCGATTCCATGATTTTTCCCAAATAATGCAGCGAATTCAGCTTGATATATTGCATAAATATCCATGAAAATCATGGGGTTAATGCAATTTTTCAAAAAAATAAAAAAAGGTGTTGCAAAGGGTGCGCTCATAGCTATTATCCCGCCACGCAGACGGCACCGCCGCCTGTTACCCCACCGGCCTTCCGGGCCGGATACGCGATTGAGCGGGCGTAGCTCAGGGGTAGAGCACAACCTTGCCAAGGTTGGGGTCGTGAGTTCGAATCTCATCGCCCGCTCCATCTCCTCCCAGCATTATCAACAGCTTAGCAGCTTTCATATGCTGTGGAGTCGCGTCTGTTTTTCGCGTTGTCACACTCACGTCACAACTGCGGAGAATATACGTTGGACCAGCATGCTGTTGCATATATAAATACTTATGCTCATCCATATCTTGGAAATGATTAACCCCCGTCTCTCTTCAATTTTGCAGTATTTTGTTGCTGTTTGGCTTTCAATTTCAGTAAAAGCAACTAGGACTTGAGCGTTTGCCTAATATTTTGCCACGCCTTTTCCGACAGTTTTTCAGAAAAAATAATTCCTGTTTAGGAACGAAGTATGCTCAATGGTCCATTTCCACCTTGGCCCAATTTTACTGAGGAAGAGATTTCCGCAGCGGCTCGTGTTCTAGCCTCCAATAAAGTGAATTACTGGACCGGAGATGAAGGCCGTCAGTTCGAGAGTGAGTTTGCTTATTTTTCAGGGACTCAGCATGCTATCGCTGTTGCAAATGGCACGGTTGCACTTGATCTGGCTTTGCATGGTTTGGGAATTGGTCCTGGTGATGAGGTGATTGTTACATCGCGGAGCTTTATGGCTTCTGCCTCTTGTATCATTAATGCTGGGGCGCGTCCGGTCTTTGCTGATGTTGATCCTGACAGCCAAAATATTTCCGCCGAGACCATCGCTCCGCATTTGAGTGCACGCACTCGCGCTATAATTTGTGTCCATTTGGCGGGGTGGCCATGTGACATGGACGCTATCCGAGATCTTGTGGCTGACCAGGGCATCTTTCTTATTGAGGATTGTGCTCAAGCTCATGGGGCTAAGTATAAGGGGCGGCCGGTCGGCAGTCTGGGTGATGTTGCAGCCTGGTCTTTCTGTCAGGACAAAATTATGACAACCGCAGGCGAAGGGGGCATGGTTACTTGTAACGATAGTGATCTTTGGAAACGTATGTGGGCTTTTAAGGACCACGGCAAAAGTTGGGACGCGGTCTATAACAGAAACCATCCTCCCGGTTTTCGTTGGTTGCATGAAACGGTGGGTACAAACTGGCGTTTGACCGAAATCCAGTCGGCAATTGGCCGTGTTCAGTTGCGGAGAATGCCGGAGTGGCATCGCTTACGTCAGCAAAATGCGGAAAGAATGCGCGCTGCTTTGGCAGCGCTGTCAGGGCCGGAGGGCATTTTTAGAATCCCACAACTTAAAGAACCTGGTTCTGTCCACGCCTATTATAAATTCTATGCCTTTGTGCGGCCAGAGCGGTTATCTAAAGGCATGACGCGAGATACATTGGTTAATTGGGTTAACGAATGCGGTATTCCCTGTTTTCAGGGATCATGCTCTGAAATGTATTTAGAGAAGGCATTTGATAAATATGATTGCCGACCATCAGCACCGCTGGCAGTTGCGCGGGAGTTGGGGGAGACTAGTATGATGTTCCTCGTGCACCCTGGGGTCGAAGCAATGGAAATTTCTTTCCCACCACTACCAATCGGGAGGGCTTAATCATATTGAATTATCTGCATACCCTGCCGCGACCGGTGAAGCGAATGATCCACCTAGCTGTGGATCTGTTCCTGATCCCTTTTTCTTTGCTGGTTGCTTTTCAACTGCGCCTTACAGCACTGGTGCCCCATAACTATTTAAACAGTATCTTCGACTTGAGCGGTATTCTTATTGTTGTTGGGGTACCTTTATCAGTTTATCTGCAAATTCCATCGATTCAGCTTAAAGCATATGAGCAAAGTGCTGTTTTCAGAACCCTTCTTTGGGTTATGGTTCTGGTTGCCGTCAGCGTGCTGGCGAGCTTTGCGTTCGCCATTCCCACCCCTCGGACTATCCCGTTGATTTTTGGGTTGTTATTATTTTTTATGAGCGTAGGCGTGCGTTTTATCGGTGCCCATTTCCTTGGTAAGTTTGAAAAAATTAAACAGAATGCAGCGCCAGTGGCGGTCTATGGTGCTGGTGCAGCTGGTATCCAGCTTATATCAGCACTCAGGAATTCTCGTGAGGTGCGTTGTGCCGTACTCGTTGATGACAATCCGTCCCTTCATGGCCTCATTATTGCTGGCATCCGTGTGGAACCACCGGCGAACCTTAAAAAACATGTGGCGTCTGGTCGCATTGAACGAGTTCTTCTGGCCATTCCATCATTGCCGGACACGAAGAAGCGAGAGATTATCCTACGGCTTTCTGATTTGAACTGTGAAGTTCAGAGCTTGCCTTCCTACGTTGAAATTATAAAAAGCGACTCTCTTTCAAGCAGCCTTAAGGATATCACGCCTGATGACCTTTTAGGGCGCGAGAAGGTTCAGTTCGATATTGCAGGTACCTCATCTGCCTATCATGGCAAGCGGGTGTTGATAACTGGTGCGGGTGGATCAATCGGTTCTGAGCTTTGTCGCCAGGTTCTTCCGTTCGGGGTCAAATCACTTGTTCTGCTCGATCAATCTGAATTTGCACTTTATTCCATAGAACAGGAGCTAAAACCGCAAGCGGAGGCCCTTGGCATCAAGCTGAATGCATATCTTGGATCTGTGGCTGATTACCTGCGAATGCGGCAAATAATAGAAGGCGAGAAGATAGAAACTGTCCTTCACGCTGCCGCCTACAAACATGTGCCTTTGGTTGAATCCAATGAAGTTGAAGGGCTGCGCAATAATGTTTTGGGCACTTATTTTGCTGCAAAGGCGTCTGTTGAGCTTGGTGTTGAGCGCTTCATTTTAATCTCGACGGATAAAGCTGTGCGATCGACTAGTTTTATGGGCGCTACCAAGCGGATGGCTGAGTTAACGATTCAGGATATGGATTCTCATGCGGAGAAAACGGTTTTTACCATGGTTCGGTTTGGTAATGTGCTGGGTTCTTCAGGGTCAGTGGTGCCATTGTTCAAGTCACAGATCAACAACGGGGGGCCGGTTACGGTCACACACCCGGATATCACCCGCTATTTTATGACCATTCCGGAAGCATCTCGCCTGGTTCTTTTGGCGGGATCATTTGCGGAAGGGGGGGAAGTTTTTGTGCTGGATATGGGTGAGCCAGTAAAGATCTATGATCTGGCTTGTCGTATGATCAGTCTTTCGGGGCGGACGCTTAAATCGGAAGATAATGAAAAGGGTGATGTTGAAATCCACTTCACAGGTCTGCGACCGGGCGAAAAATTATATGAAGAATTGCTGATAGATGCCAAGTCTTTGCCAACAATGCACCCGAAGATCATGCGTGCAAGTGAGGGCAAGCTTTCTAGCGCCGACATGGCGCACATTCTTGAGGATGTTCAATCTGCTGTAGAAACGCTCGACACTCAGGCAGCCCGAGAAATTATCAGCCGTTGGGTGTGTCCGGTTTCAGGCACTGTGACACAGGAATAAGACAAAGGGATTTGGATCTCATAGGGACGGGTAAGGCTGCCGTGAAGGTAACGAAGGTTCCCTGATGAGTTGCCAAGTTTCTGCTTGTTTGCGCACATGCTATATGGTACCGCTCAAAATTGAACGATGAGGAAAATATTCTCGATATCATTTTTGCAAAAACAGGGAATGCCTGCGGGCGGTTCTTGTGCGGTAGCTTGAGAAAAGTCCAAGATGGTTAGTAAGCGCACCAAGCTTCAAGAAGATACGCATTTTCGCGTCCTTCGGCTCCTTCAGGAAAACCCGGAAATGTCGCAGCGAGAGTTGGCGGAGGTGGTTGGGGTCAGTGTGGGGGGGATGCATTACGTGCTGAATGCCCTGATCGAAAAAGGGCTCGTGAAGTTGGGGAATTTTACATCTGCAGAAGATAAGCGTAGATACGCCTATGTCTTGACGCCAAAGGGTCTTGCCAGGAAGGCCGCGCTAACCCGCGCCTTTCTGGCGCGAAAAATGCAAGAGTATGAAGCGCTTAAAGAAGAGATTGAAGCGCTTCAATCTGATTTGGAAGATTCACCGGCTCAGACGTCTTTGTGAGCCATTCATGGGCGGCATTGAAGCGCTAAGATTATTTCAGGAATACCCAAACAAGTGACGTTCAACAAAGGCAACATAAAGGTCAAACATGTGATTTGGCTTCTCAGAGCCCATAGTGTTCCTAGGGTAATTCTATGAAAAAGATCTTAATGGTATTTGGTACCAGGCCCGAGGCGATTAAAATGGCACCGGTTTATGAGGTGCTCAAGGGAACGTCCGGCCTTGATGTGCGTATCGCTGTAACAGCACAACACCGGGAGATGCTTGACCAAGTATTGCGGCTATTTAACATCAAGCCAGATTATGACCTTAATGTCATGAGGCCAGGTCAAGGCCTAACGGAAATTACGGCTGAAATCCTGAAGGGGCTAAAGCCGATTTTTGAAGATTTTGTACCGGACCTGTTGCTCGTCCATGGCGATACGACGACGACTTTGTCTGCATCGCTAGCAGCCTATTATCAGCAAATTCCTGTTGGGCATGTCGAAGCGGGGTTGCGTACAGGAAATATTTATTCTCCTTGGCCTGAAGAGATCAATCGTAAGGTCGCTGGTACGATTGCACAACTGCATTTCGCGCCAACAAAAAAAGCCGCAGCGAACCTGAAAAATGAATCTATATTACCTGCATCGATTTCTGTCACCGGCAATACGGTCATTGATGCTTTGCTTGACGTGGTGGCCAAGCTTGAAATCGATCCAGAGCAAAGAGCTATCTTTGACGCGGAATTCGGTATTGATCCCTCAAAGCGTGTGATTTTAGTAACCGGGCATCGACGTGAAAGTTTCGGTGAAGGGTTTCAAAGAATTTGCGATGCTCTAGCAATGCTAGCTAAGCGCGACGATGTCCAGATTATCTATCCAGTTCATCTGAACCCAAATGTTAAGGGCCCTGTTGAAGGTAGCTTGAGTAAATGTGAGCGCGTTCAACTTATATCGCCTCAGAATTACCTACCTTTTGTCCACCTAATGAGCCGTGCAGATATTATTCTCACCGATTCTGGGGGGGTGCAGGAAGAGGCGCCTTCGTTAGGGAAGCCGGTTTTGGTGATGCGAGACACTACGGAACGGCCTGAGGCCGTAGATGCCGGAACGGTCAAACTGGTTGGCACGGATGCCGATCTGATTGTGCGTGAAGTAAGTACACTGTTGGATGATGACAACGCGTTTGAGGCGATGGCTCGTGCACACAACCCATATGGCGATGGGCATGCGTCGGTGCGCATTCGTGATGCTATTCTGGCATTCTTTGACATGGAAAAGGTCGCAAGCTGATGCTTAAAAAGCCCTTCAACCGTATTTCTGTTATTGGGCTAGGTTATATCGGCCTGCCGACCGCAGCGATGTTCGCCTCTCGAAAAATAGAGGTTGTCGGGGTTGATGTAAATCAGCAAACGGTTGACACTATTAATCGCGGCGAAGTCCATATTGTCGAACCTGATCTTGATATGGTCGTGCGGGCTGTTGTGAAAGAATGTTATCTGCGAGCTAGCACGACACCCGAAGAGGCTGAGGCTTTTCTTATCGCTGTGCCGACCCCGTTTAAGGGGGAAAACCATGAACCTGATCTGTCCTATATTAAGGCCGCGTCACGGGCAATCGCGCCCGTTCTGCAATCAGGTAATTTGGTGATTCTTGAGAGTACTTCGCCTGTTGGGGCTACAGAGGCGATGGCGGATTGGCTGGCCGAAGAACGGCCAGACTTAAGCTTTCCTCAGCATGCTGGAGAGGCTTCCGACATCCGCATCGCGCATTGCCCGGAGCGCGTTTTACCAGGTAAAGTAATGCAGGAATTGATCTCCAATGACCGGGTCGTTGGCGGCATCACGCCAGTGTGTTCGAAACGTGCGGTGGAGCTTTATAAAACCTTTGTAACAGGGGACTGCGTGATTGCTTCCGGCCCAAAGGTTGCTGAGATGGCCAAGCTGACCGAAAATGCTTTTCGGGACGTCAATATTGCTTTTGCCAATGAGCTTTCTTTGATCTGCGATGAGCTCAACATGGATGTATGGGAATTGATCCACCTTGCCAACCGGCACCCTCGTGTGAATATCCTGCAGCCTGGCCCAGGTGTGGGCGGACATTGCATTGCGGTTGATCCGTGGTTCATTGTCGCCTCGGCTCCCGAGCAGGCGCGGTTGATCCGTACTGCGCGGGAAGTTAACGATAGCAAACCTGGTTGGGTGTTAAACAAGGTCCGTGCTGCGATTGGTGCCCATCTAATGGAGAACCCTAGCAAGACTGCGGCTGATGTAACGGTGGCGATCTATGGTCTGGCTTTCAAGCCAGATATTGATGATCTCCGCGAAAGCCCGGCCCTGGCAATTGCAACTGAGATTGTAGCTCAGCATAGTGGCCCAATCATCATCATCGAACCAAATATTGATGTGTTACCGGAAACACTTCGTGGCGAAAAACTTCGCCTTTGTTCTTCCTTGGAAGCAGCAACCATTCATCTGCTATTGGTTGATCATAAATGTTTCCGTGAAATGGATGCTCCAGAGGGCGTTGTCATTGATACCCGCGGTATCTGGACGTGTGTTTCCTGAGCAAGAAGGATCAAAATGGTGTGCTCTTCTTCTTCGCAACTGATCGAAAAACTCACAAATCTAAAAGCCACTATAGGCATTATTGGCATGGGTTATGTAGGTCAGCCCCTTGCACTACGCTTTACACAACTAGGCTATAAAGTCATTGGGTTCGATATTGATCAAGAGAAGGTTGATCGACTTAATAGTGGTCAATCGGATATTGAACATATTTCAGATGAATCAATTGTGTCGGCAAATACTTTGGGGATGGAATGTACTGCAGATATCAGCCGTGCATCGGAGGCTGATGCACTTATCTTGTGCGTGCCGACACCGCTGAACAAATACCGCGAGCCGGATCTCAGCTATGTTATCAACACTGCGGATTCGTTCGTGCCCTACCTGCGGGCCGGCCAGGTCGTGTCGCTGGAAAGTACTACCTACCCCGGCACCACAGAGGAAGAACTGCTGCCGCGTGTCACTTCGGGTGGGCTGACTGTTGGGGAAGATATTTTCTTGGTCTATTCGCCTGAACGTGAAGATCCGGGAAACGCAAACTTCACCACCAACACTATTCCAAAGGTCGTCGGCGGTCACACTGCGGCCTGTCTTGAAGTTGGCAAGGCGCTGTATGGTCAGGCCATCGACCGCATCGTGCCGGTGACCTCGACCAAGGCTGCCGAAATGACCAAGCTTCTGGAAAACATCCATAGGGCGGTCAACATCGGCTTGGTGAACGAAATGAAAATTGTGGCCGACCGTATGGGCATCGACATTTTCGAAGTGATCGACGCCGCCGCCACCAAGCCCTTTGGCTTCACCCCTTATTATCCTGGCCCGGGTTTGGGTGGGCACTGCATCCCGATCGACCCATTCTACCTGACTTGGAAAGCGCGCGAATATGGTCTGCATACGCGCTTTATTGAATTGTCAGGCGAAATCAACCGCGCGATGCCAGAATATGTGGTTGGAAAATTGGTCAAGGCGCTAAATGAACGCCGAAAGTCGCTGATGGGCAGCAAGATTTTGGTCCTTGGTATCGCCTATAAGAAGAACGTTGATGACATGCGCGAAAGTCCTTCGGTTGAAGTGATGGAATTGTTGCGCGATGGTGGGGGTGAGGTCGCCTATTCTGATCCGCATGTACCGGTGTTTCCGAAAATGCGGGAACACAAGTTCGACCTTGCATCTGTTGTCCTGACGCCTGAAAGCATTGCTAGTTTTGATGCGGTCGTGCTAGCAACTGACCATGCGAGGTTTGACTATGATATGATCCGTGAAAATGCGCAGGTTATTATTGACAGCCGCGGGATATATCGTGCCTCGGCGGAAAATGTTGTGAAGGCTTGAGGTGATGAAGAAATTTGCTCTCATCGGTGCTGCTGGCTACATTGCCCCCCGGCATATGAAAGCGATCCGAGACACAGGAAATGAACTGGTTGTTGCGATGGATATTAACGACTCTGTTGGGATCATCGACAGCCATTTTCCAGACGCACAATTTTTCACCGACTTCGAACTGTTTGATGCTCATGTCAATACTGAAGGCCGTGCTGGGAGCGGGTTGGACTATGTATCCATCGCCTCACCAAACTTCCTGCATTCAGCGCACATGCAATGGGCATTGCGGGTAGGGGCAGATGCAATTTGCGAAAAACCGTTGGTGCTGCAGCCGGAACAGATCGACGAGCTGAAAGCCGTAGAGGCTGACACAGGCAGAAAGGTACATACTATTCTGCAACTGCGACTGCACCCGGCGATCCTGGCTCTAAGGGACCGCGTTGCTAAAATGCCGGTTGATGAAAAGGTTGATGTTGATCTGACCTACATAACCTCGCGCGGGAACTGGTATCTGAAGAGCTGGAAGGGTCTGACGGAAAAATCTGGCGGCATTGCTACCAACATCGGTGTGCATTTCTATGACATGCTGCATTTTGTCTACGGCGCGGTACAGGAAAATATTGTCCACCTGAACACACGAACCAAGGCGGCGGGCTATTTGGAATATGAACGTGCCCGGGTGCGCTGGTTTTTGTCTCTTGATGTGAACGACGTACCTGACGAGGAGCGCGCCAAAGGCAAGCGAACCTTTCGGGCGGTTGTTGCAAATGGTGAAAATATCGAGTTTTCCGATGGCTTCACCGAGCTGCACACCAAGATCTATGAAGATATCCTGTCGGGTGGCGGTTTCGGCGTTGAGGATAACCGTACGGCCATCGAAACCGTGGCGACCATCCGCAACGCTCCGATCACCCCCGTTGGGGATCTAACCCACCCCTTCGTGAAGGCCAAGTGATGACACAACGCGACCGCATTGCGGTATTCGCCTATGCCTTCCCGCACAGGAAGTCCCAGGACTTCCTCTGCGAACTGGCCCTAGCCGGGTTTCGGAACGTCCTTGTTCTGGCGGCACCTTGGAAAAAGCTTCCGCATGGGTCGTCCGAAAGCTTCTTTCCGACCGGGCTATCCAGCGCCAAGCCCCATTACACGGCGACGATCTGCCAGGTGTTGGGCTATGATTTCGTCGAAACCGAACACAGTGATCTCGACCGAATTAGACTCGAAGTGGAAGCGCGCGGCATTTCGCTGGCGGTTATCGCCGGTGCACGCATCCTGAAATCACCAATCATCAACCTGTTTCCCGAGGGGGTTCTGAACATCCACCCGGGCATGATCCCCGAAACCTCGGGGCTTGATGCGTTTTTCTATACGATCAAGCGTAAATGCCCGATGGGGGCAACCGCCCACTTCATTGACGGACGTGTAGATGCTGGCGATCTGTTATTCTTCGAGGAAACGCTGGTGGGTGCCGAGGACTCGCCGGAAATGGTCCAGCGCAACAACTACCAAAGCCAAATCCGGGCTTTGCGGCGCTTCATCGCTTTGCGCGACAAAGGCGAGCTTACCCCGACCGAGGCCAACAGGCCGCGCAAAAACGACCCAATGACTGCCGAGGAAAAGCGTGAAATCATGCGAACCTTTGCGCTTTGGCGTAGCGGGAGATTAATTGAACAGGCATTTCGCGCCCTGATATCAGCCTGTGAAACCGGCCAGGTTGATATTGTCGCGGCCCAGCTGAAAGCCTTTCCTGCCATGATCGAACGACGCACGGCGCAAGGCTGGACGCCTTTGATCGTCGCAGCCTTTAATCAGCATCATGGGGTCGCAAAGGCGCTTCTTGAGCGCGGTGCCGACCCGAATGCTTCGGGACGAAACGGCACGACGCCGCTGATGTATGCCAAAACGGCCCTGCAGAATGGTACGTCCGGCGACCGTAGCCTCATCCTGACATTGCTGGAAGCCGGGGCTGATCTGCATCGCACAGATTGCTTTGGCAAAGATGTATTTCATTATCTCGAAAAGTCCGGCGCAATCGAGTTGCGGGATTGGATGCGATCTTTGGAAAAGGACGCAAAATGATCCCATTCATTGACCTCGCCGTGCAGCAAGATCGACTGCGCACGGATATCGAATCTGGCATCGCCCGGGTCTTGGCCCACGGCCAGTATATCCTTGGCCCCGAAGTGAATGAACTAGAAGAAAAACTAGCTGATTATACAGGAGCGGCGCATTGTGTCACTGTAGCCAATGGTACCGATGCGCTACAAATCGCACTGATGGCCTTGGGTGTTGGCCCGGGAGACGAGGTTATCACTCCCGGTTTCAGCTACATCGCCACTGCTGAGGCAGCGGTGCTTCTGGGCGCCAAGGTCGTATACATCGATATCGATCCGGTAAGCTATAACATGGACCCGGCAATGCTGGAGGCTGCGATTACACCGCGCACCAAGGCAATCATTCCGGTTTCACTCTTTGGCCTGCCCGCTGATTTTGATGCGATCAACGAAATTGCTGCTCGGCATGGGATTCCTGTAATTGAAGATGGGGCCCAAAGCTTTGGCGCTTCATACAAAGGTCGCAAGTCTTGCAATCTCAGCACTATCGGTTGCACAAGTTTCTTCCCTTCAAAACCCCTCGGCTGCTATGGTGATGGAGGAGCCATCTTTACATCTGATGAGGAACTCGCCAAAGTGATCAGACAAATTGCCCGCCATGGTCAGGAAAGGCGGTATTATCATGTCCGGCTTGGCGTAAACTCACGTCTGGATACCCTCCAGGCGGCAATATTGTTGGCGAAGCTGAAAATTTTGGATGAAGAGATTGCTGCGCGTCAATTTGTGTCTGAGGCATATAATGCAACTTTAACAAATATAGGCATAATAACGCCAAAGGTCTCTGCTGAATATAACAGTGCGTGGGCACAATATACAGTTCGGGCACCCAATCGCTCAGCTATACAAGAGCGATTGAGCGCAGATGGTGTTCCTACAGCCGTTCACTATCCAATTCCATTGAACCGCCAACCAGCAGTAAAAGAAGAAACCATTTTTCTTCCTAATGGAGATAAAGCGGCCAACGAAGTACTCAGTCTTCCAATGCATCCATATTTAGAAGAGGATTTAATCAAGTTGATTGCCTCGTGCTTGATTTCTGCTGTGCTGAGTTAGTTGGAGCAATCAAGATGGAAAAGTTGGTCTCAAATGTTAATACGTCCGGCACTCATGGAAATCGAGTAAGGTTTATTGGTGCAGGTATATTCTTTAAACTTGCGCTTGATCTTTCATACGTGGCCTACCTTTCGGATGCATTTTCAGACCACTTTCTTACACCCTTTGTTGTCAACTTTTCTTTATTACAGTACTTAGAGTCTTTTTTTTGGTTAGTGGCTATCCTAGTATTTGTGCCCTTCACTTCAAGTTCGGCTGGGGGCCTTGTTTTTTTTACCGCTATAATATTTTTGTTTGCGCCAATGTCTACTATGTTCGGTTTAGACTACGAACGTTCCAGGACTGCCTTGGCGCTAGCTACTATAACCATATTTTCAGCGTACCTTGTCAGCATTGTTACGTTTGGGAAGAAAGTTGCATTGCCGACTGTTGTAAATGGTCAGAAAAAATTACTAGTAATTTGTTTTGTTTTTGCAGCCTTTTTTTTGGGTTTGGCTGCATCAAGTGGCGCATTATTTAGGATGAACTTCGATCTTGATTTGGTTTATGACTTTCGTGCTGAAATGGGTCAATTGGTAAATCAGGGCGTCTTTGTATATCCGAATCTATGGTCTCAGAAAATTTTTACTCCGTTGCTGTTAGCTATTGGGTTGCATCGAAAATCATTTTGGTTGGTAGTTTTTGCGTTAAGCATGCATGTTATTTATTTTGGTGTTACTCAGCATAGAGCCCACCTTTTTGCCCCACTGCTCGTGTTTTTGGCGCACTACCTCTACCGTAAAGAATTTTCTTATGCAGGTGGTTTTTTTGTTGCGGCCATTGGTTTGGTGATTGTTAATTCGGCAATATTTTTGTTCGAACTATATGATATCGGTGCACTATTGGTGAGGCGTGCATTATTTGTAGGAGCTTCGGTGACCTACTCTTGGGTAGACTACTTCTCCGAAAATCCCAAAGTCTACTTTGCAGACAATTTATTATCATCTTTTGTCAACAATGATTATACCGGTGTAAATTTACCATTGTTCATGGGCGATTACATGCGATTTGATATGCTTGTCTCTTTCAATTCAGGGGTTGTTGGTGCGGGATTTGCTCAATTAGGTGTCTTTGGTGTAGCGCTTTATGGTGCAATCCTTGGGGTGTTTATTCGCTTAAACGACAAAGTTATTGAATCAGGTGTACCACCTTACATTATAGCCGCAATATTATTTCTCCCATATCGTATTGTCTGGGCCGATAGTGACCTTTTCACAGCCATTCTCTCCCATGGGATTATGGTTGGAACATTTGCCGCTTGGTTTTATGGTTGCCCGGAAAACACTTCCTATTACAGAAAATTTCTTCCATAGGTTTTATTTTGGTGCTTCAAGGGTTGTTTCCAGCAAATACTATCTTCAGGCGGTTTCTTGCGCTGGCGAGTGGAAGTGTTTTCGGTCAACTGGCTATGATAGTTGTGTTGCCGATCATAACGCAAATATATGACCCTGCTGACTTTGGTTTGCTTGGCGCTTTTAGTGCAATCATAATGCTTGTTATTCCTGCAAGCTGCTTAAGGTTCGATATTGCTATACCAATTGCCTCTAAAGACAATGTTGCGCGAGCCCTTTTGGTTCTCGGCTTCTTTGCTTCGGCGATTGTTTCTGTTGTCACTTGGATAGTTGTGGTTAAATTCGGTGCTATGTTTGATGAGGAATTTGCCATTGTTACTTGGAGGTTCGGATGGCTAATCCCTCTCTCGCTCTGGGTGGCATCACTATTTTCTTTGGTTCAATATTGGGCTGTTAGGTCACAGAACTATGGAGCCTTGGCTTTTTCTCATGCATGGCGTGGAGTGCTCGGTGCGACAACACAAGTAGGTTTGGGTGTTTGGGGTGTTGGAAGCATGGGGCTGCTATTGGGACAATCGGTCTATATGGGTGTTGGGGCTTTCATGCTTGTTGGTTCTTTTATTCGTTGTGAATTTGCAAATATACGAGCCTTGTCAATAGACCGTGTTGTCACCACAGCAAGGAGGTACTGGCGTTTCCCTGTGTTTTCTATGCCTGAGGCATTACTTGATTCTGCAGGCATGTACTTGCCTTTGCTTTTAGTTGCGTCACTTTTAGGCGCTGAAGCTGCGGGCTTTCTATATCTTGCGCAGCGCTTGACAAGAATTCCAGTTGGACTGATTGGTAGCAATCTTTCTCGAGTTTTTATCGGTGAAGCACCGAGGCAATTGAAAAACAACAGTCTTTCTGAATTTACGTTCAGACTTTGGAGGACGCTTTTTTTAATTGGTATCGTCCCTGCTATTATTGCTGTTCTGATAATGCCTGCTTTAACGGAGATTTTATTTGGCTCGGAATGGAGCGCTACGGCAGATATTGTTGTTATGCTGATTCCATCAGTATTCTTACAATTTTGTGTTATGCCTATCTCGACATCTTTGCACGTGTTGTCAAAACAGGCGGTCGCATTAGTACTTCAAGCAACTGGGCTTGTCCTCCAAGTTGGTTCGATCATTATTGCGTTTTATACAGAAATGGTAAATCCGATAACTGGCTTGGCGATAGGAGCTACAGTTTATTATGTCATCTATACGGTGACCGTAATTTGTATAACGCAGAAAAGTAAAATAAGATGTGTGGGATAGTTGGAACATATACGGCCGCGGCCCAGGGCAATGAAGTAAGGCGGATAAAATTGGGTTTGGCCGCTATGCAGCATCGTGGGCCTGACGGACAAGGCATCCAGGGTTTTTCGATACAAAAAGGTTCCCTTGTTTTAGGCCACAAGAGACTTGCTATAATCGACCTCTCTGACGCAGGTCAGCAGCCTATGATCTCGCATTGTGGTCGGTACGCAATGATATTTAATGGCGAGATCTATAACTATATTGAGCTTCGAGGTGAGTTAGTGCGACTCGGAGTAGTTTTTCATACGGCAACAGATAGTGAAGTGCTGCTGGCTGCGTGGGTCCATTGGGGACTCAAATCTCTTTCTCGTCTTGATGGCATGTTTGCATTTGTGATCTATGATAAAGTTAATCAAACTCTGCATTGCATCAATGACCCGTTTGGCATTAAGCCCTTCTATTATTCGTTAGAAGGAAAAAGTTTTCATTTTGGCTCAGAAATACCGGCTCTTTTGGAGCTCGTTTGTGAGTCAGTATCTTTAGATGTGCAAAGCGCTGCTTCCTTCTTGCTTTGGGGAAAGCATGATCAAGGGTCCGAAACGTTCATTTCTGGTATACGCAGGCTTGAGCCAGGGCATTTTATTGAATATTCACTCGATCAATGTCGTATTTCACAGGTCTCTCGTTGGTGGAAACCAGACTTAAATCTTGATAGGTCGCTTTCTTTTGACGATGCGGCTGAGGCTTTGCGAACAATATTCCTATCTAGCGTTCAGCGCCAACTACGGAGCGACGTTCCTGTTGGTTTTGCCTTGTCGGGTGGTGTTGACTCTTCTGCAATCGTCTGTGCAACTCGGCACCTTGACCCTTATTATCCAATTCGCACTTTTAGCTATGTTGCCTCACGAGAACCATTGAATGAGCAAAAGTGGGCAAAAATTGTCAACAGTCATGTGGGGGCAAAGGCACATTATATTCATGACTCTGACGATGATTTCGACCTAGATGCTGCCATGCTCTCGCAAGGGGAGCCGTTCGGCAGCACAAGTATTCTTGCTGGGTTACATGTATTCAAGCGCATGAAGAAAGAGGGCGTTGTTGTTTCACTGGATGGCCAAGGGGCCGATGAAAGCCTTGCTGGTTATGATGGTTATCCGCAAGCTGTGATTAGAGACCTTCTGTCTCAAGGAGGCTATTCTAAAGCAGCCCGTTTTCTGAATGCATGGTCTAAATGGCCGGGCAGAGACCGATCCGCAGTTCTCAAAGTGCTTGGTGATATGTTTGTTCCCAATAGTCTCCGGCGAAGGGCAATCCATTTATTAGGGTATGATACAACGCCTAGTTGGCTTGACACAAAGGTGCTCAAGAACTTGGGAGTCTCACTCTCGGTACCTTCGGCCCTTCCGATGCTGCCGGAATATAAGGGACGGAGGCTGGCTGAACGTCTAAGAATTGCAATGACAGATGTTGGCTTGCCTCGACTTTTACGGTATGCAGACAGGAATTCTATGCATTTCTCAATTGAGTCTCGGGTGCCATTTCTTTCGCCAGCATTGGTAGAATTCATGCTTAAGATGCCAACGGAATATTTAGTTTCATCTGAAGGGCAAAGCAAGTTCTTGTTCAGAGAAGCGATGAAGGGAATTGTTCCTGAAGCGATTCTTAATCGGCGAGATAAGATTGGGTTCCAAACGCCGGAAATTGATCTTCTTATTGCCAACCGTGCCCTTGTGCATGAATGGATCCAGGCTGCCGAGGGCGTTCCCTTCTTGAAGGTTGATGAAGTCCGAAAAATTGTTGATGCTTATTTGAATAGAGAAATTCCATACCAGTCGCGCTGCTGGCGGCTGGTGAATTTCTGTCGCTGGCATGCTCTGACTGGCATTTCAACATAAGACTACAAAACCATTATATTGATCAGAGTTGAGGCTCTGATTCACGGCTTAGCCATCTGATTATTAAAACGAAGTACATATGCGGGAGCCGACAGATAACTAGCTTTAGATATATCTTTGCACGCATTTTGAAAAAAATGAGACCATCTGCAATTCGCAACTCTTCCATTCACCCTACGTCAAAGATCAATAGTGGATGCCAAGTTGTACAAAGCGATTTCGGCAAGCATTCATACTGTGGATATGATTGTGTCTTTGTTAATGTGGAAGTGGGTTCGTTTTGCTCCATTTCTGATAACGTTATTATTGGCGGCTCTGGGCATCCATTGCAGTTCGTTTCCACCAGTTCTGCTTTTCTTGCCCGGCACGGTGGTTCGGATACTAAGCTTGCACATATTGAATTCTGTGATTTGCCAAGGACAGAGATCGGTAGTGATGTCTGGATTGGAAAAGGAACTCATATCCGTTCAGGTGTTTCAATTGGCCATGGGGCGGTAGTGGGTATGGGAAGTGTTGTTACTCGCTCATGCCCTCCATATACAATAATCGGAGGCAATCCAGCTCGCATCATTAGGCCTAGGTTTAGCGAGAAGATTATTAATCAACTTCTAGAGCTAAAATGGTGGGAATGGCCAGACGATGAAATCAAGAAGTATGCTCACAAGTTCAATGACCCCGAGACATTTTTGAAAGCCTTGGAAAAAAGATGAGAATTGTCCACCTTTGTCTGTCCTGCTTCTATATTGACGGTGCTGGTTATCAGGAAAACTATCTGGTTCGTCAGCATGTCCGCGATGGACACGAAGTTCTTGTCATCGCATCGACAGAGACTTTTGATGAGCGTGGGGGATTGGTCTATGCTGAACCTAGTGCATATGTGGGACTGGATGGTGCAAATGTAATCCGCCTCCCCTACTCGAAATGGTTTCCTCATGGGTTAGCGAAGAAGCTTCGAATTCATCCAAATGTATATAAACTTCTCAAGGATGCTCAACCCGACGCGATCCTGTACCATGGTAGCAGTGGTAATGAAATCGTGACTGTTGCCAAATACGTTCGGGATTACCCTAAAGTTCTACTCTATACAGACAGTCACGCAGATAATAATAATAGCGCCCGGGGATTCATCTCGCGCTACTTCTTGCATGGTTTGTTCTATCGCTCACGCTTAAATAGAGCTTTGCCGCAAATCCGGAAGATCTTGTGTGTGAGTGTTGAAGCTATGGATTTCTTGTCGAAATTATATGGTGTTGATGAGAAACATCTGGAGTTTTTTCCACTTGGGGGCTTTGTCCTTGAGGAACAGGATATTGTCCGGCGGCGTTCACAGACTCGTGCAGAGCTGGGATTTAATGAGGACATGTGCGTTTTCATTCAAACGGGTAAAATGACAGCTCGCAAGAAATTAGTGCAGACCTTAGGTGTTTTTTCACGATTGCCAGGTGAAAATTTACGTTTCTTGGTTGTAGGGTTGCTAGGTGAGGATACACGGGAAGAAGTCGCTAGCTTGATAGAGGCTGATCCACGGGTAAAGTTTTTGGGGTGGAAGTCGCCTGAAGATTTGGACAATCTGCTATGTGCGGCAGATGCATACGTTCAACCAGGTAGTCAATCAGCCACAATGCAGAATGCTCTATGCTGCGGCTGCCCTGTTATCATAGACAATGTTCGTAGTCATCAGCCTTACCTTTCTAGCGGCGCTATTTTGGTGGAAGATGAAAATACTCTTTCTGAGGCGTTTATGAGGGCCATGCAATGGAATAGGTCTGAGAAGAGAGGTCAAGCTCTTGTTTTTGCCAGGAAGCACCTTGATTACGTTCAGCTCTCTAAACGCGTCACACAAGAATAACAATTTGTTTCAAATGTATTCACCCGGCCCCAAGAAGACGCCATTTGAATAAGTGAGTTTCCCATGAAACAGATCCTCCAAAACCTGTCTAACGGCCAATCTGAATTGGTCGAAGCTCCAGCGCCGCAGGCGCGCCGAGGCAACCTTTTGATCGAGACCGCTGTCTCGCTGATCTCCACAGGCACTGAACGTATGTTGGTTGATTTCGGCAAAGCTGGCTTGCTCGCGAAAGCACGTAGTCAACCCGATAAAGTACGCCAGGTATTCGAAAAGGTTGCAACAGACGGGTTGATGACCACGGTGGACGCTGTGCGCTCAAAACTGGGGCAACCAATCCCGCTGGGTTACTGCAACGTAGGTGTTGTGTGCGATGCAAGGGCTGAAGGATTCAGCTCAGGCGACCGCGTCGTGTCGAATGGACCGCATGCCGATGTTGTTAGCGTGCCAAAAAATCTATGCGCCAAGATTCCTGACAGTGTCAGCGATGAAGAGGCAGCTTTCACAGTTGTTGCCAGTATTGGCTTGCAAGGCATTCGCCTTGCTCAGCCAACCCTAGGCGAAGCTTTTGTTGTCACAGGTGTCGGCTTAATCGGTCTGTTGACGGTTCAGATGTTGCGTGCCCATGGCTGCCGGGTGTTGGCTATCGACTTCGACGAGGCAAAACTTGATCTGGCGCGGCAGTTCGGTGCAGAAACCTGCAATCTTGGTGCAGGTGAAGATCCGGTGTCTGCTGGCATGGCGTTCAGCCGCGGCGTGGGTGTCGATGGGGTTATCATCACCGCATCAACCAAGTCGAACGATCCGATCACACAAGCTGCTAGAATGAGCCGCCAGCGTGGCAGAATCATTCTCGTAGGTGTTACCGGATTAGAACTAAACCGAGCCGACTTTTATGAAAAGGAGTTGAGTTTCCAGGTTTCCTGCTCTTATGGTCCGGGGCGCTATGACTCTGCCTACGAAGATCATGGGCAAGATTATCCTGTCGGCTTCGTACGTTGGACGGAACAGCGTAACTTTGAAGCAGTACTGGACATGCTCGATACTGGCGCACTTAATGTGTCTGCATTGATTAGCCATCGCGTACCAATTGAAGAAGCGCAGCAAGCCTATGAACTTTTGGCAACCGATAAAGCGGCGCTTGGCATTGTTCTCACCTACAGCAATTCGGTAGAGCTACGACACATTCGAACAGTCACGCTCGGGCAAAAAAATGTTCATGCCGCAGGCAAAGTAGTGGTTGGTTTTATTGGTGCGGGTAATTATGCCTCGCGGATGCTAATTCCCGCATTCAAGGCAGGAGGAGTAGCGCTGCGAGCTATATCGTCCGCAGGCGGAACAAATGCAGTCATTCATGGCAGGCGCACTGGTTTTGCTGAGGCCACTTCAGATACAGATGCGTTAATTGTAGACCCCGAGATAAATACTGTAGCCATTGTAACCCGGCACAACAGTCACGCACGGCTGACAGTGCAAGCGCTGCGTGCGGGCAAGCACGTGTTCGTCGAAAAACCACTGGCCTTGACGCATGAGGAACTGGCGGGCGTAAAAGACGCTCACGCCAAAAGTGGTAGGCATCTGATGGTCGGTTTCAACCGCCGCTTCGCCCCACAAGTTCAAACCATGAAGCGGCTGCTTGATACTGTGAAAGCGCCAAAGAGTTTTGTCATGGTAATGAATGCAGGCAATATCCCTGCTGATCACTGGACCCAGGATCCAAGTGTGGGGGGGGGGCGTATCATTGGGGAGGCATGCCACTATATTGACCTGATGCGTTTTCTGGCTGGCGCGCCAATTGTATCTGTAGAAGCTCGGCGGATGGGTGATACTGACGCTGAGGCTACTATCGAGGATAAGGCCTCGATCACGCTTGGTTTCGAGGATGGTTCCTTTGGCACAATCCATTATTTGGCAAATGGTGCTGCATCTTTTCCGAAAGAACGGGTTGAAGTATTCGCTGCCGGACGAACATTGCAACTGGACAATTTCCTCAAGCTTAAGGGCTTCAATTGGCCGGGTTTCAAGAAACAGAACTTGTGGCGACAGGATAAGGGACAAAACGCCTGTACATCTGCATTTGTTAAGGCTGTTGAAAAGGGCGAAGCATCTCCAATTTCGGCAGAAGAACTGTTTGAAGTGGCCAAGGTCACTATCGACGTGGCTGAGATTTTGCGTCATCAGCTATGAACCCTATGATCAAGTTGAGCGCCTATGCACTACTGGGGTTTTCCAGTATAATGCGCGTTGCTGCTTATCGTTTGGGCCTGAAAAGCGGATGGCATCCTGTTCAGCGGCTAACGGCATCGGTGGCAAAGGCACCATTCTTCTGCCTTCCTGAACAACTGGGCCATACACCTGCATCAAACACTGCGTGGGATACCGAAATGTCGCGGTTTGGCTGGTATCGCATGTCTCTTTCCGAAACGCCCCCAAATTGGTTCGACAACCCGTTTTCAGATGCACCGCAACCGGATACATCATACGATTGGTGGAAAATCCCCGATTTCGGGGCTGGCGATATCAAAGGGCTTTGGGAGCTTTCCCGATTTAATTGGGTTGTTGCTTGGGCCACAAAAGCAGCGAATGGTGATGTAACGAGCTTGGATCGGCTGAACAATTGGCTGGCCGATTGGGCGCGCAAAAACCCGCCTTACAAAGGTCCGAACTGGAAATGCGGACAAGAAGCCTCAATCCGAGTGATGCATCTTGTTGCAGCAGCTTGGATACTCCGGCAGGACCATAGCCCCGAGACAGGGCTTGTTCAGTTATTGATTGCTCATCTCCAGCGCATTGCGCCAACAATGTCTTATGCGATTGGGCAACAGAACAACCATGGTACATCTGAGGCGGCGGCTTTGTTCATCGGCGGCAGTTTTTTAGTTGGACATGACCCTCGCGCTAAAGCCTGGGCGCGCAAGGGTCGGCGCTGGCTGGAAGAGCGTGCACGAACATTGATCGAGTTTGATGGCAGCTTCAGTCAATATTCAGTGAATTATCATAGGTTGATGTTGGACACGTACGCTTTGGCCGAGGCGTGGCGAAGGCATCGGATATTGCCCGCATTTTCGGATAAACTAGTGGGCCGACTATACGCCGCTTCTAAGTGGCTTCGGACTATGATCGATGCTAAGACGGGAGATGCTCCAAACATCGGAGCTAACGATGGCGCACATTTGCTGCAGCTCGTGGACTGTGATTATCGCGATTTCCGTCCTTCTGTCCAATTAGCGGCGGCTCTTTTCGAAGGTCGTGACGCCTTTGGTTTTGGGCCATGGGTCACTCCATTGCGCTGGTTGTCCGTTCCCGATGGTCAGCCGGGAGCAGTGCCGGACAGTATCACCTTTGAAGATGGCGGATATCATGTCCTTCGAATGGGCTGTGCTATGGTTGTGATGCGCTTTCCAAAATTTCGTTTTCGTCCTAGCCAGGCAGATGCCCTTCACATTGATCTTTGGCACAAAGGCATCAATCTGCTGTGCGATGCGGGATCCTATAGCTATAATGCTGATGGAGGCGAATGGTTTGCGGGAACAGCTGCTCACAATACTATAGAGTTTGATGGCCGCGATCAGATGCCGCGCCTCGGACGCTTCCTTTTTGGAAGCTGGCTTAAGGCCGAATCGGTCGAGCCGGCGCACCGCTGTGGGCAAAGCGTAATGGCTGCTGCAGCCTATACCGATGCATATGGAGCCCGACATCACCGCGAAATCACCTTGAGTGCTAGCAGCCTAATGTGCCGGGACACAATTTCTGGAAAATTTCAGGGTGCCTGCTTACGGTGGCGTTTAGCGTCAGGCATATGGGAAACGAATGCCCATGTACTGCACATGAACGGCGTGACACTTTCAATTGAAGTTGACGGTGTACCAGTGGTTCCATCTCTAGACTCCGCCAAAGGGTCGCGCTATTACCATCAAAAAACAGAGGTGCCTGTGGCTTTGGTTAGTGTGGATGGACCCTCAACGCTCATCACAAAAGTGACCTTCTGACCATGCGTATACTATATTTCCATCAGCATTTCTCCACGCCACAAGGCGCTGCCGGAACCCGTTCATACGAAATGGCGCAAGCATTGCTACGCAGGGGCCATAATGTAACGATGGTCTGCGGTAGCTATGCGCAAGGCAATACGGGCCTGACTGGGCCATTTGTCAGGGGGCGTCGCCGGGGAATGGTCGAGGGGATTGATGTGATCGAGTTCAACCTTGATTATGGCAATCATATGGGCGTTGCACAGCGGATCTGGGTGTTTGCGAAATTTGCTCTGGGATCTATCAGCGTTGCCTTGCGCGAACGTGCTGATGTCTTTTTTGCCACAACAACACCACTGACAGCAGGGATTCCCGGTATTTTTGCGCGCTGGTTGAGGCGCAAGCCTTTTGTTTTCGAAGTACGCGATCTTTGGCCGGAACTCCCGCGCGCCATGGGTGTTATCACCAATCCGGTTGCACTTTGGCTGATGTCGGTTTTGGAGTGGACATCTTACCGTTCGGCGGATCGACTGATTGGTCTTTCGCCCGGCATCGTTGAAGGTATTGCTGCACGTGGTGCTGATAAATCACGTATCGCGATGGTGCCGAATGGTTGCGACCTAGAGCTCTTCAGTTCACCGGATCAAGCCTGGCGCCCGGAAGGTGTGGGTAATGACCAGTTGTTGGCTGTTTTTACTGGCACACATGGTCCTGCGAACGGCTTGGATACCGTGTTGAATGCCGCTGCCTTGCTGAAGGCGAGAGGACGTGACGAGATTCGGATTGCCTTGATAGGCCAGGGGCGAGATAAAGCCTCCCTAATGGCGCGCGCGCATGCCGAGATTCTTGACAACATATTGTTTCTTGATCCTGTGCCCAAGACACGGCTGACTGGATTGATGGCTGGCGCAGATATAGGGCTTCAAATCCTACGTAACGTGCCAGCCTTTTACTATGGTACCTCACCTAACAAGTTCTTCGATTATATTTCTGCCGGGTTGCCTGTGCTGAATAACTATCCGGGCTGGCTAGCTCAGATGATCACCGACCATGACTGCGGTTTTGCAGTGCCCCCAGACGACCCCAATGCTTTTGCAGAAGCGCTGATAACAGCAGCAGAGGACCGCAGTGCCTTAATGAAGAAGGGTGTGAATGCACGCAGGTTGGCGGAGGCGGAGTTTTCACGGACACGACTTGCAGATCGATGGGTCGAATGGGTCGTTGATGCGGCACATGATGTATGAAACCAGGCTCCGTATCGTATTTAACTCTCCATAACTTGTAATAAGCGATGTTATAGTATGGGCTAGCCTAATTTTTGCGTTTGCGCGCCGGTATTTGATGCGGTTGTAGCAAAATACTCATCAATTTTAATTCAATAAATGGGAGCAGATCTAGATAACCTTGATGCTGTGAATTTTGCTTTATTTAGATTTGTCGAAGGGCGAATATTGGACAAAAAGAAGCGTTGATTTCATGAATTTTCTTCGAAGTGTGAAAGGATTATGCAGAAATTTCTGTTGCACCTGTCAGGGCGCAAGCGATAGATACGCTGAATCAATGCAATTGAGGTTGAAATGGCACTTGATGATTGCGCTAAAAGTTGGTTTCTAGCACAGCTAAAACCAAACAGCTCCAAAATTGCCGAAAGGAATCTTAACCGACAAGGGTTTAAGACTTTCTTGCCAATGGAAGAGCAAACTCGGCAACGCAATGGCAAGTTTGTTGCTACTTTTCGGCCTTTTTTTCCTGGTTATATATTTGTGGCTTTTGATGTATCTCAAGGCCTCTGGCATGCAGTTAATTCGACTTCCGGTATCACGAAACTGGTAAGCTTTGGAGAAAAGCCTGCCACTGTTCCAAAAGACTTGGTTTTGCAGCTTCTGCTTCGGTGCGACGATCAGGGAAAATTTCTACCAATACAATCACTAGCACCAGGTGACCAAGTGACCCTCACCAAGGGGCCGTTTGCTAATTTCGTTGCGGAGGTTGAGAAAATCTCTCCCAACCAGCGGGCCTGGGTTCTATTGGACGTTATGGGCAGTAAGACCAAGGTATCTGTGGGGCTGGATCAACTCCGGTCAATGTGAGGGGCAAGAAAATCGGTTCTTGCACATAAATGGTAAATCCAAGACTGATTATTTAAAGCGTTGATTGGTGACCTGCAGGTGGGAGGTATTTATGTTGACGTTTGTTTTACAGATAGCTTGGCAGCAATAGAAAAGTGCCAGATCCATAATTTCAGAGGCCGCATTTTTACGCGTGGGATGTGGATCATTAGTTTTGAGGTAATCAATAAGGTGAGCGTGCGGACAAGAATATGTCATTGGTATTCATGCGCTTTGGTGGTTAAACTACTTTCGTTAGGCAAAAAATAACACAGGGCAAGTTCAATAAAGTATGCACTGTAATTAGCAGCTCGAGCAAGTAATATGAAGATATTAGTCATGGCACCACATGCTGATGACGAAGTTTTAGGAATGGGTGGCACCATTGCCAAGATGGTTGATGAGGGGCATGAAGTCATAGTAGCAGTTCTGACCGGTCATGGAGAAGAACCACACCCACTTTGGCCAAGAGAAAACTGGGATACCATTCGTCATGAATGTTGTATAGCTCAAGCTATTCTTGGTTGTGGGCCTCCGTTGTTTCGTGAACTTCCTGCTGCGTGCTTGGATATAGCTCCGTCACATGAGGTTAACAGGGTAATCAGTGACCTACTGGTTGAAATTGACCCATGTGAGGTTTACATACCTTTCGCTTTTGATTTGCACAAAGACCATGGCGCCATTGCTTATGGCGTTTCGGTCGCTACACGCCCCTATCTTGATTCAGCAAGGGGCATCCGACGTGTACTTGCATATGAGACTTTATCCGAAACTCACTTGGCACCACCATTTCTTGCGCCAGCTTTCCAACCAAATGTCTATATAAACATATCGATGACTCTCGAGCGTAAGCTTGATGCCATGAGGGCTTACGCCAGTCAAATTCAGGCGAATAACTTGCCTCGCTCTATTGCGGCGTTGCGGGCTTTGGCCACATTTCGTGGTACCCATATTGGGGTTGATGCAGCCGAAGGGTTTGTGCTTTTGGGCGAATACCAGCGATGATATATCGATGTGGAGGAAAACGACTACTGGACCTTTTTTTCGGCCTTTGCGCAATGTCATTGTTTGCAGTTCCTATCCTTTTGGGGGCACTTGCAGTCAAGCTTAGTTCGCCAGGACCAGTATTTTTTGTGCAAATTAGGGTGGGGCGAGATGGCCAATCATTCAGGATATTAAAATTGCGCACTATGAAAGTTGACAGGAGCCGTAATGCTACAACCCAAGTGGGAAATCTCGGGCCCGGTGTGTTTGCTGCGGGGCGTTTCTTGCGCCGTTTCAAAATCGACGAGATGCCACAGGTCTTAAATGTTATCCTTGGTGATATGAGTTTTGTCGGACCGCGGCCTTGCCTCGAGGAAACCAAGGATAGTATGCCGGATTGGGCATGGCGCCGTTTCGAGGTTCGCCCAGGCATCACTGGGTTAGCACAAACACGTGGTAACACAGTTTTGTCTTGGGAGAAAAGATGGGAGCAGGACATAGAATATGTTGATAGGCAATCTTTGTTCCTTGACGTGATGCTTATATTGAAGACTATCCTTGTGGTGGTTTTTGGCGAAGAAAAATTCGAGGGCTCTTTATGAGAATAGCCGTTGTCGGAGGTGTAGCCTCAACCGAGACACTCATTCGGTCGCTTATATACCATGGATTCGAGAAGATAAAGGTGTGGGGCTATGAGCCGGAAGAGATTACCTATGTTTCTGGCTGGCGAGATCTTCGACACCTTTCCAAAGTACGGGAATTGCCTTTCGAGGGATTTCGTCATGTAACCGAATGTGAAGAAAGCTTAAGAGCCTTCGGTCCTGATATCTTATTTGTGGTTGGGTTGTCACAGATGCTCCCTAAGTCAATGATGAACATTGCGGCCGGTGTCAATATCGGCTTCCATCCGACAGCTTTGCCACATGGTCGTGGGCGTGCTGCGCTTGCGTGGCTTATCCTTCAAGAAAAGAACGGGGCAGCAACATTTTTTGAGTTGAGGGACGGCGTTGATGATGGGCCGATTTTCGTTCAAGAGCCCTTTGTCATCACTGATGCGGATGATGCAGCTGAGGTCGAATGTAAGTTACTTGCTGCCGAACAGCGTGCACTTGAACGATGGTTACCGCGTCTTGTAAAAGGCCAATTATCCTCGGTTGAACAGGATCATAACCAAGCAACATGGCTTGGTCGTCGTGCACCAGAGGATGGGTGGCTTAACTGGCGTGCCTCGCGCATTGACCTCATAAGGTTGGTTCGCGCTAGTGCTCCGCCGCATCCTGGAGCTTTTACTTTTTGTCGGGATCATAAAATCATTGTGTTTAAAGCAAGCTTTGCGGAACGAGCGGAAATCGGGGTGCCTGGCCGCATCCTGAGGGTTTATTCTGACGAAAGCTTCGATGTTCAAACCGGGGATGGTATTTTGAACATTACAAAATGGAGCACTGATAACGGCTGGACGCCTCGTGTTGGTGCTCTCTTGGGCTATTATACGGAGTCGGAAGTTTTTGAGTTACGCCGACGGTTAGATAAAATAGAACAGGTCCTGCAGGATATTTATACACAGGAAATGGGTACCAGTTCATGAAACACTTGCTTGGTGTTTACGGTGCAGCTGGCTGTGGACGGGGGATTATGCCCTTGCTCCGGGACCAATACCCCACTTCTGAATTGGTGTTTATTGATGATGGACAAGCTCCTAGTTTTATCAATAGCCACTCAATTGTCGACTGGATAAGTTTTCTGGAGTGTAAGGCATCTGTTAAGTCTGTAAATATCGCCATTGCGGCATCCAGGATTCGCCAGACGCTTGCGGAGAAATGCGCGGCCGTCGGCATCCCACTGGTTGAAGCTCGAGCAGCGTCAGTGGTTCAGATGGATGATGTTGTTATAGGAGGCGGTGCATGCCTCTCTCCCTTTGTCGTTCTTACTTCAAATATACGTATTGGGCAGTGTTTTCATGCAAACCTTAACTCATATGTTGAGCATGATTGTGTGATCGGCGACTTTGTCACTCTTGCTCCTGGGGCAAAGGTGAATGGCAATGTTGTCATCGGAGATCATGCATACATTGGTGCTGGTGCCGTGTTGCGGCAGGGCATAAATATTGGTGCAGGGGCGACAGTTGGGATGGGGGCCATCGTGACCCGCGATGTAGAGCCTGGAGTTACTGTTGTCGGCAATCCGGCAAAACCGTTGGTAAAGAAAGGGGCAGGGTTGCTTTGATCTTTCCCCCGTAAATAGGGCCGTTTCTAAAGTTAGGATTTTCTGTAAAACGATGATCAGGAGATCCAATTATGAAGCGCAAAAGATTTTCAGAAGAACAGATTATTACGATCCTGCAGGAGCATGCTGCGGGGATGAAGGTTAAGGACCTCGTCCGCAAACATGGCATCGCCGAGCAGACCTTTTTACCGTTGGAAGTCAAAGTATGGTGGCATGGATGTGTCTGATGCCAGGCAGCTCAAGTCGCTGGAGGCGGAGAACGCTCGACTGAAGAAGCTTCTAGCCGATCAGATGCTCGTTTGCGAAGCTGACGGAGCGAAGCGGAGACACAACGCTGCCTTGAAGGAATTGCTTTCAAAGGAGTGGTAAAGCCCGCGGTCAGGCGCAAGCAGGTTCAGCATCTTGTCTCAGGCAAGTTGCTGTCTGAGCGCCGTGCCTGTGGGCTTGTTGGCATATCAAGATCGGTAGTCCAGTATAACGGCCGTCGCCGCTGTGATGCTTCCCTACGTCTGCGCCTCAAGGAACTGGCGGAACGCTATCCCCGCTATGGCTACCTGATGCTGCATGCTTTCCTTAAACAGGAACGCCTGGTGCAAAATGCCAAACGGACATACCGCCTCTATACGGAAGAGGGTCTACAGGTCCGCACGAAGAAGCGGCGCAAGCTGCCTAACGTTCCGCGCCAGTCGATGGCTCTGCCGTCACGGCAGACAGAGAGGTGGTCCCTGGTTCGCGAAGCGGGCGTTTACGCCATCTTGTGTCAGAACAGTTGGCGACAGGTCGGCGCTTCCGCACCCTCAATATTGTGGATGATTACACCCGCGAGTGTGTCGGCCAACTGGTTGATACCTCCATCTCAGGCCAGCGGTTGGCGGCTTTCCTGGATGTCCTTGGCAACCAATACGGCCTACCTCGGGAGATTGTTCTGGACAACGGCCCGGAGCTTACTAGCAAGGCCATGTTCCTGTGGTCGTAAAGGACAGGGGTGAAGCTCAATTTCATCCAGCCAGGCAAACCGGTGCAGAACGCATTCTGCGAGAGCTTCAATGGTACCTTCAGAGACAACTGCCTCAACCAGTACTGGTTCATGAGCCTCAAGGAGGCTCGTTCAGTCATCAACGAATGGAGAAAGCATTATAATGAAGAACGGCCTCACAGTTCGCTCGGATACCAGCCGCCGGCGACGTTTGCAAAGCTACAGGCAAGACGCTTCCAGTCGCCTGCGGCTCCTTCCGCTAACTTGCCTGTAGCTGAGAAGGCCGTGGCATGATAACCATCAAGTTCCTAACCTAGGAAATGGCCTCAAGCCGGGGGAAGGTCAATTATTTTGAAACCAAATAATTGTGCCAAAATAGCGCGTTAGCACCCATAACACCGCTCACGGTAATCGCAATTGCCGGGATTTGAAGCGGAAAGTCCACGCTGGAATGCAGGGCCAATTGGATCAATATACTGGTAGACGCGATTGAGAAAGGCCTCATTGAAGAGGTTGGCGGATTGCTAAGGATTAATCTCATTACAAAACACAAGAGAAACGCAATGAATATTCCTCCTGCGAATGGTCCTGCAGTTAAGAGAATTTCTAAATAGTCATTATGTGCTCTAAGAAGAAAAATGTGCAGATCTATAGTTCTGTACTGAGCAAACACCTCTGAAAAAGACCCAAGCCCAGTTCCATAAGCTGGACCGCTCTGAATTAGGTTGATGAGCAGAGGGTAGATTTCTAGACGGTAATTTTCTACCAAACCTGAATTCAGTCTGTTTAGCACTAGATCCCCGCTAAGAACGAACATTGCCGATAGGCATATGAGAAATACGGGTAAAATTTTGTTGAGAGATGCGGCATTTCTTTGACTTCCTGGTCTGCTTCTCGATAGGAAATATAGTCTAACGCCAGTATAGGTAATGGCTATAATTACGCTAACGATGCCTGCTCGTGACCCGGTTAGCAATAGCGCTGTAAATACTATCATTAGGCTTAGAGTAAGAACCATGGCTTGTGTTGAATGTGTGCTAAGGAAATCAAGAAGCTGGGTCTTTGATACGATGGGTTTGGAGCTTGTTGTTTCCAACAGCCAAAAAGAATAAGCGATCAGGCAGTTAATGCCTATTCCCGCATATGCAGCAAAGTTATTGCGATTCACAAAGGTGGAGGTAAGACCTTGGAGCGATGTCCACTTATCAAACCATAAAACCTTCTCATTGCCTGAAAAATATATGACCAGGCCATAAATAGAATAAACAGTCACAGTTAATCCGATTATGCGGAAAAAGCCAGGCAGATTCAGGGTGTCCTTGACGCTTTCAAAAACTAGGAAGAAAAAAGTCAAATAGCTGAGTGCATAAATAGACGTTCGTATTGTACCTTCAGGTGCAACTGACCAGCCAAAAAAGACTTGCGCAGCTCCCATTAAGATCAAGCATATAACGCTGGCCACAGGTAAATAAAATATCTTTGGTAAATTACGATTTTTCGCAGACTTTGAAAAAACAATGAATAGCACGCTCGCGAATGACACAAGCACGGCGAACAAATAGCCCCAGACAGGCCGCGCGCTTGCAAAGGGTAATGGGCAGAGCATTATAATTAAATAAATCATTTTCATCATATTTAATTATCTGTTCATTGCGTTTGAATGTCTTAATTTGATTTTTTGCTATACTATCAAATAGTGTCTTGTAATTATTAATTCGTTAAATATTTTTTTATCTCACTTTCTGGTTCGCATAGTATGGCCATCCAAACTACGAGATTATTATCACGCACATATTTACGTAGATACTGCTTATTCCAGCGATAGGCCATCCTTATTTGGTCCTTGAGCAGTTCAACATCTTCGTCGGCCATATCTTGGTAGAGGATGGTCCCAAGATGAAAGCTTTGAAGTAGAAGGAATGGCTCGAATCTGGCCGTGGCGATAGATGTTCTCCATGCATCAAGACCTTCCTGGTAATTTCCGAGCATCACATTTGCTGTCGCTACACGGAACCAGGCGTAAGTGTTGAGCGGTGCCATTTTGAGGCCCTTTTCCGAAACCTCTATCGTCAGGGCAGCATATTTTTGAGCCTCCACAGGATCAGTTGCCGTGCGTGCACGGTAGAGGTATGAGGCCCCCAAGTTTAAATAGGCATCTGGCAGTTCAATGATGCCAAGGGCATCGAGTCTGGATTTCTCCAGTATTTTGAGTTCTTCCTCAGAGACAGCTTCGCCTGCATTTACCTGGTGTAAGATAGGCGTTCCAGGTACGAGCATCAATTCATGCAGAAAACGGGGCACGCCAATCACAATAAGTGTAACGCTAGACACCAGCATAAACCCAGGAATGAACCAGCGATTAAATTTATCTTTCATTGAGGTCATAGCATTTGCACCGGCACCTTAATGATACATCCCCTCAAGCGTATCTCGGTATATCTCGCTCACGATATGCCGCCTTAGCTTCAGGGTGGGCGTCATCTGTTCATTCTCGATGGTGAAGGCCTCGCCGGCAATCGCAAACTTGCGCACCTTTTCCAGGTTCGATAGGCGCTTGTTCACGCGCGTTACCGCTGCATCCATCGCTTTCCTCAGGTCCTTGTCGTGCCGCAGCACATCAAGGCCGCCTTCCTTGCCATTCTCCTTCGCCCAGTCCCGGAGCCATTCCGCGTCTGGCACAATCAGGCCCACCAGGTGCGGTTTGCGGTCGCCGTAAACCATCGCCTGCGCGATTTCATCCTCGAGCGCTAGCATGCCCTCAATGCGCTGTGGCGAGACATTGTCGCCGCCGGCGTTGACGATAATGTCCTTCTTGCGGTCGGTGATCTCCAGGTGGCCGTCCTCGTCGAACCGGCCCACATCGCCGGTATGCAACCAGCCATCAATAATGGTTTTGGCCGTGGCTTTCTCGTCGTGCCAATAGCCCTTCATCACCAGCTCGCCGCGCACCAGGATCTCGCCGTCCTCGGCGATTTTTACCTCGGTGTTCGCGAGAAGCGTACCCACGGTGTGAATTTTTGGTGCGGCCGGTGGGTTCACCGAAATGATCGGGCCGCTTTCGGTCTGGCCGTAGCCCTGCAGGAGCGGTAGTCCCAGGCTCATGAAAAAGGCGCCCACGTCTGGCGCGAGCGGTGCACCGCCCGAGACGAGCGCCTTCAGGCGCCCACCAAACTGTTTCTTCACTTTGCGCCGCACCGTCAGGTCGAGGAACTTGTTTTCAAGCTTTTCCTTGAGCGTCAGGGGCTCTTCGCCTTTGAAGGCCTTGGTGCCAAGCTCAATCGCCCGGTTGAAAAGCGCTGCTTTCCGGCCGCCGCCCTTCAGGATGCCCCGACTGATGCGCGTGCGCAGCATCTCGAAAAGCCGTGGCACCACCACCATGACCGTGGGGCTGGCTTCCGCCATATTGGCTGCCAGCTTATCAAGGTTTTCGGCGTACCAGATTTCTGCACCGATCGTGAGCGGCCAGCACTGGCCCGCCGTATGTTCATAGGCGTGGCTGAGCGGCAGGAAGGACAGGAACGCGTTGTTCTTGAGCCCAAGCTCGTCGAAGACGATCGCGGCGGCCTCGCTATTGTGCAGGATGGCGCCGTGGTGGATCATCACCCCCTTGGGCGCCCCGCCGGTGCCGCTTGTGTAAATGAGGCAGGCGATATCATGGCGCGACACGCTTTGCGCCAGGCTCCGGTATTTGGCGATATCCGGCGTTTGGGTGTCTACCACCTGGGCCCAGTGATGCACATTCACATTCACTGCCTGCTCAAGCTTCACTTCATCAATGGTGATGCAATGCTCAAGCTCATCCGACTGGTGGGCGGCCTTGAGGAAGGTCCGCGCGAGCGCCTTTGTGGACACAATCGCCGCCTTGGCGCCTGAGTTTTCAAGAATGTGCAGATAGTCTCGCGCCGTATAGGTGGTGTAGGCCGGCACGCTGACAGCGCCAAGCGCCATCACGGCAAAGTCAGCCATCAGCCATTCGGGCCGGTTTTCCGATACAATCACCACCCGGTCGCCTGCGCGCACGCCCAGCTCTTCAAGGGCGCTGGCCAACTGGCAGACTTTCTGGGCCACTTCGCCCCAGGTCTGGGTTTGCCACTTGCCGTCTTTCTTGGCGTGCAGAAGTGGCTTCTTCTCAAGCACACTGGCTTGGTCGAAAAACATTGCCGTCAGGCTTTGCCACTTTTTGATTGGGCATTCTGGTGCTGACATGGCGCGAGTCCCCTTTTTATTGTCCCCCCACAGGTAGCTCTTTGTTGCGCAAAAATTCTATTCCCGCAAGTCTGAACGGCCTCACATCGGCGTCAGAACCGAAGTGACAGCGTTGGCAAGCGGGCTGTTAACGAATAATCTACGAAAAAGTCGTCTACTGAGTCCGATCTTCCTTGCCAGCACAGATTTTGGGTGCCATTAGGGAGGGAACGGGCCGCTGCATATTGCAGGCGGTTTACCTTACGGTTTAGCGAATTGTTGGCCATGAACGGCACACGAAACGACATATCCGATAACGAGCCCAGCGATGCTGGCGTCCAAGACGACTTTCATGGTGAAAAGGGAGCCGATATCGACGAGCGCCGTCTGCACCTCCGGGCGTTTGACTATTGGCACTCGCTGAAAGGCGATCGTGAGTTTCCCCTGTTCTCGCAGCTGACGCCCGAAGGCCTTGCCCCATACCGCAACAACAGCCTGCTTCTGGAGTTTACCGAAGGCGGCGCCACCGTGCGCTATATCGGCAACAATGTGGGCCTGCTGCTGGAAGAGCCAATCCTGAAGGGCACTAACCTGAATGCCTTCCCGGATTCCGCCTTCGCAAGCGCGCTGCTGGGCCAGTTCGAAACGGAAGAAGGCCGCATTCGCGCTGCCGAATTTGAATTTATCGAAGACCTTCTGGACTGCCGCGGCATCATGCTGCCTTTCAGCCATTCAGGCGATGTGGCGCATTTCGCCATGGTGGTGGTGAACTTCCGCCGCCGCGAAGGTGTGGAGCACGGCGAAACCTATGACATGAGCGAAGCAGTGGGTGCGTGCGAGCGCGCAGCCAGCAGCGTCGCGCACCTGGATGGCGGCAGCTGTTCCAGCCTGTATGAAGCGCTCGCGGCTGCGCTCAAGCTCTATGAAGAAGGTCAGGCGCACCCGGATGCTTATGCCGCCCTTCTGCGTGAGGCGGGCCTGAAGGCGCAGAAACGTGCACCCTATACGCCGGCGCTCAAGATCACCTTCGGCAAGGACTATGACAAAACCCGGCTGACGGAATATGCCTCTGCGCTGGCTTATGCCGTGCGTCAGGGCGAAACCTCAGAAACCGTCGCAGCGTTCCTTGAGAATGAGCCTGGCGGCATCAAGGGGTGTGTGCGGCGGGAACGCTCTGCCCGGCGCGGCCAGGTTGGCAGTGCCGCAGAGCGCAGGCAGGCAGAGGCCGCAGCCCTGGTGAGTAACGTCCGGGGGGTATCGCTTGATGACCTCTCTTCAGATAAAGAATTCAGCCTTGTGATAGCACGCCCAAAAGAAGGCGGCGGTCTAGAGGCGGTGGGCCTGGCGGATGTCGGGCAAAATACGGTGGACGCCATTATCAGGCGTTTTGCCGACAAAATAAAATAAGACCATGAAACCAGGCCCGGTAGGGTTGTGAAGGGACCAATATAGTGACTACGGATGAGCAACGCGCACAAGTCATGGCGGAGATTGGCCGATTGGCCATGGAAACCATGCCCGGCGAATCCTTTGAAGAGTTTGAGAAATTTCTGACGGGCTTTTATGCCCAGGGTCCCGACGACCTGATGAGCGCGGATCCGGAGACGCTTTTTGCCATCGCCCACAGCATGTGGGACATGGCAGCGAAGCGCCCCTCGGGCACGCCGCAGATCAAGGTTCTGAACCCGCGCGGCAAGAAGGGCTCCTGGTCCAGCCGCAACACGGTGCTGCAGATCGTCAATGACGATATGCCTTTCCTTGTGGATTCGATCACCGGTTGCCTGGCGGTTACGCTTCATTACCGCATCCATATGATGCATCACCCGATCCTGCAGGTTGCCCGCGACGATAAGGGTGTGCGCCTAGCGTCTGGCGAAGACGCTGCCAATGAATCATACATGTTCATTGAGATCGACGCCCAATCGGATAAAGCTGCGCTGCAGGAAATTGAAGATACGCTGAGGGCCACACTCGCGGACGTGCGGGCGGCAGTGAGCGACTGGCGTGCGATGCTGGCGAAAATCGACGAGACGGTCGCCAGCCTGACGGTGAACCCGCCACCGATTGACAATGAAGAGGTCGAGGAAACTATCCGCTTGCTGCGCTGGCTTGGGTCAGACCATTTCACCTTCCTCGGTTTCCGCGAATACCGGTTTGACGGTGACCCTGCCACCTTCGACTTCAACCGGGTGGATGGGTCAGGCCTTGGTATCCTGCGTGACCCGGCGCGGAATGTCCTGCGCGACAAGGACGGCTTGACGCCTATGTCACCGGAAATCCGGCACTTCCTGACGCATCCTGAGCCGCTCATCATCACCAAGGCGAACGTGAAATCCACGGTGCACCGCCAGTCCCATATGGACTATATCGGTGTGAAAATCTTTGACAGCGAAGGCAGGGCCATTGGCGAACGCCGCTTTGTCGGTCTCTTCACTTCGCTCTCCTATAACCAGTTCACCACCGATGTGCCGATCGTGCGCAAGAAGGTTGCGAATGTGCTGGAGCGGTCCAAGTTTGCCCAGCGGTCCTATGCCGGCAAGGCGCTTGCCCATATCCTTGAGACATTCCCGCGGGACGAACTGTTCCAGGTGTCTGAAGACTGGCTGTTTGAAACATCCATGGGCATCCTGCAGCTGACAGAACGCCCCCGCCCGCGCACCTTTGTGCGCCCGGACAGGTTCGAACGCTTTGTCTCGGCGCTCGTCTATGTGCCGCGTGAAAACTATAACTCCGGCCTGAGGATCGCGATCGAGGAAATCCTGTGCAAGGCCTATAACGGTGAAGTCTCGGTTTATTATGCCAACCTCTCTGAGGAAGCACTGGCGCGCTGGCACTTCATTATCCGGACCCGCCCGGGCGAGGTGCTGAAGCCTTCCGAGGAAGACATCAACGCTGCGATCGCAGAGGCAGCACAAGGCTGGATGGACCGCCTTCATTCCGAGCTTGCGAACCGGATCGGTGAGGAGCACGGCAACAAGCTGCATCACGAATATAAGAACCGCTTCACCGTTGCCTACATCGAGGCCTTCACGCCGGCACAGGCGGCTTATGACGTTCAGAAGCTCGAAGACGTGCGCGGCAAGGATGATGTGCGGGTTGATTTCTACCGTCACCTTGATGACGGCGCCAATCACTACCGACTGAAAATCTATCACGGCAGCCAGTTGATCGCGCTTTCAAGCTGTATGCCGGTGTTGGAAAACATGGGCTTCAAGGTGCTATCCGAGCACTCCTATGAAGTGTCTGGCAAGGTCACGAGCTATATTCATGATTTCGCGCTCGACCGCCCGGAAGGCAGCCCGTTCGGGCTTGAGCGCCTCAAGCCGCTGGTGGAAGACCTGTTCATCAAGGTTTGGCACGGCACCATCGAGGACGACGGCTTCAATGAACTGGTGTTGACCGCCGGCATGCGCTGGGACGAGATTGTGATCCTGCGGGCTTACGGCAAATATCTGCGCCAGCTCGGCATGGGCTATACCCCGGAATATATCGCCGACACGATGGTGGCCAATGCCGAAATTTCGGCTCAGCTAGTGGCGCTTTTCAAGGTGCAGTTCGACCCGGCCTACGAAGGCGCGGACCGCGAAACCATGGCCCAGAATATAGTGACCGACCTCAGGTCTTTGCTTGAGGCCGTCACGAGCCTGGACGCTGACCGCATCCTCAGGGCTTACGGTAATGTGATCCGGGCCACGCAGCGCACCAACTTCTATCAGGAAGGCGTTGTGGACCGTCAGGACGAGCGCGCGCTTGCTTTCAAGATCCGCTCGCGCGAGGTCAATGAGATGCCGAAGCCGAAGCCTTTTGCCGAAATCTGGGTTTATTCACCCCAGGTGGAAGGGGTGCACTTGCGTGGTGGACCAGTGGCCCGCGGCGGCCTTCGCTGGTCTGACCGGCGCGAGGATTTCCGCACCGAGGTGCTTGGTCTTGTGAAAGCGCAGCAGGTGAAGAACGCCGTTATCGTGCCGCAGGGCGCGAAGGGTGGCTTCTTCCCGAAACAGCTGCCGCCGATGAGCGACCGGGAAGCCTTCATGGCGGAAGGTGTGGCCTCATACCGGTCCTTCATCTCAAGCCTTCTGTCGGTCACCGACAACCTGAAGGGCGCCAAGGTGAAGCCGCCGAAAAGCGTGGTGCGCCGCGACGGTGACGACCCATACCTTGTGGTGGCGGCCGATAAGGGTACCGCGACATTCTCTGATATCTCGAACGGCATTTCCGAAGGCCAGGGCTTCTGGCTTGGGGATGCTTTCGCGTCCGGTGGTTCGAACGGCTATGACCACAAGAAGATGGGCATCACCGCCAAGGGTGCCTGGGAAAGCGTGAAACGCCATTTCCGCGAACTGGGTGTCAACACCCAGAAGGATGAGTTCACGGTTATTGGTGTGGGCGATATGGCGGGTGACGTATTCGGCAACGGTATGCTGCTGTCGAAAACCATTCGCCTGCAGGCGGCTTTCAACCATATGCATATCTTCCTGGACCCCAACCCGGGTGACGCCAAAGCTAACTGGAAAGAGCGCAAGCGTCTGTTTGATCTGCCGCGCTCAAGCTGGGCGGATTATGACACTAAGCTTATTTCAAAGGGCGGCGGCATTTTTGAACGGTCGGCCAAGTCCATCTCCCTGTCACCAGAGGTGAAAGAGTGGCTGGGCGTTGAAGCGGACGCCATGACGCCGACCGACCTGATCAACCGTATCTTGAAGGCGGAAGCCGACCTTCTGTGGTTCGGTGGGATCGGCACATATGTGCGTGCCACGACCGAGAACAATGCCCAGGTGGGCGACCGCGCGAACGACGGGCTCCGCGTTTCAGCGGATGAGCTGAAGGTGCGGGTGATCGGCGAAGGCGGCAACCTGGGCATGACCCAGAAAGCCCGGATCGAATTTGGTCACAAAGGCGGCCGCCTTAACACCGACTTTATCGACAACTCCGCCGGTGTGGATTGTTCGGACAAAGAGGTGAACATCAAAATCCTTCTGGCCGATGCGATCGCCCGCGGCAACCTGACCCGCGAAGATCGTGATGATCTTCTCGTGTCCATGACCGACGAAGTGTCAGACATTGTCCTCTCAGACAACTATCTGCAGACCCAGGCTATTTCGCTTGCGGAAGTGAATGCCCGCAATGCCCGCGAATATCATCTGGGCCTCATTCGGGCGCTTGAGCGCGATGGTGGGCTGGACCGCGAGATCGAGGTGCTGCCGTCCGACGAGGGCTTTTCGGAACTCGCCGCCAATGACCGCGGCCTGACCCGGCCCGAGATTTCGACCCTGATGGCCTACGCCAAGATGTCACTCTTCGATATCCTGGTGAAATCCAAGCTGATTGACGACCCTGTGATGCAGCCTGAGCTCGAATGGGGTTTCCCGACTGTCCTGCGCGACAGGTTCGCTACCGAGCTCAGCGAACACCGCCTGCGCCGCGAGATTATCGCAACCGTGCTGGCAAACGAAGTTGTCAACTGGGCGGGCCTGACCTTCGTTTACGAAGTGAAGGAAGAAACCGGCCTGGGCGTGGAAGATATCGTTGCCGCCTTTGTGGTGGTGCGCGAAATTTTCGGCCTCAGGGACCAGTGGGAAGCCATCAACGACCTGGACTATAAGGTTACGGCCGGCACGCAGTATGACATGCACCAGTCGGTATCCGACAGCCTGAAGACACAGGTAATGTGGGTGCTCAGGAACATGCCGCGGCCAATCAACATCAGCGAAATGGTTGAAGCCTTCAGGGAACCGGTCAAGGACCTGTTTGCGATCAATCAGTCGATCCTTTCTGAACCTGCTCAGGAAGCGTTTGTTTACCGCCGCGATGCCTTGAAGGCCATGAAGGTGGGTCACGATCTGGCGACCTTCGTGTCCGGTTTTGAGGTGCTGGTGTCTGGCCCGGATATCATCCAGGTGGCCAAGAAGGCCAAGAAGCCGGTTGATTATGTGGCTGCGGTTCACTTCGCGCTCGGTGATGAGCTTGGCTTCGATTGGCTTCGTCAGCGGGCTGACCGTATCACGCCGGAAGACCACTGGGACCTCTTGTCCATCCGGTCCGAGCTTGAAGACCTGTCTGACCAGCAGCGCGATCTGGTGAATGCTGTTTGCATGGGTGCGGGCGATATGACAGCCAAGCAGGCCACCAAGGCCTGGGCCAAGGATCAGCAGACCCGGATCATCCGCGCCAAGCGCCTGGTGGAGGACCTGAGCTCATCTGGTGGTTTGACGGTTGCGAAACTCAGCTTCGCGACCCGTCACCTGCGCTCGATCCTCAGGTAACAGGGCACACAGAGAAGCAAGAAAAAGGGGCTGCCGATTGTTCCGGCGGCCCCTTAGTTTTCAGCGGGGATATCAGCAGCCTTTGAAGGGAGCGGTGCTGACCTGCTGAGGGAAGGGATATCAATTGGGGTTCAGGAACCGTCCTTTTCCCCAATCCTCCAAAGTATTCAGGATTTCTTCACGCGTGGTCATCACGAACGGGCCATAGCGCGCAATGGGCTCGCCAATCGGGGCGCCTGCAATCATCAGGAAACGGGCGCCGGGTCGGCCTTTTACTGTGACGCTGTCGCCGTCCGACAGGATCGCAAGCGTGCGCGTGGGGAACGATTGCCCTTCGACCGACAAACCGCCTTGGATGCCGTAAAGAAAGGCCGTGTGGCCCTTCGGCACGGGGAGGGTTGCCTCTTCGCCGGTCAGTGTGATGTCCCCGTAAAAAGGCTTAACCGCAATATCGCGCACGGGGCCCTCATGGCCGTTCAGTTCGCCGGCAATCAGGTGGGCTTCATAGCCGTCGCCAGATACAGTGGGAATGTCATTCTTCGACACATCCTGATACCGAGGCGGGATCATCTTTTTCGCCCCCGGCAGGTTGACCCACAGCTGGAAGCCGCGCACGTCCTCGCCGCTTGCTACAGGCATTTCCGAATGGACAATGCCGCGGCCTGCCGTCATCCACTGGGCGTCGCCCGGGCCGATGACGCCGCTGTTACCGCTTGTGTCGCCATGCCTCATTTTGCCTGACAGCATATAGGTAACGGTCTCAAAGCCCCGATGGGGGTGTTCGGGAAAGCCGGCACCCTTGGCGTCTTTTGGTAATTCCATTTCGTCCAGCAGAAGGAAAGGGTCCAGGTTCATCAGACCCTTGCGGCCGATGCTCCGGTGAACTGTCACGCCCTGGCCTTCAGCCATGGCCACGGCCTCAAATAGTGTTTTGATCTTGCGACTCATCGCTTGTCTCCCAGGCCTTCGTTATAATCAGGCCTTCGTTATAGCCAGTCACGGCCATGTGGGGCCGAGAGGTCAATTTCGGGGCCCACGGGCACGATGCCAGTGGGGTTGATGGTTTTATGGCTGGCGTAATAGTGGGTCTTGATATGATCCATATGCACGGTCTCGCGCACGCCAGGCATCTGGTAGATCTCCCGCACATAGGCGGATAGCTCGGGGTATTCCTTCAGCGTACGGATGTTGCATTTGAAATGCCCCACGTAGACGGGGTCGAACCTTACCAGTGTGGTAAAGAGGCGAATGTCAGCCTCGGTAAAGCTGTCGCCGGCCAGATAGCGGTTCTCCGCCAGATGGCCTTCAAGCCAGTCCAGTGTTTCAAACAGCGGCACCACGGCTTCTTCATAAGCTTTCTGTGTTGTGGCGAACCCGGCCTTGTAGACGCCGTTGTTGACCGTGTCATAAATGCGGTCGTTGAGGCTGTCGATCTCAGTTCGCAACGCATCTGGGTAATAGTCGCCTTCCGTCGCACCAAGGCCGTCGAACGCGGTTGAGAACATGCGGATGATATCAGCGCTTTCGTTCGATACGATGGTCTCATTCTTCTTGTCCCACAGCACAGGCACGGTGACGCGGCCCGAATAGGTCGGGTCTGCTCGCGTATAGACCTGGTGCAGGAAGTCTGCGCCATAAAGCGCGTCGCCCGTGCTGCCGTCACTTTTATCAAACGTCCAGCCGTTCTCCAGCATGGTCATGCCCACAACAGACACGTCGATCATGTCTTCAAGGCCCTTGAGCGCGCGAACAATCAGCGTGCGGTGCGCCCACGGGCATGCGTAGGATAGGTAAAGATGATAGCGCCCGGCCTCTGCTTTGAAGCCGCTATCGCCTGTTGGTCCGGCGGCACCATTGCTGGTGACCCAGTTCCGGAACTGGCTTTCGCTGCGCTTGAATTTGCCGCCCGTTGATTTGGTATCATACCACTTGTCGTGCCATTCGCCGTCGATCAGAAGTCCCATTTTGTGCCTCCATTGTTGTTAGGGCAAAGATAGGGTTTTCGGTGCATGCCTTGTAGGAGGCTATCGCCCAAGGCAGCGTTGCAAAATTGCGAACACCCCTGGTGTTTAACCATGGTGTTTAATCATGGGGTTTAACCATGTTCAAAGGATTGCCTGTCAGGTTATGCTGCTGTGATCAAATGATAGGGAAGGATGCCTGTGGCCGCATTGTGCCGAAATCTGATTCTGGTGCTGTTGGCCTGGGCCTTTTGTATGCCTTTGGCTTCAGGGACCGCGCGGGCAGACACTTCTTGTCTGCGCATGGGCGTGATCTTTCGGGCGGAAACGGTCTTGCAGGTCAAACAAGCGGCCCAGCGAGTTTTCGACAGGGCAGGCCTGTGCCTGGATCTGGTAGAAATGCCGGTACGTCGCGGTGAACAGATGGTCCTGCGTGGAGGACTGGACGGTGAAATACTGCGCACCGCCCTGTGGGTAGAGCAGCACAAGGAAGATATTATTGCCGTCCCGACACCGTTTTTCGAAGACCATATGATGGCAATAAGCCTTGAGGCGCGGCAGCTTAAAATTCAGGAGATGAATGACCTGCGGCCCTACAAGGTGGTGATTGCGGGTGGCCATCGCTGGGCGGAAGCAAAGCTGGCGGCACTGGGCATTGAGCCGGTGAAAACAAGTTCTGCCAGCCGGTATCTGGAGCTATTGCACATTGGCCGCGTAGATGTAGGTTTGATGGAAGAAAGTCTCGTGGCGCTCATTTCCAATAAGCAGGGTATTGCCCTCCAGCGGCTGGAACGCCTGCCCTACTATACGGTGCTGCGCCGCGACCATGAGGCACTGGTGCCCCGGCTCGATGCGGCGCTCAGGTGGGTGCGGGCGAACTCACAGTCTGACGTGCGGGATCAAACCTCGCAGTGATTTTCAGGGTCGGCGAACCAATCGGCCATGAAGTCGATGAACAGCCGCACCTTGAGCGGCAGCAGGCGGCGTTCGGGGTAGAGTGCATAAAGGAATGATGGGGCCCTCGGGACATCTTCAAAAAGCTTGATCACCTTGCCGTCCCGGACGGCGTCTTCAAGGAAGAAATCCGGCAGGGTTGCGATCGCCACACCTTCAATCGCCGCCGCGAGTTGCATGAGGCCGGAATTCGATGTCACCTGCCCGGTGACGCGTACGGCGCGGGCATCACTGCCTGTGCCGAACCGCCACTGTTTGGCCGCCTCCACGTTCGAATAGAAGACACAGTTATGATCCTTCAGGTCTTCGGGTGTTTTGGGCGTGCCGTGTGTTTCAAGATACGCGGGGCTTGCCACCACATGATGGCGAATGTCGCAGATCTTGCGCGCGATCAGGCTGGTGTCTGAAAGTTCCGGCGCGATCCTGAGGCCAAGATCAAACCCGCCACCAATGATATCCACCCGTTCGTCGGTCAGGTTCATCTCAAGCTTCAATCCCGGATGCTGGCGGGCAAAAGCCATCAGCGGCGAGCCCAGCTTGAGGTCAGCAAAGCTTCTGGGGGCAGTGAAGCGGAGCGTCCCCACCAAATTGTCGCTGGTGTGCTTCACCGCCTGGGCGGCATCTTCCACATCATCCAATATTCGGATGCCGCGTTCATAAAAGAGCGCGCCCTCGTCTGTGGGCGTCACGCCCTTGGTGTTGCGCGCCAGCAGCTTGACGCCAAGCCCGTCCTCAAGCGACTGGATGCGCCGGCTGGCGACCGATTTGGTGATATGCAGCGCCTTGGCGGCGGCTGTCAGGTTGCCTGCTTCAACGGCTCGGCAGAAGGTGCGGATGGCTTGCAGGTCCATGACGGCCTCGTTTGTTATTGCGAAACGAATTGCCGCTGATGGTGCAGAAATGTTGCGTGCGGCGCAACAGCAAACCCGATTGTTGGGGAAGAATTATTGAGAGACTTTCTTGCTGCTATAGATCGCAAGACCTGCAAACAGGCCAGCGATCCCAAGTGCCGCGAGGGCCGCGCCGATGCCCACCAACATCTGATTGCGGTTGCCGAGCCTCTCCGTGCTCTCGTGGGTGAAATCATATCGCCGTCTGCCACCTTCCACGGGGACTACAAACACCGTGCCGCGCCGCTCGATTGTTTTGATGAAATCATAGTCGAGGCGTGCCGATATTTCCGAAATGTTATAGACGGTTTGGTCTTGATCCCGAAAAGCATAGTCGAACAGATTGAGCGACTCCCCGTCCCGGATAACGCCGTAGGACCGGTAGTGTTGGTAATGATAAGTAATTGTCTCAGGCGCTATCAGTTCATGGGTGATGAGCCCGGTGCCAATGGCTAGTGCTGCAGAGGCTGCAATAGCAACATGCATGGCCAGCTTGGATTTGCGTCTTGTGTGCTGCGCTAATCTGTCCCGTACCTGCTTGATCTCTTTCAGGCGCAACAGCTCTGCATCATCGACCTCACTACACAGGGTGGAAAGATCGATAGCGTAGACCTTTAGGATGGCATCGAAGACATCCTCTGCTGGATAGTTCCGGCCATTCTCCAGTTTAGACAGATAGGACTGTTCCACACCGATCGCTTTGGCAGCCTCCGGCTGGGTCCAGTTCAGCCGATCCCGTGCGGCTTTGATATATGCACCGAATTTCATTGTTTCCCCCAATCGATAACATCATGAAAATACGGCCTTATTCTTCCGCAGTCGTTCCATGAATGCGAGGCAAATATAGACGAATTACCATGCATAATCCAAGAAAGCTGACGGCTATCCGGGGCGGGATACAAAAAAACCGCCCCGGAAGAGGGCGGTTTTCTGAATTCTTGGGACTGGAAGGTGCGCTTACTTGGGCGCGATCACCATGATCATCTGACGGCCTTCCATTTTTGGCCGTGCCTCGATCTTGGCTTCTTCTTCCATCTCACCGGCTACCTTGTTGAGGACTTGCATCCCCAACTCCTGGTGCGCCATCTCACGGCCACGGAACCGAATGGTTACCTTCACCTTGTCGCCCTTGCCGATGAACTGGTGAATCTTCTTCATCTTGGTTTCATAGTCATGGACATCGATGCCGGGACGCATCTTGATTTCCTTGACTTCCTGGGTCTTCTGGTTCTTCCGTGCAGC
>Ga0070726_10000478_pt1 | contig 49632 bp, 47 predicted proteins | sample tdAd471_FD_67275 | JGI IMG/M metagenome (GOLD analysis project Ga0070726, IMG submission 67275) | Marine sediment microbial communities from the Atlantic coast under amendment with organic carbon and nitrate - tdAd47.1 | ecosystem: Environmental > Aquatic > Marine > Coastal > Sediment | place...
AAGAGGTGCTGCGTCACGCTCGTACAGGTGGCTGTGGTGCCAGGTAGCGCTCCAGTTGGAGATCTGGCTGATCTGCTCGGTGCGACCAGTTTCCGGGTAGTAGATTTCCAGAGAAGCGGCGCGCATACGCAGGTGACCGTGAGGCTGGAAGCTGTCGATGCGAACCGGATGGTCAAAAGAGTGGAAACCCTGAGTCATGGCAGTGCCGTGAGGAGGAATGATCAGGTGGCCATTCTCATAACCTTCACGCAGACCATACAGGGCAAGCGTCTGGTCGTAGGCGCTTTCTTCATAACCTTCATCGTGGAACCAAAGACCGATTTCAACTACGTTGTCTTCGATCATTTCGCCCTGGGCTGTTGCACCAACACCACCTGGGAACATGTGAATGTCCCACAGAACAGTTGAGTTGGCAGGCAGTGAACGACATACGCCATCACCTGGGATCTCACCCCACTTGCCCATGGCGTATTCAGTCAGTTGACCGTAACGCTGCAGTTCGCCGTTTTCATCGGGAACATAGACAGAAGAGTTGGCGTGATGAACAACTGCTGCAGCGTCACCGCGAGGCTTAACCTGGACCGCCTTGATGCAACGGTCTTGAGTCAAGCCGGTCTGAACGTATTCCTTGCTCCACAGGTCGTTCCCTGAGGAAGGGATGTCATAGGAGTTAGAAGCAACGATCAAGTCTGGCTCACCGAATTGCTCAGAGAAAGTCCACTGGTTGGGATCAGGCATTTCCGGCATGGGGACAACCACGTCGGCGTCACCCAGAGGAGCACCTTGCTCAACCCAGGCTACGATCTGATCGATTTCTTCCTGCTCAAGACGCCAGTCGCCTTGCAAGTCCTGAATACCGATGTGCTGATCGTAAGCGTAAGGAGGCATTTCCCGGTTAGCGACACGCATTGAGATCAGCGGTGCCCAGGGACGTACCTGCTCGTAACTTGTAAATTGCATAGGTCCAACGCCGCCTTCACGGTGGCAGACCACACAGTTGTCATTGATGATTCGGCCAATCTCACCAGTGTAAGTCAGCTCACTGTGATCCTGTGCCGAAGCTTGCGCTTGGAAGCCCAGTGCCGCAACTGCTGCGACTCCTACCCAGGCCTTGCGCATTTCTTTAATTCTCATATGTGTCTCCTCGATTTAGAAAGTGGGCGGACATCAGGCGAAGATTAATGCTAACAGCCTGAAATGTCCACTTTTTAGCCCTCAATTCGGGACCTGTAATGCAACAAATTGCAACAACAGGCTACTCCATATATCGGCAGAAATTCTTAATTCTGCTACTAGATATGGTGTTCGGTTCGGTAATCGGTCAGACAGAAAGGCCGGTCATAGTGACCGGCCTTTGTCTTAGTCAAGAAAGCGCGCGTTTATTGTACGTTAAAGCGCTGATAGACGTTGGTTGAACAGCACTGGTCGCCCTGTGAGCTGTCCGGCGCTGACCAGTTTTCAACCAAGGTCCGAATCATGTACTGGCCTGGCTCCGAGAAGGTCGCCATGACTTTCGCCACCCCGTTGCCGGCTTCGATGGAGCCTCTGGCAGGGTTGTCACCTTGCCATCGAGATCGACGTGGATCGCCTTCCTGGAAAGGATTTTCCTGAACCGGTGTATCTGGATGGCGACTGAATGTGATATCGCCAGGTCCCTGGTGCTTGGCCCAGTGTACACCCAGGTCAAGCGGTTCACTGAAGCGCGGGTCGCTGGTGTCTCGAACAGAAACATCGGATGCGTTTACGGCAACTTCAACTTCCTGGCCAACTCTTACAGTGCCTGGATAGTCAGTAATCACCGCCATACGTCCAGTTGCCTGCGCGCCGCTTTCACCTACGCCTACAAGGGGGCTTAATGCGCCCTGGGGTCGAGGACGGACAAAATCGATTTCGTAGGCATTGTCACGGGCACGGCCTGGTACTTTCAATACTTCGTTGTTGGAGCCTGAACGGATATACCACCACACGTCTTCATCGGCACGGTCAGCAGGCAGAGTGACAGAAAAAATCTGCGGTCCGCGGGCACCAGCTTCGAAGTGACCAGGCTGCATACCGTTGAATTCGGCAGGTTCGATATAGTTGTTCTCACCTACCGGTACATCCACCGCTTCTTCATTGCGGTTGATGTAACCAAAAACGAGCTCTCGAGAACCGTCTTCATGCCTGATCCATCCTTCCAGTATAGGAATGATAGGGAAACCTTCAGGGGGTGCCAGCGTCAGGAACCGAGGCGGCGTCTGCGCCTGGGTAGTGAAAGAAACAGAGATAAGTAGCCCCAGGGCTATACTGATTACTGTTCTGAATTTCTGAGTCATTTCTCCTCTCCAGTAGTTGGTGTTGTTCAGCGCCGCCGGCGGTCGTCCTTGCACAGTCATCCAGATGGATTGGCGCTTGCTTGTCAGAACGGGGTACAGGCCCCTAAATTTCCGAGGCACGTAGAATAATGGCCATTTCTGTCAGAGTCTAGCCATGCTACGAATCGTCACAATTTTTCTTGGCAATACCAAGTAAACTGGATTTTCGGATCTGAGAGGCCTGATGCGGCTCCGGGTTCGCGTTAAATCAGTCTTTAGCTCCCTGGAGATGTCTCATGAAAAGAATAACGAGCAGTATCCTAGCCCCGATGGTTTGTGCTGTGGTGCTGTCTTTTGCAGCCCTGCCGGCGCTGGCCCAGCGTGATTACAGTAATGTGGAAGTCATTCCGCATCATGTTCAGGGCAATTACTACTACCTGCAAGGTGCCGGAGGAAATATCGGCGTCTCAATAGGCGAGGACGGAGTCATCATGATCGATGACCAGTTTGCGCCACTGACGGACAAGATTCTTGCCGCTGTCCGCACCCTGAGTGACGGTGCCATCCGCTTTGTCATCAATACCCATGTTCACCCGGACCATACTGGTGGTAATGAGAACCTGGGGAATATGGGACTGATGATTCTGGCCCGAGACGAAGTGCGGGTGAGGCTGGCCGATCAATTACCGGAAGCTGCACTGCCGATACTAACCTATAGCGAAAGCGTCACTATTCATTTGAACGATGACGAAGTCACTACCATTCCAGTGCCACCTTCTCATACCGACGGCGACAGCTACATTTATTTTCGCAACGCCGACGTACTGCATGCCGGTGACGTGTTCCGCACCGTGGCGTTTCCAGTCATTGACCGCGGCAACGGTGGCACACTGGATGGTACCATCGAGGCACTGGCGATCCTGATAGGTATGGCGGGTCCCAATACCAAGATCGTGCCAGGTCACGGTGAAGTGTCCACTCGCGAAGACGTGATGGAGTTTCGGGACATGGTGCTGGATGTCAAAGCCAAGGTTCAACCCATGATTGCCCAGGGCATGAATTATGACCAGGTACTGGCAGCCAGACCCACTGCTCCGTACGAGGCCAAGTGGGGTGATCCGGAACGTTTTCTCACCGCCGTGTATGCTGAACTTGCCGGCGAAGACTAGTCGCAAATGACAAGCAGCCAGACGAGCTGCCAGGTATTTGGCAAGTACGTCTTTCAACGCTCGAGGGGCAGGGATCAAATCTGCCCCCTCGAACGTTTTTCGTTGTAAAATTCTCCGCTAGCGAAAATACCCAGCAGACCTGAGTTGTAATACCCGTTGAAAACACATTTTCTTGGCAAGACCCTTTCCGGTCCGTTCACCATCCCGTCAGGGATCGTTACCTGCTCCACTTCCATCATCCAACTGTTCATGGACACCATACCGGAAGTCGGTGTGTTGACTACCAAGAGTATTGGTCCAGAGCCGCGGCTGGGTTACAGGGAGCCAATTCTGGCTCAATACAAACCTGGCTGTTTTGTTAATGCCGTCGGATTGACTAATCCTGGCGCGGATAGATCGGCTGAGTTAATGGCCGGCTTGCGTGTGCCTGAGGATCGCTTTCTGCTGATTTCGATTTTTGGCGGCAGCGTAGAAGAATACGTGGAGGTGGCGCGCAAACTGGCGCCCTTTAGTGACGGGCTGGAACTCAACCTGTCCTGTCCCCACGCCAAAGGGTACGGCATGGCCATGGGCCAGGATCCCGATCTAGTGCGAGAAATTGTTGCCGCCGTTAAGGCTGAGGTCAACGTACCGGTAGTGCCCAAGCTGACGCCTAACGTGCCCAATATTGAAGAAATCGCTGTGGCTGCCGTCGACGGAGGAGCCGATGCGATCTGCGCCATCAATACCATGGGACCTGAGAGTTACACGGTTGAAGGTCATGATGTGCTCAGCAATGGCAAAGGGGGGATGTCCGGCAAGGAAGTACTTCCCACGGCACTGGACTGTGTCAGTAAGATCGCGGCCGCAGTCGATGTGCCTGTCATCGGCTGTGGTGGTATCAGCAGTGCAGCGAATGTCAGGGATATCCAACAGGCTGGTGCCAAGGTGATCGGCATCGGTTCAGCCTTGGTTGGTATGACTACCAAGGAGATCGCTCACTACTTTCAGGTGCTAAGTGCTGATCTTGAAAACGGAACAGAGCGCGCTGAGCAGTTGGTGCGGTACGATGTGGACATGGATTTTCGACCGGTAACGCTGATCAGTAATGAGCGGATTACCGATGATATCGCGATCCTCACCTTCGACCGCAAGGTTAATGTGCAAGCCGGTGAGTTTATCTTTTTGTGGATTCCCGGGCTGGGCGAAAAACCCTTTTCAGCATTGGTTGATGATCCCTTCAAACTGGTCGTTATCAATCTTGGACAGTTTACCGGTGCCCTGATGGATCTGGAGCCCGGCACCGAAGCCTATGTTCGCGGGCCGCATGGCATAGCGGTGGATCCACCGCAGGATAAAAAGATCATTGCCGTTGCCGGTGGTACCGGGCTTGCCGCGGTCTATCAGATAGCCCGTGATTTCGGCAATACAGAAATCTTTATGGGTGCGAGATCGAAGGAACGCCTGTACTTCGTCGACGAGTGTGAGACCGTTAGTGGGCTCCATATTGCTACCAATGATGGCAGCCGTGGTCATCATGGTCTGGTGACTGAATTGCTGGACATGCGACTTGATGAAATGTCGGCTGAAGAACTGGCCAACCTGGTGTTCTATAACTGCGGGCCTGAACCTATGGTCCATGCTGCTGAAGCGGTGCAGCGCAAGTACTGCAATCCTGAACAGATCTTCAATGCCATCGATTATCTGACCAAATGTGGAGTGGGAATCTGCGGGGCATGTGGTGCGCCAGATGGTCGACGCCTGTGTGTCGATGGTCCATTTCTCTCTGCGACCGAGTCGTCATTCGGCTAACCATAGAGCCGAAGCTGGTTAACGCCTGTCGACCTGCCATCGGTACTTTGCAGTGTTATACTGCGGGCCGAATGATAATGCTGTCGACATTCACAAAGCGCGACGGCCAATTACCGATAAGAGGCTTTTCCTGCGATGCCCCATTCCGATCTGTCGTCTCTCCTTGGTCGTCTGTTTCTTTCCCTCTTTGTCCTCGCTTTACCGTTAGCACTGGTCAAGGCACAGGAACAGGCATTTGTCACTGACCTGGAAACCGTTGACTGGGGACCTCCGGCTGGTGGCAACGGTACTCCAGTGGGCTTGCAGACAGCTCGCCTTGGAGTTGATGCGACCACCAGTGGTATCACATACTACGCCAGGTTTCCTGCTGGCTCCCATTTCGATTTGCATTGGCATACACACCACGAATACGTTGCCGTGTTGCAAGGGGAGGTGGATCTGCAGCTAGGGACTGAACAGCATCATCTCAAGACCGGCAGTTACATCGTTATTCCAGGAAGTATGAACCATTCTTGGGACGTGCCTGATAACGCCGATGTGATAATCCTGGTTCGACGGGCAGGGCCCGCCGATTTTCATTTTGTCGAAGATGCACAGTAATCACAGGGCAGGCATCATGAACAATCCACTTGCTGCACTATTATTGAATATCTTACTGAGTATCTGCTGTTTTTCATTGCCAGTGTCTGGTGCCGAGAATGATAGCGCTGACGAACTTATTGCGGATTTCTGGCGTGCTGACTCGACAGCTGGGAGCGAACAGGCCAGGCAACGCTTGTTAGATAGCGATATAGATGTGAGCACCCTTTACCGCAGGCTGCAAGAAGGACCAGATTATTCTGCTGACGTGGAAACCGGGCGCCAGGATTTGGTCAGAGAGACCGACGACGGTACGCGCTTTCCTTATGTGTTGCTGGTACCGGAAAGCTACGATCCGGCACGCAGTTATCCCGTTGAGTTTATGCTGCACGGCGGTGTCAGCCGGCCGTTTCCCACTGAAGCGGGCAGCTGGTGGCGTCGGGGATTCGATTCGTTACGTAGCGAAGAAAAAATTACGGTAGTGCCAGCTGCCTGGAACGAGGCGTTCTGGTGGTTCCCCAACCAGGGGGAAAATCTGCAAGCAATACTGCGCGAAGTAAAAAGGAGCTATAACGTTGCTGACAACCAGGTTTTTCTGACCGGCATCTCTGACGGGGGTACAGGCGCGTATTTTTTCGCCTTCAAGCAGCATACTGAGTGGGCTGCGTTCATGCCCTATATCGGTCACCCGGGGGTGCTAAGGAATCCTGCCGGACAGGTTAGCTATCAGCTGTATTTCGAGAACCTGATGGGCAAACCCCTCTACATTGTCAACGGTGAGGAAGATCCACTCTATCCAGCCTCGTCTCTTCTGTCGTTTGTAGAAGTACTGCAGGAAGCAGGCATCAACCACGTTTTTAAAGCGATTGAAGGAGGCGGTCACAATACCAACTGGCTACCGGATGAGAGTGCTGCAATCGAACAGTTCAAGCGGGACAATGCGCGCGATCCGCTACCTGACAGTGTGCAATGGGTTACGGATAGCACCGACAGGTTTAATCGCAGTCATTGGTTGATCATAGACCAGTTGGCGCAAGACGATACTCCCGGCATGGTCAGGGTGTCTCGCGATGGCAATATCATTAATGTCAATACCGCTTCCGTGGAGGCATTTACCTTACTGCTAAGTCCGGAAGAAATCGATTTTTCAAGACCGGTTGCCATTTATATTAATGGTTCACTGCGACGCAGCGAACAGTTGCAACAGGATCCACAAACGCTATTAAAGTGGGCGGCGACGGACCTGGATAAATCCATGTTATTCACTGCCGAGTTAAATCTGCGGGTTGGTGAATAGAAATTACAGGTGCGCGTTTGGTGTCAGGACCGCTGAATCCTGGTCAGAAAATGCTGTTTAGCAACTTGTTCCAGATTTCCGGAGCCCGGGTAACTTTGCCCCCAATTTCGGTCCAGATATGGCGCGTGTAGCCGCTTACCAGTTTATTGCCGGTATTGGCGGACAGCAAATCGTAGGCAAATGTCAGTTGTCGACTGCGGGATTCCTCAAGCCAGCAGCGAATGATCACGACATCGCCGTAGGTGATACCCTCTGTGTAACGAAGATTGGCCTCAACAACAGGTAGCCGATAGCCACTGGCTTCGATGTCAGCATAATTGCTTCCCATTTCACGCATGTAATGACTGCGGCCCTCCTCAAAGTAAACCAGATAGGAGGCATGGTGGACGACACCCATGGCATCGGTTTCAGCGTAGCGAACGTGCTCTCTGGTTTCCACGATCAAAGGTCTGTTTTCTGACATGGTGTGTCCTGGCTTCGAATGAATGAAATCAGGCTATTATACTTGATACTCTTGGCACCGGGTCGTTGCGACCCGCACCAATAATAATCGGCAGCAGTATGGTAAGTTCCTCGCAATCTGGAATTTTTTACGGTTGGAAAATAGTCTTTGCCTTGCTGGCAATGCTCACTTTCGCCACTGGCCTCAGCTTTTACAATCATGCTGTGATTCTTAATGCCTTGGCGCAGCAGCCAGCATTTTCCGTGCAATCGGCATCCTTCGCGGTCTCGCTGTTCTTCCTTAGCGGCGGGGTTGCGGGCTTGTGGGTTGCAAAATGGGTGAATGACTATGACCCGCGCTACTGTATAAGTTTTGGTGCATTGATCTGTGCAACTTCACTGGCTTCATTGGCACTGGTCTCGACAGTCTGGCAGCTCTATCTTCTTTATCTGGTCTTCGGTGTTGGATTCTCGGCTTCCAATCTGATTCCCGCCACCACGTTGGTAACTCGCTGGTTTCACAAAAAGCGGGCCATGGCTTTGTCCATCGCGTCTACCGGCTTGTCGCTTGGTGGAGTTCTGGTCACGCCAATCTGCGCTTTGCTGGTAGAAAGTCTGGGATTGAGCAGAGCTGCACCGATTATGGGGCTGATGTACCTTTTGGGGGTGGTGCCGGTGTCGCTATTTTGGTTGCGGCCCAGTCCCGAGTCGGTCGGCTTGCTACCTGACGGTGAGCCATCCCACGATAATGGGACACCAGATACCTTGCTGAGCCAAGATGTCCGGAGCAAAGAGACGAACCGGCAGGTTGCGGAGCAGTCCTCGGCCAGGCTGCTGCCTGGCGTATCATTTCGTGATGCCCGACGTGGTCGTCTGTTCTGGGCCATCAGTATTTCATACATTTTTCTCATGATGGCCCAGGTTGGCGGCATTTCTCATCAATACGGGTTGGCCCGTGAATCGCTCAGCGAAGCGCAGACCGCCCTGGCGGTGGCCATACTCCCTATCGCCAGTATTGTGGGTCGGCTGGCAGGTGGTTGGATAATTGAGCAAATGTCTATCCGGTCATTCGCTATCGGCATGATGATCCTGCAGGTGATATCACTCGCGCTGCTGTCAGGCGGATTCAGCCCTGTTTCTCTCTGCCTCGGTCTGGCCAGTTTCGGCATCACCGTAGGCAACCTCCTTATGTTGCAGCCTTTGTTGCTTGCTGAGGCTTTCGGCGTACGAGAGTATCCACGCATTTTTGCCGTCAGCAACTTCATGTCGTCCTGGGGAACTGCTTCCGGACCAGCGGTTCTGGGATTGGTTTACGCAGCCAGCAGTAACGTTTATGGCGCAGCATACCTGGTTGCTGGCGCCGCCGGGCTGGCAGGCCTGATGTTGTTTCTCGGAGGCGGGCCCTTGAAACGGTAAGGAACCTCTGACTAATTATGGAATTACTCAGAAGGTTTCTTAATCAAATTTCGCCACTTTTCCTGGATATTTTTGGCAGTTCGGCGAAGTCCCCTGCGCGCTGTTCTTTGTTGGCGGTCATGGCTTCGGCAATTTCATCTCGCTGCAGCATGCTGGCATTCCAGGTGCGGACGTAATCCAGACCATCGGCGGTCGTGTGATCGCGGGAATAGTTGATCATTCGTTTGGAGCCGTACACCGCCAGCGGTGCCTTGCTGGCTATGTCAGCGGCAATTGCCATGACCTTGTCGAGTAGTGTCTGCTGATCAGGAAACACGGCGTTAACCAGCCCGACCTCTTTAGCTTCGGTAGCTGATATTCTACGGCCCGTATAAGCCAGTTCCCGGACAATTCCTTCCGGTATCAGTTTAACCAGACGCGGGAAGGTGCCGACATCCGCAGTCATGCCGATATTGACTTCGAATATTGTGAAGAAGGCATCTTCAGTTGCATATCGCATGTCGCAAGCCGTGGTCATATCCACGGCGCCTCCAATACAACCGCCCTGAATGGCAGCCAGTACTGGCAGTCGACAATCTTCCAGGCAGCTGAAGGTGTTTTGCAGTCGTGCGACATTTCGATAGAACGCTTCACCTCTGACACGCTGGGCATGGTGGCCAGCGCTGGCTTCTCGCTGGATGGATTGGGCAAACGTGGCAACATCCATGCCAGAAGAAAAATGGGGTCCGATGGAACTGATTACAATAACCCGGGCTTTCACTTCATTGTCGATATCACTGATGATCTCCGGAAGTTCGTCCCAGAAATCGGGAATCATGCTATTCCTTTTGTCCGGTCTGTTCAGCTTGATATGGGCGATTCTATCCTTGATGGTGACATCGAAACACTGATAGCTCATATTGTAGATTCCTGCCTTAGAGTTATAAGTCAATCTAGAAGGTAAATCGCTCGCCTTGAAATGGGATCTGGCATTTGACTCCCAGGTCTTTCGCAATCTTGTCGGAAAGAACCTGCATAGCCTCTTCCTCGCCATGCACCAGCAACTTGTGCGGTGTATTTTCAAAGCGACTAAGCCAGTCAATCAACCCCTGTTGACCGGCATGCGCCGAGAACCCGCCCAGGGTTTCTATCTGGGCCCTGACAACGAATTCGTCGCCAAACATGCGTATTTTTTTGAGCCCATCAACCAGCAGTCGACCGAGCGTTCCCTGCGCCTGGAAGCCGACGAATATAATGGTGTTTTCGGAATGCCAGATGCGGTGCTTGAAGTGGTGTCGAATGCGGCCACCCGTACACATGCCGCTGCCTGCGATTACCAATGCGCCGGAATCGATACCATTAATCGCAATAGACTCTTCAGGTGTAATACAGAAGTTCAGCGAAGGCAGAAACCCTTCCAGCGATGAGCGACTAACATCACTCAGCTGCCTGACATCTTCGTGGTCCATGATGTGGAGCCAGTTGTCGTAAACGCGGGTTACTTCGATTGCCATTGGACTGTCCAGGAAAACCTGCCACTCGTCCAGCAGGCCCCGGTGGTGCAATTGACCCAGGTTGAAAATTAATTCCTGTGCCCGCCCGATAGCAAAAGAGGGGATGAACACATTACCACCTCTTTGCCAGGTGCTGGACAGGATTTCGGCGAGCTGCTCAAGTGTTTCATCTTCCTTGCGATGATCACGGTCACCGTAAGTGCTTTCCATAAGCACCACGTCCGCCGTTCGCACTTCGGCTGGATCGTTCATCAGCAGAGAATCGCGTTTTCCGAGATCGCCGGAAAAGACCAGTTTCTTGGTTTGGGAATTCTCAGTGATCTCCAGTTCCACTATAGCAGAGCCGAGGATGTGGCCGGCATCCTGAAAGGTCAGGATTGCCTGCTCGGTTATTTTCACGGGTACTCTATATCGTTGTGGTTCACACAGCTGCAGAACCTGCTCCACATCCTGGTCAGTGTACTCGGCAGCTATTGGTTCTTCACCGCGCCGGCGCCTTTTCACATTGTCGCGATCCAGGTCTCTTTCATAAAGACCCAGTGAATCATTGAGAAGTATGCGTAACAGATCCTTGGTAGCGGCTGTGCAATAAATAGGGCCGGTGAATCCCTGATGCACGAGCTTGGGTAACAGGCCGCTGTGATCCAGGTGAGCATGGGAAACTATGACCGCATCGACTTCGGTAGGACTGAAATGAAAGTTGTCTTTTTTGATGCGTTCTGTGGCATCGCCGCCCTGGTGCATGCCGCAATCCAGCAACACGCGACCTACGGCCTCGGATTCCAGCATGTGGCATGAGCCGGTCACTTCACGGGCAGCGCCCAAAAAGGTAATAGTCGCCATGTAAATTCCTGTCGGTTACTGAAAACGGAAAGAGAAGATGATAGCCGAATAGTGTGTCGGCTGCATGATGTAGCGGCCCTGGCAAATCTAACGCCCGTCACCCTCAGCATCCAAGTTGGTTGTGACAAGCCATTTCGAGTGCGGGGCCGGGTTTGAGTATCCCGCTGTTTACGCAAACCCATGCACTCACCGGCTCGCCGCAGCGCTTCTGGATCACTGTCAATGCTTCCGGAGGCTGGGATCCGACACTTCTTATCGATCCGAAGGGGGATAGACCGCGCGCAGATGGTCGGGGGCCGGTTAACAACTATTCCGAAGACGCTATTACCATGGCGGGGAATATCCCGTTCGCTGGTGGTTACCCCGAAGGGGTGGAACCACCAAATGGCGATTCGCCAGGGCATCTGGCCAATTTTTTTGCCAGACACCATAATCACCTGTTAGTGATTAATGGTATCGATACCCAGACCAATAACCATGACGCTGGTAGCCGCTTTGTCTGGAGCGGTAAAATAGAAACCGGTTACCCCAGCTTTACTGCATTAGTAGCGGCCGATGCTGCACCCAGCGAACTACTGGCATTTATCAGCAACGATGGCTACGATTTTACCGCATCGCTGGTAGCCCCAGTCCGGGTGGGCAGCGATGACGTGTTTCGCCAACTGGCTTTCCCGAATGCTGGACGTCCTGGCTCACCGCCAGACAAGCGACTTCCTTACTTTATAGACGAGCTGTACAGCGAAATAGAGGTAGCCCGGAGGGCTCGCCTACAGAGATTGCAGAATCGCGAAAGTCTACCCTTGCGGCAGCGTCGGCTACAAGAGCTTTACACAGCGCGCAGTGGCGACAACAATTTGCATCGTCTGGTTGAGGCACTTCCGGATGAACCTTCTCGTGCTTTGATGGGGCAGGCGGAAATCGCTGTTGCAGCTTTCGCCACAGGAGTTGCGGTCAGCGCCAACCTCAGTATGGGTGGCTTCGATACCCATGGCAATCATGATCAGAATCACTATCGACGGATGACCGAGTTGTTAGTCGGCATCGATCATTTGTGGGAACAGATTGAGCAGCATGGACTGCAGGACAAGATTACTGTAGTCGTCGGTTCAGATTTCGGACGTACCCCGTTCGTTCTACAACAGCAATCGAGGCAAGGACCACTGGAATGTGACTAGTATCATGGCCATGGATGCCGGTGTCAGTGGTAACCGGGTTGTTGGTGCAACTGATGCCCACTTCGACGCGCTCCCGATCAATCCTGACACATTGGAAGTAGACCCCGGGGGTATGATTCTGACCCCGGAACATATTCATGTGGCATTGCGACAGCTGGCAGGAGTATCCAGTGAATTTACCGGACAGTTTGGCATCCAGGAAAACGCTATCAATCTGTTTGGTTAGGGTATTAATAAGCAGCGAATAGAGATTTTAAAGCTGGACCAATGTTGCCTGGTAAGCAGGGTTTGCTTCCATGAGGCTGAGCAATTCGAGCGGCGCCAGGTAGGCGCTGCCGGGATTAGGCTCAGCAAACGGGTCTCTACCGAAACTGGAGCGTAAGAACACCGAGTGGTCGTAGCGCTGCCAGCCGAGTCCGTAAGCTACCGTACGCTGATCGGTTCGTCTTTCGAAATTTATTCGGCAGTCACTCAGCTGACAGACTGCGTCGTTCAAGATTCCGAAGAAGGAGCGGTCGAGATAATAAACTGTGTGCGCCAGCTCATGACCGATTATTCCAGCTTGCGCGTTGAAAGGCTGCTTCTTCAGCAGCAATTCCTCGCGACCACCTTCACGCTGAGAATCGATAACCACCAGGTAAGTGCGTTTGCCAGCGGAACGTAACATGGTGGCCCAGTGCGGGCGTGAAGACAGCGGTATGTCTACATCGTCAACGACAAACCTTATGCGGGTTTCTTTCAGCTCCGGGTAATGGCTGAGCGCCAGCAGCGTCTGCAATTCATAACCTGCCGGTAATTCCTTGTTCTGCCCGAATTCCGCCAGCAGTTCCTGGTAGCGTTGCCGCTGATCCTGTTCCCGATACTCCCTGACTACTTTGACGGGCAGCGGGCTGGTCCGTTCTGCACCTTGTATTACACGGTCATTGCCGGAAATCAGCCACGCTGCAGTGAATAATGTCAGTACTGAAACAGTCAATTTGCCAGTCATAAAGGCTATTGTAGTGATTCAAATGCGCCAGGCAAGGCTTTGCGCGTTCAAATTTCACCCATTTTCCTTTATGATCTCGACCATGAAGTTACTGTTCCCCATCTCCTTTCTCAGCCTGCTCCTCATGCCCATGCTGGCTGTCGCCCAGCAGCAACCCTTTGAGGAGTGGCTGGAAGAACTGCGCCAGGAAGCACGGTCCATGGGGATCAGTGAGCAGACTCTGCTAGTAACTCTTGATCAGCTGGAGCCGATTGAAAGGGTTCTGGAGCTTGATCGCAGCCAGCCCGAATTCGTGCAAACCTTCACCCGCTACACCAGTCTGCGTATCACGCCATTGCAAATTGATCGCGGGCGGGCGTTGCTTCGGCAACATGCCAGCTTGCTTGGCGAAGTGCAGCAGCGCTATGGAGTGCAGGCTCATTATCTGGTTTCTTTCTGGGCCCTGGAAAGTAACTACGGTGCTGCTACCGGGGGATTTATGGTGGTTTCGGCACTGGCGACCCTGGCCTATGATCCACGCCGGGCAGATTTTTTCCGTCGCGAACTGCTGACTGCGTTGCGCATCATCGATGATGGCCACATAGCAGCTGAGCGTATGACTGGATCCTGGGCCGGTGCTATGGGGCAGTTGCAGTTTTTGCCTTCTACTTTTGATCGCTATGCAGTGGACGGCGACAATGACGGGCGTATTGATATTTGGAACAGCCTGCCCGATGTTTTCCATTCGGCGGCAAATTTCCTGTCCCAGTCTGGCTGGCGAGGTGATGAGCGTTGGGGGCGAGAAGTCCAGTTGCCAGCCAGTTTCGATTACGCACAGTCTGGTACAGGAATAAGAAAATCATTGAATGAATGGCGCCAGCTGGGAGTGACCCAGGTTAGTGGTGCAGCCCTGCCGCAGACTGACATGGAGGGATCTATTGTGATTCCAGCTGGAGCAACGGGGCCGGCCTTTCTGGTGTATGGCAACTACCGCACTACTCTTGTCTGGAATCGTTCTACATTCTATGCAGTCTCAGTTGGTCATCTTGCCGACCGGTTTGTCGGCGGTGCGCCGATTCAGAACATGCCGCCAAACGAGCAGGCGCTTAGTCGCAATGACGTACTGGAGTTGCAGGAGCTTCTTAACCAGATGGGATTCGATGCCGGTCCTGTGGACGGCATTATGGGTGGTCAGACCCGAAGTGCAATCCGGCAATACCAGCGCCGGTCCGGAATGCCGCAGGATGGCTATGCTTCATATGCTCTGCTGGAAACCCTTCGCAACTGAAAGGTCAACATGAAAGATCAAGACTCCTCTCCACTACAGCGCTATCGCCAACTAGCGTGGATAACCATCGCAGCGGTTTATTTCCTGATCCTGGTGGGTGCCAGTGTTCGAGCCTCCGGCGCTGGCATGGGGTGCCCCGACTGGCCTACCTGCTTCGGCCAGTGGATTCCGCCTACCAGTGAAGCCCAATTGCCGGCCAACTATCAGGAAATCTATGCCGAGCTGGGTTATGCCGACACCCGCTTCAATGTAGTCAAAACCTGGACCGAGTACACTAACCGACTGATCGGTGTCACCATCGGGTTTCTCATCTTCCTGACGATGCTGCTCTCCTGGTCCTGCCGCAGGCATGACCCGTGGATTTTTCGCGCCTCGGTGGCTGCGTTTCTGATGACAGGATTTCAGGGCTGGCTGGGGGCCCGGGTAGTCGCTTCCAATCTGCAGCCCGGCATGATTACCCTGCACATGCTGATGGCGCTTGCTATCGTTGCGGCCCTGTTGTTTGCCCTTGCTCAGTCGAGGCGGGGTATCATGGCCGCGCAGTCAATTGACAACATCGATCCGCACTTTGAGAAATGGTTATACGTGGTTATAGTACTGGCGCTAATTCAGATCAGCATGGGTACGCAGGTGCGCGAAATGACAGATCTGATCAGTCGAGCCCAGGGGGAGGAGCTACGGTCCAACTGGATTGAATTTATGCCGTGGTTTTTCTATGTGCACCGCAGTTTTTCGGCAGTAGTCCTGTTTGCCAATCTGTGGTTGTTGTATTTACTTGTGAAATCCATTGGCTGGCAACATAGCCTGACCCGCTTCGCGTTAGCCATGATTGCAGTCACCGGGCTGGCAGTGCTTTCAGGAGCGACCCTGGGACATCTGGGTATGCCGGCACTGGTGCAACCAACTCATCTGCTGGCCGCCTCCCTGCTGTTTGGTTTTCAGTTTCTCATCTGGATGGGATTCCGCCACGCCCGGGATGCAGAAGCAGGCCCGACAGGAAGCGCGTCACCGCTGCCTGCCTGATTGCCTTTCCACTATTTCCGGTGTCACCAGGCTCGTAACGTCAGTGAGCCAGCGGGTCTGGCCGCATTTGCATGTGCACGACCAGTGGCCTGGTTCCCTGGCCTCCCTCCTTCAGCCAGGGTGTCCGGTCACCGCTTGGTACCCACAGACCGCGACCTTTCCAACCGGCACTGCTATCGTCAATGCGACCTTCAAAACCTTTGGTATAAAAACCAAGCGGGTAGGGCACACGCAAGGTCAGGAATTCGCCACCCACCAGAGCGTGGACCCCGTCAAACAGATTGCCGGTAGCAATAGGTACGTCTTCTCCCAGGCCAAGAGAGTTGTGCTGATCTACCCAGGTGTAGTAACTGGATTCGATACTGTTGTCTGGCAGGTCTTCGAAACCCGGTCCTGGCAGGTCATGAAAGGTCCACCCTTCAGGACAGTGATCTCCTGTTGCCGTTGGACCATTGAGTGGCCCCTGGCACCTGTTGCGATCGAAGGCGCCAAGATGCCCACTGCCAAGGGATACCCAGACCACGCCATTTTTATCGATATCGGCGCCGCGGGATCCGAAGCCGGGCAGCGGAACGTTGTATTTTTCACCCAGGCCAGTCTCTGGATCGAAGCGTACGATTGCGCCTGGATAGCCGAAGGCATTGGAGCCCCAAATCGAACCATCGGCTGGGTTGGGCATGACTGCGTAAAAGCCCGCATTGACCCGCGTGTCTTTTTCGGGATCCTGTGCTTCGCCAGGCTCGGTCCATTCATCCACCTGGCCATTACCGTTGGTGTCCAGGATCAGTGGCGACCAACCCTGGGAAGCGGCCGCATCGCCAGTTTCGAGAAACTGGTTGGTATTTAGCCAGCCGACCACTGGACCTCCGCCGCTGGTCCACAGCGTATTGTCTTCGTCATAGGCAAATTGCAAATGGTGAGTGCTGAAGCAGGTGTCGACAAAAGTATAGTCGCCAGTGTCCGGCTCATAGACTGCCAGATGCCTTCCCGATCGCGTGATGGGAAAACGCTGTGCCGAGGGGTGGTCGGATCCTTCGCGACAGAAATCAGGATTGTCAGGGCCACGAACTCTGGCTGTGTACCAGACCCGCCCATCCTGGTCTAACATGGGGTTGTGGGCATTGGCCTGGCTGTCCCACAGTACCTGTTCGCCCCAGTACGGTGATGGCGCATTCGGAGGTGTGGATGAAGTGGTCGGGGTATCCGGGTCACGGACCGGAGCGACAAAATGCGAGGTAGTATTGGTTTGCGGATTCAGGATTGGAAACTCATCGGTGCTGAGTTCCGGAGCACCGAACAAGGGGCCATAGCCGTTGACTGTAGGATCCCGACGGTCGGTACCCGAGAGATCGTGCATATAGGCAATGGGAGTGGACCAGTCTCGGACCGTGATCACGGCATTGCGTTCCAGCCCGCCGGGACGTTCCGGTTGGGAAGAAGGGTATTCACCAGCGGCTACCCGCTCGGTCCACTCGCCGAGATACTTAAAAGGAACACTGCCAAGTCTCCCGGTCAGCTGGCCCACCATGCCGGCACCAGCCTGTCCGGAAGCAACGCGTCGCAGCCAGGCTTCCGCGTGAGATTCAAATTCGCCGAGGGATTCCGGCAGAGTTCTCGTCGCCTCGTTGCCCAGTTGATGACAGCCAACGCAGCCCATGTTTTTCATCCAGGTAAGATAGGCGTTCAAGCCACCATCGATTGCCTGTAGTTCTTCTTCGGTGGGCAGTCCCATCATGGAATACCAGTAAGCGGCGGGATATACCTGGGCAGCTTCCAGTGGACTGGATGCAGTCTGCACGTTGATGTTCAGTATTGAGCCGGGACGACTGGAAGCTCTGGCGGAGTCGATCAGGCCATAGCCTCGGACCCAGACCTGGTAACTGGCATCCGGCAGGTCCGGAATAAGAAACTTTCCCTGTTCGTCTGTGACTACGATTCTGGCGAAGAAGGTCTCAAACGCGTCGGTTTCCGCGATGACCCAGACGCCAGCTTCCGGGCCATCGATGCCCGTTACCAAACCGGCAATATCATCGCTGTCCATAGCGATCGACATTGCTGCCTCGGATACGCCGGCCGCAGTTGTTTGTGTTGCGTCAGAACTGTTGGTGCTTTCCGGACTGCAGGCGGCCAGGCTTAGGCTTAGCAAGCTGGCGGGTAGAAAGACAATGCGAAGGTCCCTGGCTTTCATCGCGGACACCCCTCTTGAGGTTGGGCATGAATATGCCGCTCTGGGTTCTTGGCTTTATGCGTTGAACAGGCTAAGCTCACATTACCTCAAATACCTGAAACTGGACAATAATAAAAAATGTGTCGGCCCCGAGGGTCGACCACAGGTAGTTACCATGTGCCTGGTCTAGGAGCCCGATGGCGGTCTAGCAACAACTGAATCGCTACAGGAAGTATCTTTGTCCAATCCAATTCTGCTCTACACAACCCAGCTGATTGCCATCATGTCGCTGATTCTGCTGGCTATCGGCTATCTCAAAGCGCAACCTCACGCTACCAGCGCCAGAGTGTTCACGCTGACCGCGCTGTTCGCTGTGCTTTACATTATCGACGGTATGTCAGAAGTTCATGTGGATTCGATGTTCAAGCTGAACCTGGCCCGCTGGGAGTTGCTGATCCATACTGCCGTACCGGCAATTCCTGGTCTGTTTATGATTTACAGTTTTCTGGAGTTTCAGGAAAATCGCCGATTCCCTGTTGCGCTGGGTGTTTTATTCGCTATTCAGATAGTGCTTGAGGCAACACTCGTTCTGCTGGATGGGGGCAATGGCGTTGCTCTTGAATTACTCAATACCGTGCTGGATATCCTGCAGCTGTTGTTCGTCGGGTTCGCCATTTTCTGGACCTTAAATGGCTGGCGGGCTGACCTGGTGGAAGATCGGCGGGCACTACGCTGGATGATTATTTCACTGCAGGGGGCACTGATATTCTTCGTGGTGGTTGTGGAAAATTTCCTGGTGGTGTTCGGCTCCATTGATCCTGTCGAAGCACAATTTGTCCTTATTTCAGCCATCGCTATTCTGGTCACCGCCATGCTGGTAGCCACCATGCAGTTTAATTATGTCTCTTTGAGTAAGGTTATTAGAAAGGTCGCAGTATTGACTGAGGAAAGCAGCACGGAAAGCTCCGCAGAATTTGATATCGATAGATTCAACCGTCAGTTTCGGGATGCAAAACTCTATCGAGAGGCCGGCCTTACCATTGCAAGTCTGGCGAAGAAGTTAAATCTTCCCGAGTACCGGCTGCGAGCGTTTATCCATAAAACTCTGGGATACCGGAATTTCAATGCAATGCTGCACCAGTATCGCATCGAGGATGCCTGTGAGGAACTGGCCGATCCGGAAAGCAAAACTGTGCCAGTTCTCACAATTGCACTGACCGTTGGATATCAATCCATCACCCCTTTCAACAATGCTTTCCGCGAAATCATGGGGGTGACGCCTTCTGAATACCGCAAGCGCAAGCTCAGCGGGGACTAAAACAGGGCGACCGCTGATCATGCAACATCCAGGCTATGGATTTGCACGGATTGCTGGGGTATTCTTGCCCACCGGAGTGCCCTGTACACATACCAACAAAATAATGCGGCGCACGTGGCTGATCAACGGCAGCCGGTTCCCTAATTCCATTGCATTGAAAACCTTGCAGGGTTGATGGTGTCAGGATTCAGGCTCGGACCAGAATTTGATCGACCTCAATATCCGAGTCGCTTATGTTGGTATGTTGCATGAAGCGAAATAATAACGAGACTACCACCAATTCGAGGGTAAGGTAGTTCCGGATTCAATAAAAAGGGGAGGTCACCCAGGGTGAACGAGCTGCTATACAACTTTGCCTTATGGCTGGATACGCATGAGTTAAGTACCCGCTTACACGAATCCTACTACATGTATAACTGGGTCGAGTCGACCCATGTGTTGACCTTGATGTTGTGCCTGGGAATGCTGTTTCTTATCGACCTCAGAATGCTGGGGATGGCGTTTACCAATATCTCTGCCAGTTCCATAGCCCGACGCCTCAATACACCCATGCTGGTTGGCTTTACTATCATGTTTATTACCGGCATCACTTTATTTTATGCAGTACCTGTGCGGAACACGCAAAGCATCTGGTTTCGGGTCAAGCTGGTACTGCTGGTGGCAGCTGCCGTCAATGCCTATCTGTTTCACAAAAATATGATCAATGCGACTGGAGACTGGGACACCCAGGCCCGGGCACCAGCCAATTTGCGGCTAGGTGCGACTCTGTCGCTGGTGTTCTGGGGAGTGATTGTGATTTGTGGGCGCTTTATTGCCTATGACTGGTTCGATTGTGAATACACCGATCCTGGCTTTATGCAAGCCCTATCCGGCTGCGTCCCGGGTCAGACCATCTTCTAATAATTAGAAACTTGCCGGCAGTCCTGGTGATAGCCGGCTTGCCGAGGGGAATAAAAAAGGGGAATAAGCACAATGTCTACAATGGACGCACCAAGTTCTTTTTTCGAAGCATATCGTCGAACCATCATTGTCGTTTCATCGCTGGTGGTTATTCTGCTTTTTTCTTTTGTCCCCATCTGGCCAGCTGAGGAATGTGCCGCTGCCGCTGGCGGTGATTGCATGGTGACTTTGAGAAGGCATGTCTGGGTTGGTCTCTATGACTTCTTCTTGTGGCTGGAAACCACACCGTTTGGTGTTATCGGTAAGACCTGGGGTGCCGCATTCGCACTGGTGGAAGCCATTCATCTATTGGGCATGGCGTTGTTGGGAGGTGCTGTTTTTGTTTCCGATGCCCGCCTGCTTGGTGTTGGTTTCAAGGATGTTCCTTGCCAGGAAGTGCTGGACAAGGCGCACAACGTATTTTTCTGGGGATTGATCATTGCGCTTTCCACAGGCATTTTCATGGCCTGCGGTGTGGCAGGGAAAATCTATTTCCTGCCGGTGTATTGGTACAAAATGCTCGCGCTGGTTACCGGAATATTGTTTGTCTACTTCATCAAGCGGCCCATGCTCAAGCGCGGGGTAGATAATTTGAGTCCGTTGATGATTCGCTTACTTGCCGTATCATCCATAATGGTATGGGTGACAGTTGCAGCAACCGGTCGCTGGATTGGTTTCGCAGGCAGCTAGTGATTAGCGCCTGCAGCTGTAGCTAGTTGGTGGGTTTGTGGTTGGTAGGTTTAGAGACGGATCAAAAATATTTGGAATTAGGAAAGGTTATTTATGAGCGACGAAACTAATAACGGAAAACAATTTGATGATCTCGAGACGGCTACTATTGCCACCTGCGGAACCATCATCGTCTTCTTCGTAGTGTATTGGGCGATTCAGATAGAGAGCACCTATTCGTTGCTTGCGATGGCTTACGGCTGGTAGAAGCCCCCTGAGGGGTATTTCTTCCGCTTAAATACAGCGGCTAGAATTCAAATTCCAGTACGAGCCGGAAAGTTTGGTCGGGTGTGGTGTCGTTAAGCGGGAATAGCGCACCGATTTCCCAACGCACTTTCCTGTTACCTCCTAATCTTTCCAATCCCTGTAATACAGGACCAATTGCTGAAGTAAACTCATCTTCGTACCATTCTACGGCTGGCTCCATACGTTCTGAAAATCGATAACGTAATTGTGCTGCAACTTCAAAATCAAATTCATTATTGATGTCGGAGCCAAATTCGTATTCTGTTCCCAGATTCAAGGTGCCTGCCCAAGAACCAAACTCCTTTTCTATCAACAGGGCCGCACCAAGCTCGGTAATGCTTTCACTGCGCTCCTTCTCGAACTCGAAAAGAAGCCCCCAATCTGCCCAGAATTCACCTTGTTCTGTAAGTTGTATCTTGGTTTCCAGTTCATAGGCGTCAAGGCGAAAATTGTCCTGGCGTGTTTCTTTGCCGATCACGTAGCCCTCTACGAAAACTCTGTCAGTGAGGGCCCTGCCTATACTTAGTCGATGCCTGGCGACGCCGTCTTCCAACGGATCTCCGTCGGTCTGATATACGGTTCGATACTCGATCTCGGTCTCGAGGGGTTGCACATAAGGGTGATAGACCTTGTCTACGCCATTGTGCTGAAACGGATCGTCAGCGAAGCCTGGAGAGGGTGTTGTCAGTCCTATAAGGGTACTGAAAATCCCTGCTGGTAGAACAATCCTGGACCGGGATGTACGAGTTTCAGGCATAAGAAATGTTGTCATCCTTGTCCGCATTATTCATTCGGGCGACAAGAAACATTCCCAGCACCATCAATGCTACTGTCACCAGATACAAAATCATCTGCAGTGGCGTCGGGGTTGCTTCATAAGAAAATAGCGCATACAAAAGCTCTCCAACGACCGATTCCTCGGGGACTAGCGATGAGCTATCCCATAGAGGAAACTGCGCCGGAACAATATCGGCCTGCATGAGATAGTTGACCCCTTGGGATACCATTCCGGCAGCCACTGGCAGCAATACCAAACAACTGGTAAACAGGCTGGCGCGTTGCTTTAGACTGTTCAGGCCATAGTAAATTAGTGCTCCTGCGCTAAGGCCAATGCCAGCTCCCAGGGCGCTCCCGATTATGACCGGTTGTAGCGGCTCAGGGGATAAAAGATACCCGGAAAGATATATGCTGATCTCGGCACCTTCCCGGGTGATTGCCAGTGCGATACCTCCTATGAGCGCGATCAGGCCGGTCCAGTAGGGTAGTATTCTGGCGCTGCCATAAAGTTGAGTGACTATGTAGAGATTAAACACTGCAAGACAGCCGCTAATCACGAACAGGGTAGTAGCATTGGTTATTTCCTGCCCCACTCCTTCGAATGCGTCGGTGATGACATCGAAAAAGTAGGCATAGATTCCAGCCCCAAAAAGTCCGGCAAAAATCGCCGCACAAATCCATCTTTTCTGAATGCCGAGATTCCCGGAAGCAGCAAGCAGCAGACTGATTATCAACATCGCTTCAAGAACTTCCCGAAGAATTATTATCAGGGCGCTGGTCATTGGATCGAATACCTGGCTCGTTTAGTTTTCATCTACAACAATGATCTTTCCCTGGGCGGTTTTAGGGTAAAATTCGCCGAAAAACGGGTATTCCCCAGCTTTTAGAGGCCCGATAAAAACAATGCCTGTTCTGCCGCCCCTGATTACTTTTTCCCTGTTTAGCTCAAAGCTCTCAAATTCTTCTGCTGTTTCGTCAGAATTAACAATACGAAGTTTGACTTTCACGCCGCTGGGGATGGTCAGCTCAGAGGGATAGAAAAGGTGGTCTTTGATTTCTATCTCGTACTCGGCGGTGGCTGCTTGGGCCGAACCGGCCAGTAGCAATAATGTAAAGAGTATTGCCTGGAATAAGCAGGGCGATTTCATGTCAGGATTCCTGGACAGCATTCTTGAATGTGATTGTGACGCATAAGCCCGTACCTGACTCAGGGTCATGAAGATCCAGTGAAGCATGGTGCAGATTCACTATGTGCTGGACTATCGCCAAACCTAATCCACAACCAGGTTGATCGCTCGGGTATTGGTCTCCGCCGGTGCGATAAAAACGTTCCAGAACCCGCTCTCGGTCTTTCGCTGGAATGCCGGGGCCGTTGTCTGTTACTTGCAATTGAATACCTGTAGCTGCCTGCGACACGCTTACTGCAATATTTCCTTCCTCCTGGGTATATTTGGAAGAGTTGCTTAAAAGATTTTTCAACATCGTAGTGATTGCAAAGCGATCGCCATTGATGAGCGCGTTATTACCGAGTAACTCAAGGTGTTGGTTTTTTTTCATAAACTGTTCGTAGCTTTCGCTTACCACTTCCTGGCACAATTCATACAGGTCAAGTCGTTCGAATTGTGCCATGTACAGATCAGGAGATGTTCTATTTAAATCAAGAATCTGCTCAACCAGGTGCCCCATACGATCGATGCCGGTCTTCAATTGCTGTGCGGATGCTGATGGTTCCCGCATTTCGTCCAACAGGTTATGAATCTGTACTTTCAGAATGCTGATTGGTGTGCGAAGTTCGTGAGCAGCATCCGCCGCAAAGCGCTTTTCTCTTTCAAACGAAGCTTTTAGCCGAGCCAGCAGCTCATTGGTCGAGTCTTTCAGTGAGCTTAGTTCCCGCGGCGTTGCATCTAATTCTACTGGCGACAGATCCGACGCTTTCTTCAGCTTAAGTTCATTGGTTAATCTTGTTAAGGGCCTTAGCCCGGCACCTACCAGAAGCCAAACGATAAAACCTGCAAGCGGGATACTCAGTACAATAGGGAAAACAGATTCCAATACCACTCTTTCAGCCAGTGAATAGCGAATGTCGTAGCGCTGAGCGGTAATTATCCATCGCTGACTGGCTGTATCCGGGTAGGTGTAAGCATGCCAGCGGTAGCCGTCGAAATTGACATCACTATAGCCAGGGATAAGTGATGTTATCGCAGCAGAAGCTTCGGTGTTGAAATTAAACAGCAGCTCCTGACTTTCATTGAGGACCTGGAAAACAAGTGTATTCTGAAAGTCCGGCGCATTGTCCAGACGCGGATTAAAGCTCGTACCGGTGCTTTTTAGTTTGAATTGGGAGTCAGTCTCTGCCGGTAACGTGGCGCTAATCAACAGGGCGTATTCCAAGAGTTGTTCATTAAAAAGAGTATCTGCTTCGCGCATGCTTTCACGATAACCACGCAGTGAAGAGAGAAAATTGACTAGCGTGATGATTGCGATAATGGTCAAGGTAAGAAACAGGCGAATAGAAGGCATCGGGAATCACTGGGACGCTGGCGACTTCGGTGTCTTTATTATATAGCCAACACCTCTGACAGTCTGAATAAAGCCTGTTGGTAGTTTCTTGCGAAGGTGGTGGATATGGACTTCGACAGCATTGCTGCTGATCTCTTCACCCCAGCTGTAGAGTTTGTTTTCCAGTACCTCGCGGGTCTGAATCTTGTTACCACTCTCCATGAGAGCCTTGAGCAACATATACTCACGCCTGGCCAGTTCCACGATCGAACTATCCACGGTCAGCTGGTGCGTGTTGGTATCCAATGCCACGTTGCCTAATGTAATAGTGGCGCTGGTAGTTTTGCTCAAGCGCCTTTCCAGAGCGCGTAAACGCGCCAGCAATTCATCAATGTCGAACGGTTTTGGTAAATAGTCGTCCGCGCCACAGTCCAGTCCCCGGACCTTATCCTCGGTGGAATCTCTGGCGGTGAGTATCAGCACGGGATTGGCAAAGCCCCGATCCCGGAACTTGCGCAATAACTCAATACCGTCGATATCTGGCAGTCCAAGGTCCAATATAACTATGTCGGGAGGCGCAGTGTCGATCACCAGCATGGCATCCTTGCCGTTGCTGACGCGATTGATGGCGAAATTGTGTCGTTTCATTGCTACAACGACAGCATCTGCCAGGAGATTGTCATCCTCGACCAGTAGTACTTGCATGACACAGATAATAGTACATATCAGGACTGGGTTTCCGGCTAATTATTAGAGTATTCCCATGGCTAGTCAGAGCTTCATTAATTCAATTGAGCAAGAGCTCGCCGTATATCTTCCTGGCGACCCTGGTCAGCGAGACTGCGGCCGGGTCTGGCTGGGGCAGCCTGGGCTTTCAGGTAGAGCTCCCGAGCTTTCTCGTAGTCCTTCTGGTCGCGCATGAACTCGGCGTAAAAATAATTTGCATCAATGTCCTGAGGTGCGATCGTCAGGGCTTTGCTCAAAAGTTTATCGGCCTTGTCATTGTCCCCGAAGCCAACTGGCCAGCCCGGCACACTGTAGTAGAGTGTGCCGAGACTGGTATAGGCTGAGCCGTTCATGGCATCAGGGTCTATATCCATGGCTTTTTCCAGGTCTCTTCGTGAATCCTTGGCCAGCGACAGGGCGCCAAGACCGCCTTTGGCACCGGCATAGGTGGATTTGATAATACCGCTCCAGATCCAGGCTTCTGCCGATTCTGGATAACGTACGGTAACCTGGTCGGCCTGGTCGCTCAAGACTGCAAACGCTTCAACCTGTTGGTCTCCGGAAAGCTGGTAGTTCACCTCGGCCCAACGATCCTGTAAGGCGATGACCTCGCTGTTGATTTCAGCATACGCATGCAGACTGAATGTGAGCAAACTGGCTAGAATAGGGATTAACTGTCTTTTCATGATGATGACCTCTCGAATATCTTGCTACCCGTTAGTTGCCTCGGCAATCGGTGCAGCGTTGGTGGAAATGGTTTCATTTCTAATGGCGGATTTGATCAACGGGAGATTCTTGTGGAAGTCTCGGTCTACGAGTGCTGGTAGCAGGGCGTTGATCTTGACAAAAAATTTCTCTGGCCATCCTACATAGTGATCTCTGAACTTGTTACGAAGTATTTTCGAAAGCAGTATCCTGGCTACGGTTTCTGGCGCATCCGCTTTGTTCCCCAGTTTTTGGTTCAGCGAATTTACCGCATCGGAATTCATGGCGGTTCTTATCACACGGGGGTTAAGGTGAAGTACCTCGACATTGCAGTCAGAAAGTTCCCGGCGCAGGGTTTCACTGAATCGGGCCAGGCCGGCCTTGCTTGCGCAATAGGCACTGTAGCCAGGATTACCTATAGCGCCCAAGGCAGATCCGATATTGACGATAAGTGCATCATTCCTGGATTTCAGTATCGGTAGCAGTTTCGAAGTGAGCATGATGGGTGCGACAAGGTTCACCATCATCAGTTTGCTGGTGGCCGCAAAATCATAGTCATCCAGCAAGGCGAACCTGTTCAGCCCCGCGCTATTGACCAGTATGTCGATGCCTGATGGCAGTCCCTCACAGAAATTGACCAATTCTTCTATTCCTGCTTCGCAGCTCAGGTCCAGGTCGAGGGCGCAATGCTTTGCTTCGTCGCCATCCAGGTCGGTGACTAACAGGTCAAGCTCATCCTGACCTTTGCCAACCAGAATCAGGCGTGCACCTGCATCTGCCAGCTGGTGGGCAAGCTCCCGACCAAAGCCGCCGTTGGCGCCGGTCAGTACAACGGTTTTATTTTTCAAATCCATGGCTCTTTCCCTCAGTGCTTGACGCTTTCGAAGACGCCGCGATAGAGGCGGTAGAATACCTGGGCAGAGCGGGTGATAAGCTGCTGATCCTCAGGATCGTCGAACCGGTCGATAAGCGATTCCAGGAATTTGATATGTTCCTGATCGAGACTGCCGTGGGAGCGCAGATAGCTGAATGCTCGTTCTGGCAGACTCAGCAGGTTCTTTATGCGGTCGGCGGCGGAGTCAGCGAGATTGACGCTGGTTCCTTCAAGTACTAAAACCATGCCGAAGAAACCCACCGGATTGATTCGATTTACCAGGTCGTAGGCGTAAGAAACCATCAATTCTGTTTCGAAGTTTGGCGAACTGTTTCGGACCTTCTCCTTGTCAAAACCACAGGCGGCTATGTCGTTCAGAATCCACTCCTGGTGTCCGATTTCTTCTTCGATGTATTCGGCAACCGCTGACCGCAGCCACTCCTTGTCCTCGCCGAGCCTTGCACCCACTGACATTAGCAGTGGCACAGTATGCTTTACGTGGTGATATGCCTGGCCCAGGAATCTCGCATAGTCTGCCAGCTCTATTTCACCATTAAAGGTACGCTGGATCATTTCCGTGCCGATCAATGCCTGGCGTTCACTTTCGGTGTCTGACTGAAGTTGCAGGTAGAAGCTCATAGGAATTACTCCGGCTACGATGAGCGAAAGCGCGCAGGCGCTTCGATGGATGCGTGTTTATACTGATCGGGATAGAGTGAATCGATCTGTGTGCGGTAACTGGCCATGATGGCATCGCGTTTCAGCCTGCCATTCGCCGTCAACGTGCCTGCGGCTGTTGAGAACGGAGTATCTAATCGGGACCAGCAGACAATCTGGGCATAGTCGGGTAAAGTCGCATTGATGAGTCCGACCGCGCTATCAATAAAGCGGTCATCTAGAGCAGGTGCCGCAGCGATCAAAGCTCCAAGGTAGGGTCGTGCTTCACCGACGACTGCGCAATGGATTACTCCCGGTATGGTGTTCAGCTCTGCTTCTATCCACTCGGGAGAAATGTTGCGGCCAAACGAGCTGATAAGCAGGTTTTTCTTACGGCCATTGATGAACAGATAACCTTCTTCATCCAGGTAGCCGAGGTCTCCCGTTGCAAGCAAGGCGTCTGGATTGGATTTGCTACCGTCTGCATATCCGAGGAAAAGTTGTTTGTTGATTTGAATTTCACCACTCAACAAGGAAACTTTTACGTGGGGCAGTGGTTTGCCAACACTTCCCAGGCGGTTCTGCCCGGGCAGATTCAGGCTGACTACCGAGCCGCATTCTGAAAGACCATATCCCTGATAAACTGGTAAGCCGGCATCTACTGCTTCTTCCAACAGTTGACTGCTAACATGTCCACCACCAACCGCAATGAACTGCAAATTTTCCGGAGGGTTCCATCCAGATCGCGTACCCTGTACTAGCGCATCAAGTAATTGCGGAATCAGTATCATGCTGTTCGGGCGTGAATTGGAGATAGCCTGCAGAAAACAGGTCGGTTCCAATTGGGAGCTGCCTTGCATGCCAAGCTGTCTGAGGCTGGGAACAGCGATTTCAACGCCGCGCAACAGCGGTGCATACACGCCGGCAATATTCTCCAGCAGTATCGCCAGAGGTAATACGCAGAGGTGTTTTTGAACGGCGATTTCCCCGGTTGCGTCGGCGAGTGTTTCAGCAACTTGTGTAATCAGGCTTTCTTCGAGACAGACTCCTTTTGGGTTGCCGGTTGAGCCAGAAGTGTAAGTAATTTTTGCCGTGCCTGGCAGCGTAGTTCGACTGCTTTCGCCGGGTTTACGTTGCCACAACACGATATGTTGCGGCCCTGGTACTGAGCCAAAAGGCTGGTAATGCTCAGGCAGGTCTGCCGTGGCCGCAGCCAGCAACCATGTCACGCCGGCATCATCCAGCGCATGTTCCCGTTGTTCAGAGGAAAAAAACAACGGTACCGGAGCCAGGCAGCGGTCTGCTGCCAGACTCGCCAGATCACAAACCACCCAGTCTGCACCGTTATCAGCGAGCAAGCCGATACTTCCCGGTTTGAGTCGCTTCAGGCAATCAGATAATTCTTCAACCTTTCGATACAAATCCCCGTAACTCAGGGAAATCCCGTCGTTGGTTTCAGTCAGCGCCGTTGCCTGAAGTTGGCCCAGGGCGCGCGCTCGAATTTTATTCCACAGTGCTGACATGTCAGTCGGCACTTCGATATTGCTGCTTCAGCAGGCAAAGTTGATTGGCCAATGCCTCAATGTCGGATTCGTGGCTGGTCAATAAACTGCGTGTGTGTTTGTTTGCTTGCAGAATGTCGAGGCCATCCATGACATTTCCCGCCTGAACCAATGGCTGGGACTGATAATAGCTGCCCCACACCTGGTGCTTGTTGACCAGCCTCGTTGGGTCCGCTTCGCATAGCGTTACCGGATGAAAATCCAGCCGTTTCAGCAGTGATCTGACCTGCGCCGTAGCAGTAAAAACAACCCAGGAGTAGCCAGCTTTTGCCAGAATGGCTGTCAGCATCACGAACATGAGCTGATTGCCTGACTTATGGCTGGATGCCAGATTGCCTATTTCCATGATCTGATCCCTGGCTACAGCAGTGCCCATCTGGCCCGCTATTGCCTGTTCCAGCGTGGAATGCAGATACTGTTCCAGGAACAAAGGGCGGTCTGTTCCTGGACGCAGACCAACCACCGAAGATATTCTGTCGTTGTCAGTACGAGCCAGAAACAACGGGAAAAATTCCACAATTGCTGCCCCGTAACAGTTGCTGAACCTGTCGCAGACGAATTTCTCCAGCCTGACGCGCGGTGGAGAGTCGACAGAATTAAGCGAATATTCAACGAGTTGTGGTAGTTTTCCAGGAGTGATGGTGGATTGTGGCCCAGTTGCTTTGGGAGCTGTGGTGATCGCAGAACTGGTTTGAGTGGCCGCTACTTCAAAGGCGCTGTCTGACATGGTCGGTTCCTGTCTGGTGCTCAAGTGATAAGCACTATAGGAACTGAAGCTTAAATAATGCTTAAGAAACCGCTGATTAACCAGGGATTCTTTAAGAAAGCCGGATTTCTCTACAAGCCCTCATAAGAGAATAGTTGGTGGCTTTTACAGCGATCAGTCGCTGCGGAGATCAAGCAACCGCTCAACTATTTCGGAATTGTCGATGTCGCTGTCCTTTGAGAGGGTATCGACGTATAGAATTTCGCTGCGGCTAGGTCCGCATGCATGCCAGCGACGAATGAACCTGACGTTATTGGTGCCCGCAAAAACAGTATATGTTTTAACTCCCTCGGCGGCGGCAATATGCTGACACGCAGAATCATAGCCTACAAACTCATCGCTGTTACTGATCAAGGCGGCGATTTCCGCGACTGAGCACTGTACTCCGACAAGCCGGGTTTTAGGTGCAATTTCAGACAACGAGTCGAAAGCAAGCTCCTGAACCGGGTAGCCTGCCTGTTCCGCTGTGGACAGAATTGTTTCACTGCGGGACTTCTCTTCATCGCCAAATCCCAGGTCGAGGAGAATGCGGTTGTCGGGTTCATTTAGCAGCGCCAATACCAATTCAGTTTCGAATGACCCTTCCACCAGCTTGCGTGGATTGCCACCGACGCCAAAATTTATACTAATCAGGTTAAGGCGTGATTGTGGATCGATCGCGTTGCGTAGTTTCGCGGCTTGTAGCAAGGCTGCGTGCTCAGGCCACACCATTGGAAAGCAGAATTCGTCGTGCCCAAGAATATTGTCCAGCCACAGGTTTGTAAGTTCGGATATTGATGCTTTAGCCGGGTAACCGACTTTGCCACGACTATTAAAAAATCGGTAATTGCCGGCCTGAACCAGCGGTAACACGCCTAACTGGGTCAGTCTCGAATCCGGGTCCAGTACCAGGTATTCACCTGTTTCAAGAGCGCCAATTTCATTGCGGATTTCCTTCAACAGATCAAGCCATACCAGGAATCGCTCCAGGAGCCCGCCACGGCGCGCATAGTGCAGTTTGTGAATGCGAACGCCAGATGCGTCTGAAAATACCTGCTTTAACTTGGAGTGGCCGACTATCGCAATGCCGGCATTCGGGAAAGCGCGGGCCACTCGCTGACAGATTACGCTGGTGATAGCCACATCTGCCCCTATCGTGATTCGGGAAAGAATGATCACTTTAGTGGGCTGTAACGACGTGGGAATTTTTTCATCAGGACTGAGTCGAATCGACTCGATACGCTGATAAAGTTGCTCTTCGGTAAAAAGCTGAAACTCTTTGAGTTCCCGGTCCAGCTCCAGTCCGTCCGGCAGTTTGCGAAGGAAGCCGACCACCTGGCTGATCAGTCGGTTATAGGTTTCAGTCTGCAATTCTTCGAAGTCATCACAAAGACGTTCAATGATGATGCCAAACAAGGCGCTCGATGCCAGTTGATTGAGCTCATCGGCGGCAAAGCTGGTTGCCATTTCACAGAGCAGGTCGATGTATTCTGCGTTGTATTCGTCGCTGTAAAAGTAGCGGTCTACAAAACTGGAAGCGATGCGCTGGGCCAGTGAATCGACCGCCTTGGTGTCTGCGGAATTTTTCAGGAGCTCCCACTTTTCCTGATAATAAGCTGGTCTCAACTCATTGCCCCCAGCAAGGTATCTACTTCCTTCATGACGCTTTCTGGCAGGATTTCTCGCATACAGTTGTGGTGGCCCAGTGGGCAAGTCTTTTTGTGGCAGGGCACACAAGGCAGGTCTTTTTGCAAGACGCGGGTTTTTCCCAGGTTTGACGCAGTATAAATGGGATTGGTGGGCCCCATAACTACGACTACCGGGATATCAAATGCTACGGCATAGTGGCGTGGTCCGGTGTCGTTAGTGATCAGCATGTCGCAGCGCTTTACCAGCGGTTTCAGTAGTGCCAGATCCACCCGATCCGCTGCGGTATTGATGATGTCTGCCTGGCTTTCCGCCACGATATTGGCAGCAATTTCGTGTTCCCCGGGCCCTACCAGCAATAGCAATTTGCAGGAGTATCTGACCTGAAGAATTTCTGCCAGACGAGCAAAATACTCCGGGGGCCAGCATTTGGAAGAGCCAAAACTGGCGCCGGGGTTAAGGCCAATCACAGTATCCTGGTCTGCGATGCCATAAGCTTTCAATAGCTTGTTACCTTGTTCCTCCAGTTGTTCGGACAGGTAGAGAACAGGTTTGGGATTTGCCGGTAATTCAAGGTCAAGAAATCGGCAAATCTCCATGTAGTAATCCTGCATGGGAACAGGTCTGATCTTTTGGCCCTCTCTTAGAGGCTCCGGTCCACCAGTCAGAAAATGTTTCCGAAGATTGCGACGATAGCCGTAGAGTTGTGATACGCCCGCCAGCCTGAATGTCAGCCACGAGTGCGTGGTATTAGTGAGTAATATCCCGGCTTCAGGGCGCAACTGCCTTAGCTTCCTGCCAATCTTTTTCATGCCTGAAAGCTCTTTGTCATGGTAAGCCACAATGTGATCAAACCATGGGCTGTCTCCCAGAATCCCCTGGGCGTAGGGACGGATGCAGGCGGTAATTTCGGCGTTGGGGAAATTCTGCCTCAGGCACTCGTACACGGGAGTTGCCATAACGATGTCACCAACCCAGTTAGGGCACCGGACCACCAGGCTGTCGATAGAGGTGAGCGGAGTGATCATGGCTATGGCGTAGGACTGATTTGCTTGTTGTTAGCTCTGATCGAGGGTGTAAGCCACCGCCTCGTCTTTTTTGCCGGCTGCCATCAGCTCCCTTTCCTGCTTAATGTAGTCCGACCGGACTCCCATCACGTTGGAGTAGCGGATTGTGTAGTGAATCTGATCCTTGGCCATCAATTCCTCGGACAGGTCGCGATCATAGGCTACCAGGTCATCACGCTCACGCAGCCAGGTTTCTTCGTCCATGGCTTCCACCTTGTCCACGAGATTGCGATAGATAGATGCGCATTCCCAGTCTGTTTCGGCATTGACGTACCAGTTACACAGTTTTGACAACTTATCCAGAAACAGGTCATGACCTTCGCCGAACTTCAGGCAGGTACCGTCAAAATAATTACCCTGGCCTGCAATTTTCGATTCATCTATCAGCGGCTTGGCAATTTCGTAGCCCGCCGTTCCTTTGAACGGGAAAAACAGAGCCCAGCGGAAGCGCCCCATTTTCACCCTGGCACAAAGCCTTATGGTTTCCATGATTTCTTCCCTGGATTCATAAGGAAGGCCAAACATGATGAATGCTGAACTGTGCAGGTTATAGGTATGGGCTGCAGCAAACGAGCGCTCAATCTGGTCATTACTCATGTAGCGACGCAGGATTTCACGCCGGACGCGGGGCGAGCCACTTTCGAGTCCAAATTTAACGATGATACAGCCGGCTTCACTGAGAGCTTTGGCAGCCCGTTCTTCAAAGCAGTTGACGTGACCGTTGACAACAAAGGGTATTCCAACCTGATGCTTCTTGTAGGCTTCGCAAAACTCGACCACGTAATCCGTATTCAGCGTGAACAAGTCATCGTCAAAAATAAAAGTGTTTATCTCCGGATTTTCTTTCAAGAGCTGTTTGAGGTCTGCCATCATTACGTCGACAGGGAAATGACGCAGGAAATCTTTGACGTTTTTGGCCGCGCCGTCCGCGATATACTGGTCTACGATCTCGATGTTGAAACAATAAGTACACTTGTAAGGGCAGCCCCTTGACGTAAGTATCCCCATCCAGCCCCTGGTTTCGCTCATGACTGCCTTCATGTCAAAAACGTTGTAATCCAGTGGAGGTAATTTCGCCAGATCTGGAAATGGTGCAACGGGATTGGAAACCGGGACATCCCCCAACCAGGACCGAAAATTAGATAACGTATGTGGTCGTTCGCCATTTTCCAGTGCATTCATCAGCTCCAGTAGAGCCCAGTCACCTTCGCCTACACAAACATAGTCGAACAGGCGGGACTTGTGGACTTCATCGGGCACCATGGTGCAATGGACGCCACCGATGGTCTGAACCAGGTCTGGCATGGCTTCCCGTATTGCTTTGCTCTGCTCGACAACCCAGTCATACTGCTGTGACATAACCGAGAATCCCACCAGGCCGGGATTAGTTTTGCGGATATATTCGATAATTTCAGCGCTGCTAGGAACGGGCCTGTACTTCTCCGACACATGCATTAGGTCCATTTCATGACCAATTGCATGCAGCACGCCGGCAAGCGAAGCAATTCCATGATTGGTGCCAAGTGGCGCATCGATTTGTGGGTAGATCATGAGAATCTTCATGGTGGCAACACTCTAAACTGGTTCTATCAATTGGATTGCAGGTAAATTTGCCGGAAATGTTAGCACTGATTGCGCCGGCACGCTAAATGGGCTGTGTAGCTGAATTACCATTTCCGAGGCAGTTAATAATCCACTGTATCGGCGCTGTCGTAGTACTCCGCAGTGCCATGGCAAACGGCAGCATATCTCCTTACCTTTTGCAGGGCTATTTCTTGCTTAAATAATAATGTTGGTCCAACGGTCATGTTTAAAAAGTCCTGTCTGCAGGCTTGTATAACTCGTTGAAAGTTGTAGAGTATAAGAGCACAAACTCACTGTTGTATAACTGGATGAAAAACTCGTTTATCAGCATAGTAATTTTCGCGTACCTGGCGGCCTGTCCCCTGGCCGCTGCGCAACAATCGGTATTAGATCAGTCGCTGAATGATGCAGATCGCTACCGGGCACAGCTCGAAGAGCTTGAGAAGGATGTAGGTCGCTATCATCCGAGCCTGCTGGAGGTACTTGAACGTCTGGCAGAGGCGACGATAGAACTGGATCAATTTAACCAGACCGACGAAATACTGGATCGAGCGATACAGATATTGCGTATCAGTGAGGGGCTGTACACAGAGTCTCAATTTACCTTCCAGGTTTTGTCGATAAGAAACAATGTGCGCCGCGGCAACTGGCCGGATGCGAACGAAACTCTCGACCACTTGACCTGGCTCTACACCCTCGTGCCACGACAATGGAATGAAGAGTTGATCGGCGAGTTAATACAGATCAGTGATCTGCACCTTGAGGGAGTGGCAGGGGACCTGGAGCAAAGAAAGGATTATCACTTTCGCGCCGCCGACCGAATCTCCTGGGTAGTAGCACGGATAGGTGAGAGGATCTGGCAGCCGAATGACCCACGTCTAATTGATCTTTATTACCCTATTGTCAAACAGAATCACATGAAATACGCCACCCTGAACCAGGGTGGTCCGGTGTCTGCCGACCTCAGGCAACTAGCGCCGAATACTGGTTGGATGCGCTCGCGAAAGGCGGTAGTTAATTCCTACTACCGACTCGGCATAGAAATGTTGCGTCGTATGCGAATGGTCTATGAATTGCAAGAACCTCCCGATCTGGAAGCAATTGCAATGGTTGACCTGTATCGCGCAGACTGGCAGGTTATGTTTGACGAAAGCGATCCGGAAATCAGTTATCAGAGGGCGTACGAGAACCTGTTGGCAGCCGGTGCAGGCGAGCAGGAGCTGCAGGAATTTTTCAGTCAACCGCAGCTCTTGCCCGTTACAGAGTTCCATCCAACCGTTCGACAGGCCCGAGCGGCAGTGCTGGCAGACAGGAATCAATTGACTGGAACGCAGGATATCGAGCCTGATCTGCGGTTTCTAGAGTGGGCATCCACTTCTCCCAACATGCAGCTTCCCATCGAAGAGCCGCTGCTGCTGCAACAGGAAATTGAAGACATGGTGACGGCACAGCTGGCGATCAGGCTGGATGGTACCGAAAAAGTTTCACGTTGGATTCGCGGTCGATATGTCAGCCAGATCAGTGTCCCGGATAGCTTCGAATGGCTAAATGGATCTTTCGATCAGGCGATATCGCGCGATGAACTGGCAGAACGTCTGCACTATCTGAATTTCCGTCCTGCAATCAACCGGGGCGTTCCGCAGTCCTACGAGGGCATCCTGGAATACCACTATTTCCCAGTTGACCGGGAATAGGTCGATAGGGCTGAACGGGTATTGTGCTGGCTGCACCTCCCAGCACATCCCAGGCTAAAGCTGCTCGTCTTCCAGCACGTTCTGGTTCATGGTCTGGGACGGAGAGTCGGAGCACGGTTTACCCACTACCCGGGCTGGCACCCCGACCACTGTAGTGTGAGATGGTACGTCGTTGAGAACGACGCTGCCTGCACCCACTTTGGCACCTGCACCGATTTCGATGTTGCCCAACACTTTGGCACCGGCCGATATCAGCACACCAGACCGAATCTTTGGATGGCGATCACCTTGCTCATTACCGGTGCCGCCGAGGGTAACTGATTGCAGGATTGAAACATCATCTTCAATTACCGAAGTTTCGCCAATTACGATACCTGTAGCATGATCAAACATGATGCCTTTACCCATTATGCAGGCAGGGTGGATGTCGACACTGTAAACTTCAGAATTCCTGCTTTGAATAAAAAGAGCCAGGTCTCTTCTATTGTTTGTCCAGAGAAAATGCGCCAGGCGGTGAGCCTGGATGGCCTGGAATCCTTTCAGATAGAGAATGACCGGCAGATACGAGCTGATGGCGGCATCACGTTCGAACACGGCGCGGATGTCGCTGGCAGCATGTTGAAGTATTTCCGGTGATGAATTGAATGCATGGTCAAAGAGTTCGCGTACGGTAATCGCGGGCATGACGTCATCCGAAATCTTGTTAGCCAGAATGAAGCTGAGGGCAGACTCAAGGCTGTTGTGATTTAGAATGCAGGCATGTACGTAACTGGCCAGTAAAGGCTCTCGTTGAATAACCAGCTGCGCTTCTTCTGTTAGCTTTTCCCACAGTATCCCGGGCATGATCAAGTACCTGCAAAAAATCGTGGGCCGGAATGGTAGCAGGTTCCAGAATTGAGAACAAAAAGCGGTGAGGAGTGCAGATTTCCGGGCTAGTGGTTCTGCAAGCTACCTTCCGTCGGCTGTACCCGGTGCCAGAGTTGCGTCATACTTGTCGGGTGTCGGTACGAGAATGGTCTGTGCTATGTCTTCAATTAAGTCTGTGACATGCGGTCTGACGATGCTGCTGGCAACCGCCGGCGTAGTCGCTCAGGACATAAGTGACACCCACGAATACTGGCAGGAAGTCGCGGAAGTGGACAGAGAATTTTCCCGTGCGGCTACTGAACAGGGGCGAACTGAAGCCTATCTTGATGTGTTAGGCGAGGGATCGGTGTTGTTTCGGGACGGCCCAGTGGACGCCCGTGCACTTTATCAGGCCAACAGGAAATTCTACAGCCTGGATCAGCTTTACTGGCGCGATCATTTCATCGATGTGTCCAGGGCAGGTGATCTCGGTATCGTCGTTGGACCGAATGTATTTACGCCAAGTCAGCCGGGGCCGAATGGGGAAGAAGGGCAACAGAGTTCGAGCTACCTGGTCAACGCCTGGCACAAGATAGATGGCCGGTGGACGCTAATGGCGGACATGGTGGTAACGCTGCCTGGATTTCTCAGCATGGATGTGGAAGCGGATTTTCAGGATACCGTAGCCGTTATGGCAGAAACGGCCCACCAGGGATTGACTTCCAATAACACCATGGAGAGCCTGGCGGAGGCTGACAACACCCTGGGATTGTCAATCAATTTTCGTGGTGGGCAGCGTGCCATAGGTCGGTTCGGGCTGAATAATGTGCGTGTCTATCTGCCTGCCATGGCTCCTGCGGTTGGGATGGAAGCGGCAGGTGCGGCTTACGGCAAGTACCTGGACAGCAGGGTAACGACAACAAATCCCATTGAGGTAAACCACATGGGTGGCTATCTGGCTGAGTCCAAAGAGATTGGCTACACCTACGGAACCATGTCGGTAGCGAACCAGGGATCCGGATCGGGCTTTCGTACCAACTATCTGCGAGTCTGGCGCTTTAGTCCGGTCAATGAATGGAAGGTGGCCATGGAGGTTCTCAGGCCTTATTGATCGATACCCGCCTGCTCAGACCTGCACGACCTGGATAAGATTCTCAGGTAGTACGCGGGTAGACAGCGCCTTCAGACGATAGATAAACAGCAGTAGCCCCGCGACCATTGCCGTAATCCACACTGCCGAGAAAACCGGGTGCAGGGAGAATGTGCCGACCTGGTAGATTACTGTCGCAGTCACATAAGCCAGTCCCGTACTCCAGCCAAATACCAGCAACGTCCAGCGCCAGCCCGCCTCCTTGTTAACGGCACCGAGCACAGCAACGCAGGGAGCGTAGAGCAGCACAAATACCAGGTAGCAGAAGGCTGCAAAAGGGCTAGCAAACAGGCTTGCCATGTTGGTCAGGGTTTGAGCTTCCACGCCCTGTTCTGCGGCTACCGCTGCGGTATCCGTCACATCGCCGATGGAGATACCCAATGGATCGGTAAGAGTTTCGCCGATGGCCAGTAATTCACTACCAATGGAAGCAAATGCGGCGCCAGTAGCAGCAATCAGGTCGGGCGCTTGTGCTGAGCCATCTCCTGTATCCGGCTCGCTGTACAGGGCATCCAGGGTGCCAACGATTGCCTCTTTGGCAAACATGCCGGTGAATAAACCCACGGTTGCCGGCCAATTATCCTGTTCAATGCCCAGAGGTGCAAAAGCTGGTGTGATGGATTTGCCGATAACGCTAAGTACTGATTCTTCGGTGTCTTCATTACCGAATGTGAAATCGGTGCTGATAGAGTTCAGAAAACTGAGCACTATTACGACGGTGATAATGGTTTTTCCTGCGCGGAGCATAAAGCCACGGAGTCGAAACCAGGTGGTAATAAGAATGTTGCGTACAACGGGTATGTGGTAGGCCGGCATTTCCTGGAACGATGGAGTGATCTCGCTGGTGAAAAGCTGCTTACGGAATATCCAGCCGGTAAACACGGCCAAGCCGATGCCAAGCAGGTACAAAAGAAAAACCAGATTCTGACCGCTTTGCTGGAAAAACGCTGCGGCAAACAGGGCATAGACAGTAAGCCTGGCACCGCAACTCATGAACGGTGCCATTGCGATAGTCAACAAACGATCGCTGTCTCTGGTCAAGCTACGGGACGCCATGACTGCAGGTACATTACAGCCGAAGCCCACGATTAGCGGAACGAACGCATTGCCGGGCAGTCCGATGCCGCTCATCAATCGATCGATGACAAAAGCAGCCCGCGACAGATAACCGGAGTCTTCCAGGATAGACAGGCATAAATAGAGAAAGGCGATAACCGGAATGAACGTCGCCACCAGCGTGATGCCGCCACCGAGACCCTGGGCCAGCAGGGTAATGATAAGTGCGGGCGCGGAAATCTGCTCGAGCACCCAGGTCGTGCCATCTACCAGCACGGTGCTGAACAGGATGTCGAAAAAGTCGATAAAGACTGCTCCCAGGTTCACTGCTATGGTGAACATCAGGTAGATCATCAGCAGAAAGACAGGAAAGCCCAGCCAGCGATTAATCAGCACGGCGTCGATTTTTTCCGACATGCTGTCATGGGTGGGCATGACTTCGACCACACCATCGACCAGTTCCTGGGAGCGATGGTAGCGTCTCAGCAGCTGTTCTTCACTGCCGTCCCTGTCAGTCTCAGAGACCGCAGGTTGCACTTCCTGGCTGGTGCTCGTAATCTGTTTGTCGAGCATGGTCTGCAGTTGTTGGTATAACTCACTGAGGCCTCGCTTGCGCGATGCCACAATTGGTACAACAGGGTTTCCCAGTTTCTCAGTCAGGCTGTGTACATTGATGTTGATGCCCTGCTGTTCAGCAACGTCGAGCATATTGAGAACTATCAGTACCGGCCGGTCCCATTCCAGCAACTGTTGGGTAAGTACCAGGCTGCGTTCCAGGTTGGTGGCATCGATAATATTGATTGCCAGGTCGACATCGTTCTGTCTCAGGTAATTCTGGGCAATCTTCTCATCGACCCCCTGACTTGCCTGCTCCAGGGAATAAATGCCCGGCAGGTCTACCAGTTCAATCTCATAGTCTTCGATTCGCAGCGTGCCGAACTTCTTTTCGACCGTCACGCCAGGCCAGTTGCCTACCTTCTGGTTGGCCCCGGTAAGGACATTGAAAAGGGTGGTCTTACCGCAATTGGGATTACCGATCAGTGCCAGCTTATGCATCATTTATTGCACCTCGACCGATACGATACTGGCTTCGGACTTGCGGATACTCAGGTAGGAGCCCCCGACCCGGACTTGCATGGGGTCGCCCAGTGGAGCCAGTCTCAGGACCTTAATTTGTGAACCTGGAATGACACCCAGCGCGTAAAGTCGGCTTTTCAATTCTGCAGGCTCAGGCTGAATATCGAGCACTACGCAGGAGTCGCCGGTAGAGGTTTGGGCAAGAGTAGTTCTGGTCATTTGATTTACTGCTTATGTTTGCTGAAGCGGAGGTGTTGGTTTGCGAGTAACGAACAACTGCCGGAATCCTGCCGACTGATCCGAAATCCTTAGAAAGCAAAGTATCAGATATAAATGTTGTTGACAATCATTCTCATTAACATTTAGACTGTCTGCCATCGAGAGGTAAGATATGTACGTTTGTATTTGTCGACAAATAACTGATCACCAGATCCGTGAGGCTTGCCGCAATGGTGATGCCAAGCTTGCCGAGGTCAGGGCCAAGCTGGGTGTGGCCAGCGAGTGTGGTAAATGCGGTCAGCATGCTCGCTCGATAATCAGTGAGTTCAGCAAATCGGCATCTTTCGCCAGCGCTACCTGATACCGCTCCCTGCACCAACTCCGTTAGTTCTTCTTTATAGTTTGCCTCCATCGCGGTCAACGGTTTGCCCGGTAATTGTAAATGGGATTGCTTCTTATTTATATTTCTATAAAATTCAGTGGCTTACAAGGCTTTATTCTTGACATTGACAGGCTTTGCAGCGATAGTTCGCGGATTCAATACAGGAGGAGTGTATGAAGTCTGACAGCACCGTCATCAAGCATCTGAACAAGGCCCTGGCTAACGAGCTGATAGCCATTAATCAGTATTTTCTTCATTCCCGGATGTACAAGGACTGGGGATTAAACAAGCTCGGCGACCAGGAATATGAAGAGTCGATCGATGAAATGAAACACGCAGACCAATTGATCGAACGAATTTTGTTTCTGGAAGGTCTGCCGAACCTGCAGAATCTTGGTAAGTTATTAATCGGTGAAAATACTCGGGAAATGCTGGAATGTGACCTCAAGCTGGAAATGATAGCTTGTCCGGATCTTAAGGAGGGCATCGCCTATTGCGAATCGGTTGGCGATTATGTCAGTCGGGATTTGCTGGCGTCGATTCTGGATAGCGAGGAAGAACACATCGACTGGCTTGAAACCCAACTGGATCTCATAAATCGAGTTGGTCTTGAAAATTACCAGCAATCAATGATCTAAGATCACGTCTTAACGTGAACTGCATGAAGCCGGGACTTGTGCCCGGCTTTTTTGTGTTGCGTTTATTTGCCTCGATATTTCCTCAACAGCCAGGGACATCGTCAGCTGGTCCGACCTCAGGCTGTGCCGGCACAAGGCTTTGCTGCTAACATTGCGCGGTCAGTTGACGATAAGAAAAATCAAGGGCCGTTGAGAGGCTCCTCTAGCCCGCGGCAGCAGTTTGTCCGGAATCCAGATGATCAAGCGAGTTTGGCTGGCTAATGTACGCGTGTATCGACCTCGGCTCCAACAGTTTCCACCTGCTGATTGGGGAGTGGCAGGATGGCCAGATTCTGATCATCGAACGCTGCAGTGAGAAAGTTCAATTGGGCGAGGGCGTGCTGACCAACGGCATGATTTCCTCGGATGCATTCCAGCGGGGAATGCAATGTCTGGGCCGCTTCGAAAACCTGATGGCACGACACGGGGTTCAGCGCTACTGGGCCCTCGGCACCAATACCTTCCGGATAGCCAAAAACGCAGAAGTATTTGTTGCTGCAGCAGCCGACATCGGATTGGAAATTTCCATTATCAGCGGTGTCCAGGAAGCAGTGCTTATTTATTCCGGTGTGATTTCTGATCTCCCGCTGAATGACGATAAGCGCTTGGTAATCGACATTGGTGGTGGCAGTACCGAACTCATCGTCGGCATGGGGGATCAGCGTTTGATCACACACAGTTTGCCGGTAGGTTGTGTGTCCTGGCGTGATCGTTTTTTCAATGACCTGAATTGCAACGACATCACACAACTGGACCAGCAACTGACGCAAGCCAGTAATGCAGCAAAATCGATCTTTCAGTCTGTGGCACCGGGTGTTAATCACTACGATTGGACCGAAGCCTACGCATCGTCAGGTACCGCCAAGATGCTTGCGGCAATTTGCCAGGAGCACAGTGAAGGGGGAGGGGGAGATGAAGGTGCGGGTGCAGGCGAAGGTGCAGGTGAAAGTGAAAGTGAAAGTGAAAGGACAGGGGTGATTCAGCTGGATGCGCTAAGGCGACTGCGGGAGACCATGCTGGAAACTATCGTCAGCGGACGCGAACTCCCGGGGCTCAAGGAAAAACGCCAGGATTTGCTGCTGCCCGGCTACGCCATCATGGAAGGGCTGATGGAAGCCGTTAACTGTGATTCTATTACTTTCAGCGCTACGGCACTTCGAGAAGGGATGCTGGACTTTATAGTTCGCAGCGGCGACGCCGCCCACGCCTTGGACCCAACCAAGCTTCCTGACGTCAGTTACGCAGGGACTTAACTCCTCCTCACTCCTCCTCGCAGTGGGTGCGAGATCTGCGGCAGCTTCTTTGGCAAATTTATACCGGACTTTATGCTGTGATCTCAGGCGGCGCGAAAATTCTGTGTCATTGCTTTGTCATATTTCTGTAACATTATCCTTTTATAGTTCAGTTATAGTTCAGTGCATTTTCGAAGGTCTCAATTTACTTTTCCCGGAGGACAGCATGAGTCTGATTCGAACACTAAAATTGCCCCTGTTTCTGGTCTTATGCACCTGGCACGCCGCTGGTGTTTCACAGGACGTCGATCCCTCGATACCGGAGTATGAGCGGGCGGGAGGTGTTTCGGGTAACCTGTCCAGTGTTGGTTCGGACACACTGGCCAACCTGATGACTCTGTGGGCTGAAGAATTCAATCGAATTTACCCTAACGTGAATATTCAGATTCAAGCTGCTGGTTCATCAACCGCTCCGCCTGCTCTGACCGAAAGGACTTCCAATTTTGGCCCCATGAGCAGGGAGATGCGAGACAACGAAATTGAAGCTTTCGAGAATCGCCTCGGTTATCCACCAACTGCTATCCCGGTAGCGATCGATGCCCTGGCCGTCTTCGTCCACAAAGATAATCCCCTGGAAGGTATGAGCATGGCGCAGGTGGATGCGATATTTTCCTCCACTCTTCGATGTGGTTACTCCAGCCCGGTGTCCAACTGGGGACAGGTGGGCTTAACAGGACCCTGGGAGCGTCGCGACATTCAATTGTTCGGTCGGAATTCAGTTTCTGGCACATACGGTTACTTCAAGGAAACAGCGCTCTGTGAAGGTGATTTCAAAAATAACGTCAATGAACAACCCGGTTCTGCGTCGGTAGTACAGTCAGTCAGTACCTCAATAAATGCGGTCGGATACTCAGGAATCGGTTATCGGACTTCCAGTGTAAGGACAGTGCCTCTGGCACGTGATGAGGGCAGTGAGTATTTCGATGCTACACCACAAAATGCAGTGTCCGGCGCATACCCGCTTGCGCGTTTCCTCTGGGTGTACGTCAATAAAGCGCCCAATCAGCCACTGGCGCCACTTGAACGCGAATTTGTGAAGCTGATCCTGTCACAAACCGGGCAGGGGGTGGTTGTAAAAGACGGATATATCCCATTGCCTTCTCAGGTGGTTGAAGCCACTATGCGTAATCTTGGTATGTAGCAGAGCCTGACCCGCTGTTGTAGAATTCGGCATCGAAGAATCAGCTCCATTCGGAGCTGATTCTTTTATACGGCTTGCGGAAATGGTACCTATCAGAGATTGCATGGCGTCAAGAAAGACATTCTTGAGCCTCTAATTATCAAGGTAAGGGCGTGCTGGCAATGAGCAGAAACTGAAGATGAGCTTAACCACGGGTGGAGCAGAATCCACCAGGCAGAAAGGCCCGGCAGACTCGCAAGATATTGGCCTGGAACAGATACTGGCCAGGCAAACGTACCGTCGACGATTGCGATATTTCTACGATCAGTTTGCCCGCGTCTCCATAGCAGCAGGGGGCGTGGCAGTAATCGTCGCAATCCTGCTGATTTTTGTATACCTGCTGTTCGAAGTTATTCCACTGTTCCAGCGAGCTGATGTCGAGCAGCTGGCCCAATATCAGCTAGTCGAGGCTGGTGATTCCGAGCTCCTCCATCTTGCGGTCGACGAACAGGCTGAAGTCGGCATGCGACTGGATAGTGGCGCGAGAGTGGTTTTTTTCCAGTTAGCCAATGGCGAGCAGGTCGCGTCTGTACAACTACCTTTGCCGGTAGCAGCGCGAGTTACCAGTTTCGCTCTGGCGTCAGAAGAGAGTGGCATATTCGCCCTCGGATTAAGTGACGGCACAACCCTGATTGCCCAGTATGAATTCGATCTGAATTTTAATGCAGATGGAACCAGACAAGTCATTCCCAGCATCAGCTTTCCGTTCGGGGAGGAATCTTATACCCTGTTCGATGACGGTGATATTTATCGACTCGCCATCAGCGAACGATCCGACGTGGTGTTGTTGGCAGCTGCAAATACTCAGGGCAATACCAATTTGCTGCGAATCAGCCAACAAAGGAATCTGTTTTCGTCTTTTAACCTGGGGGGCGCTGCTCCTCAGTTCGATGTCCAGGAGCTCTCGATTTCAGTAGCGGTCCGTGATATCAACCAGCTATTTATCGATGGGGATCAGCGTTGGCTGTATTTCATCACCGCAGCAGGACGGCTTAGTCTGGTAGATTTGCGGCCAGCCCTTCGAGGAGAGGACTCGGCCATATCACAGGTTCTGGATCTGGTGGATGAAGGTCGCACTCCTACCGAGATAGCTCTGCTTCTTGGCGATATTTCGCTCCTTGTCGCTGACAATTCAGGGGCCGTATCTCAATGGTTGCTGGTGACGGATCAAGAGGGCCAGGTTTCGTTGCAACAGGTGCGTCAGTTTGCTGCCGGTTCCAGTGCTATTGTTGCGCTATCGCCAGAACAGCGACGCAAGAACTTTATTGTTGCCGACAGTGAAGGCGAGGTGGGATTTTACAATACTACCGCCCATAGAGAGGCGCTGAGAGCACCTTTGTTCGACGCCGCCCCGCTAGCTCTCGCCATCTCGCCACGGGGAGATATTCTGATTGCTGAATCTGCCGGTGGTCAGATCTCAGTATGGGAGGTTTTTAACGAACACCCAGAGGTTTCCTGGTCCGCGCTATGGAGCAAAGTCTGGTACGAAAGTTACAGCGAGCCTGACTACATCTGGCAGTCCTCTGCCGCTAATAATGATTTTGAGCCGAAGTACAGCCTGGTCCCGCTGGCATTCGGTACTCTCAAGGCTGCCTTTTATGCCATGATCCTGGCGACCCCGCTGGCTATCTGCGGAGCAATATTTACCGGCTATTTCATGGTTCCGGTCATGCGTAAGCAGGTTAAGCCGCTGATAGAGCTCATGGCGGCCATGCCAACCGTCGTACTTGGTTTTCTCGCCGGGCTCTGGCTGGCTCCCTTTGTCGAGAGCAATCTGCTCGGCGTGTTCAGTATCCTCTTTGTCATGCCCATTGGAGTTTTGCTGACCAGCTTTGGATGGTCGCAACTTCCTGATTCTGTTCGTCATCGAGTTTCGGATGGTTGGGAATCAGCCATTTTGATACCCGTGGTGGTGGTGCTTACTTATTTCAGTTTCAGCGTGTCCTCGGGGATTGAAAACCTGTTTTTTGCCGGAGATATGCGCTCCTGGATTACCAACGATCTGGGGATAACCTACGATCAGCGCAATGCTATGATTGTCGGCCTGGCTATGGGGTTTGCAGTTATACCGACGATTTTTTCAATTGCTGAAGATGCGATTTTCACGGTACCGAGACATCTGAGCTACGGATCACTTGCGCTGGGAGCTACTCCGTGGCAGACAATGTATCGTGTTGTGCTCCCCACTGCGAGTCCTGGTATTTTTTCCGGTGTGATGATTGGTTTCGGTCGAGCCGTTGGTGAAACAATGATCGTGCTGATGGCAACCGGCAATACGCCCATTATGGACATAAATATATTCGAGGGGATGAGGACGCTAGCAGCCAATATTGCGGTCGAGATCCCGGAATCTGAAGTAGACAGCACCCACTACCGTATTCTGTTCCTGACGGCACTGGTTCTGTTCCTCTTTACCTTTGTCTTTAACACCTTGGCTGAAATAGTGCGGCAACGGCTGCGCAAAAAGTACAGTACGATATGAAACAGCGAATCATTAACTGGGTTGAGTCCGGGTCTCCCTGGATTTGGATCAACGCTGGAGCAGTGGCAATAAGTATTGTCATGGTTATCGGTTTGTTGATGTTGCTGGCCGTAAGGGGCATGGTGCATTTCTGGCCGTCAGATGTGATTCGCGCTTCTTACTCGGTGCCTACTGCTGCAGGTGAAATTCAGACGGTGGAACTGATTGGCGAAATGGTGGAAGAGGAAATAATTTCGGCCAGCCAGATCATTTCGTCGGGAATACCTGTTGAAGAAAACAGTTCGGGTTATGCGCGTACCTTGATGAAGCTGGGAAACCGGGATCTTACCGGGGCCGATTTCCGCTGGGTGTTGAATGATTTCATCCATGACATTGATCGCCCTCGTTCCATAGTCGTACTTGAGCGTTACGAGTGGGGCAATTTTTACGGGTTTCTAACCTCAATCAAGGAGGACGGACAAGAGATTTCCAGCCTGCAAGCTGGGTCCAGTGATGATGATCTCTGGCAGGAGTTTCAGGATCGACTTGCTCGGACCCTGGAAATACATGAAGAAATAGTTGCCCTTGAAAAAGGTCAGATTGGAAACATCAATTACGAAGTTGAAAGGTTGCGGCTGGCAGAAAGGCGGCTGGAACTGGACAGCGGAGATACTCCGGAAGCGCTGGCGGAACTGGTGCAGCGTAGAACCGAGCTGGATTCTGCCTATGACCAGCTGCAGCAGGAATTAGTGGGGCTTTACGCTGAAGTAAACCGTGACACGGTAGTCTTTCAAGCCGCCGAAGGACAGGAGGCCGAATTCGAAATCGCTGAAATCGTTCGCGCCTATCGACCGAACGAACTGAGTGTGTTTGCCAAACTTGGCACTTACGCAGAAAAACTCTGGGAATTCCTGTCAGAGGAGCCGCGTGAAGCAAATACGGAAGGCGGCATCTACCCTGCGATTTTTGGTACCGTTATGATGGTGTTGCTCATGTCGGTGTTTGTAACACCGTTTGGTGTGGTTGCTGCCGTCTATTTAAGAGAGTACGCCAGGCAGGGGTTGCTCACGCAAATAATTCGAATCGCGGTTAACAATCTTGCCGGTGTCCCATCTATTGTATATGGGGTATTTGGCCTTGGCTTTTTTATCTATTTCGTCGGCGCTGAAATAGATCAGGCGCTTTACCCTGAAGCGCTTCCTGCACCGACTTTTGGCACGCCGGGGCTGTTATGGGCTTCGTTGACACTGGCATTGCTTACGGTGCCTGTGGTGATTGTTGCAACAGAAGAGGGTTTGGCCCGAATCCCGAGAAGTGTCCGTGAGGGCAGCCTGGCATTGGGAGCAACTAAATTTGAAACGCTGTGGCGTGTAGTCCTGCCAATGGCCAGCCCGGCCATGATGACCGGCCTTATTCTGGCGGTTGCAAGAGCTGCGGGAGAAGTGGCACCTCTGATGCTTGTAGGTGTGGTGAAACTCGCACCATCGCTACCACTTGATGGTAACTATCCTTACTTGCATCTGGATCAGAAATTTATGCATCTGGGTTTCCACATTTATGATGTCGGATTTCAGAGTCCCAATGTAGAGGCGGCTCGTCCGCTTGTGTACGCAACTGCGCTGTTGCTGGTCATTGTAATCGCAATGCTGAATTTGAGTGCTGTTGCGATTCGCAACAGATTGCGGGAGCGATACAAGGCATTGGATATGTAGTCTGAAGCTACCAGGCATTTTTAAATTAAAGTGACAGAACGGACAAACAGGTAATGAGTGGGCAATCAGAATCAACCGGGATCAATGTTTCGGTGGCAGTTAAGAGAAGTAACGATGACAATTCGGGAGCCCTCGAAGAATGTCTGGCGGTCAAGGATCTGGATCTTCATTACGGCGACAAGCAGGCTCTGAACAGCATCAACTTGTCAATTCCAAGGAAGCGCGTTACTGCCTTTATTGGTCCCAGTGGCTGCGGTAAATCAACCCTGTTACGTTGTTTCAACCGCATGAATGATTTGGTGGACGGATGCGCTATCGACGGTGTCATTGAATTGGACGGGGTGGATATCTATCAGAAGTCAGTGGACGTAGCGGATCTGCGACGTCGGGTGGGAATGGTTTTCCAGAAACCGAATCCGTTTCCCAAGTCTATTTATGAAAACGTTGCCTATGGATTACGCATCCAGGGAGTCAACAAGAAGCGCGTCCTTGATGAAGTCGTAGAGAAGTCGTTACATGCAGCGGCTCTCTGGGATGAAGTAAAAGACCGCTTGCACGATAGTGCGCTCGGGTTGTCTGGGGGGCAGCAGCAAAGGCTGGTAATCGCTCGCACTGTGGCAGTAGAGCCCGAAGTATTGTTACTGGACGAACCGGCGTCTGCGCTGGATCCCATCTCGACGTTGAAGATCGAAGAACTTATTAATCAGTTGAAGGCCAACTACACGATCGTTATCGTAACTCACAACATGCAACAGGCAGCAAGGGTTTCGGACTTCACGGCCTTCATGTATCTGGGAAATATGGTCGAATATGACAAAACTGATAATATTTTCACCAATCCTGCCGAAAAGCAAACTGAGGACTACATAACAGGTCGATATGGTTAATTCCTGTAAGATAAGTCCACAGTTGCCGTTCTCTTAGTATCACCAAGTGTCATTTGCCGCGCTTTTAGGGCGCTGATTAATAACAGGGTTTTTATGATCCAGGAAGTGGAAAACCACAGTCACCACATTTCCCGCCAGTTCAATATTGAGCTGGAGGAAGTGAAAACACGGATGTTGGAAATGGGTGGCAAGGTAGAGAAACAGCTTAAGGACGCAATTGAGGCGCTGATAAACGTCGATAGCGAACTGGCACGGCGAGTTCGCAAGGACGACCGGGTAATAGACAGCCTGGAAGTCTCGATCGATGCACAGTGCAGTAGAATACTTGCCCGCCGCCAGCCAGCAGCCAGTGATCTTCGTCTTATTCTGGCGATCATCAAGACTATCCGCGATCTTGAGCGCATTGGCGACGAATCAAGCAAGATTGCCAAGATGGCAGTTCGACTCAGTCGAGAAGTGGATCTTTCTAAAGGAAGTAGCGAAGTCCGACATATTGGCGAAATGGTCTGCAATATGGTGCACAATGCTCTGGATGCTTTCGCGCGTTACGATACTGGTTCCGCTCTTGCTGTGACCAGCGAAGACGAGGATGTAGACGAGCAATACAGTAGTTCGATAAAAGTGGTAATCGACTGGATGCAGCAAGAGCCTGATAAAATCGATCAATTTTTAAATTTGATCTGGGCCCTGCGAGCTCTTGAGCGTATTGGTGACCACGCGAAGAACATATCCGAGCATATACTGTACGTTGTCGGAGGTAAGGATGTTCGTCATGGCGGCCTGGCCAAGGCTAAAGGCTTAGCGGAATCTCGGGATAGCTAGTTTTCTCCATCGCTCCATTACTTCTACCTTACTCCCGCTCTTTTTTATCGCTGCTTACCAGTGCTTCTTTCTCTGGTCTTCTGGTTTTCTCCTGATAGTCAGCCAGGGCAGCCGCTATCTTTGTTTCCGCCGGATTACCCTATTAGGCTGGTAGCCCCA
>Ga0070726_10000480_pt1 | contig 49525 bp, 48 predicted proteins | sample tdAd471_FD_67275 | JGI IMG/M metagenome (GOLD analysis project Ga0070726, IMG submission 67275) | Marine sediment microbial communities from the Atlantic coast under amendment with organic carbon and nitrate - tdAd47.1 | ecosystem: Environmental > Aquatic > Marine > Coastal > Sediment | place...
CGCCCGCAAACCTCGCCCTGATACGCCGGGCACCAGCCCTGATGTCACCGGCGGCACGATCACTGAAACAGACATCACCCCGAATGATCCGCTCTGGTCGCTGCAATGGCACTTCCAGAACAATGGCACCGGCGAAGGTGAATCCAGCGGTGGCGCAGGATTTCAGGATTTCTGGACCCGTCAGGGAACGGAAGGCTCGCCCGACATTGTTGTGGCTGTGGTCGATACAGGCCTGCAGATGAACCACCCCGACATCAAGGCCTCTCCGAACATCGCCTCCGGCTGGGACATGGTCTCAGACCCCCGCATGGGCAATGATGGCGATGGACGCGATAGTGATCCGAATGACCCTGGCGATTTGTGCGATCCCTCTGTTCCGTATGCCGCGGATACATTCCACGGCACCCATGTTGCCGGCACAATTGGCGCCGCCGCCACGAACAATGGCGCAGGCGTTGCGGGCGGCGCATGGAATGTAAAGATCGTTCCGGTACGCGCCCTCGGTAAATGCGGTGGTCGCCTGTCGGATATCAATGACGCCATCCGCTGGGCTGGTGGCCTGATCCCGGCGGAAGACAAGGAAGGCAATGAAGTCTGGAATGATAATCCGGCGGACATTATCAACTTGTCCATAGGCCTCTTTGAATACTGCCCGGCCTCTCTTCAGGATGCGATTGATTCTGTCACGGAGCGCGGCGTGATCGTTGTCTCCGCAGCCGGAAATGCCCGGGTTGCTACGCAATATTACGCGCCCGGCGGCTGTGCCAATGTGATCAGCGTGGCAGCAGGTGACGCACGCGGCCAGATTGCACCGTATTCGAACTTTGGCCCGGAGGTCGACATCCTCGCGCCTGGCGGAGATCTGACGCGCGATGATAATGGCGATGGTCGCCCGGATGGCGTGCTGTCCACCAAGGCCTCCACCAATTGCTATGATCCGGTCACTGGCGAAGGCGTTGAAAACTGCTTCTACGCCTATGAACAAGGTACCTCCATGGCGGCGCCACACGTATCGGCGGCCCTTGCCCTGCTGAAGGCGCGGGACCCGGACGCAGATGCCGATACGCTGATCTCTACGCTACTGGCCGCTGTCGACCCGCGTGAACCGCAGCAATGCGCTGGCTCCTGCGCACTCTATCCCGGCACAACGCCCATCGAAGGCAGCCCGGACATGTGCCTGCGGCCCTGTGGTCAGGGCCTGCTGAATCTGGCCAAAGTGCCGGAACGTGCAACCAGCGGCGGTGGACAATAGATGGCAGGACACCGCTCTCTTCCCTTCCATGTCGGGGGGCCGCTGGGCCTGGCTGGCCTCACCATGCTGGCCGGGGCCGCTGGCCTTGTTGTGGTCGCAGGCGATGACCGCGAACGTCCCGCTGTAGGAACCGAGGATACAAGGCCGGCGACAGAACCGGGCCAGGCCGCATTGGGAACCAGCCGCCCAGATGTGGGCGAGTCTCTCCCGACACAGCCTACGGCCCGTCCGGACTCTGATCCGGATGCGCCCTATGATCCCATAGCGCGCCCTGCAGCCGAGCCCGCCGACCCTGTCACGCTGCCAACCTCTGTCACAGGTGCGGAGGTGACATTCATTGTCCGCATCAAGGGACATAAGGAAGTCGACACGATTTCCCGCAATTACAAACGCGACCGCGAGACCGCGGAAAAGGCCTATGCCGAGCTGTCGAAGCGCCTGCCCGGCCTGAAGGAATTTCGGCTGGTTGGTGCCAGCTATTCCGGTGAACTCAAGCTGGCCTACAGGCTCGCGCCCGGCGTGGAGCCGACCCACGGCGCGATCAACGAGGTCAAGGACAAGATCATGGCAATCGAGGGCGTTGCCTATGCTGATCCAGACTATGTGGCCCATCCCGGAGAGGACTGACATTCATGACCGCCCCCCACACTCTTGTTTTGACGAGCGTATGCTGCCTTGCGCTTGGCGCCTGTGACTTCCTGATTGCCCGCAAGTCGGATGACACGGACGCAAATACCAAAATCGAAACGGTCGCACCACCCACAGAGGATGTCGCAGGCATCCAGCCCGCCGCTGACGACACGTCTGTCGTGGTCGCCAGCACGGCAAATATCGACTGGGAAGCGGCCCGCCGCGACATGGCCTCCACACCCAGCAGCAGCAGGGAGACGACCGGATTCCAGGTTGAGGCAGAAGCGGCCGCGCCACCTGTTCCGGTTCTTCTGCCCACCGGCATTGTCGTGCCACAGGGCGCAGAGTCCGGCGTGCGCTTCCAGCCCATGTCCGACGGATATTTCGCCACCTATCCGGGCATAGACTACGATATCATCGTGAACGGAACGAATGAGGTGCTGGAGATTCCGGGCGACAGCACTCCTGCCGAGGACAGCGCCCTTACCTACACGCCGACCATGACGGGCGCGCAAGTCTCCTTCTCGCGCTATGGCGCTGACTATCTGGTCGAGTTCGAGTGCAAATCCATTGAAGGCGGCGAGGCGGATTGCATTTCGGAAGACGAGGCCCTCGAAGTCACCCGAAAACTGGTCATTGCGGGGACGCGCTAATGAGATCTGCCAGACTTCTGATCGCTTCGGGTGCCGCACTGCTCGCTCTGTCGGCCTGTGATTTTATCCGTTTTCCGGGCGATGGCGGCCCGCCGCCAGAAACACCGGAACCCGGCCCCGCCGTACCGCCCGGCGCGCCAGGGCCACCGCCTCCGGCAGCACCTGTGGAAGACCCATACGGTCTGGGTGATGATGCTGAAACCCCGGATGATACGGATCTGCCTGCTCCGCCTTCAGAGGATACAGACACGCCTGATCCCGTTTCTGACGAGACGGACGCAGACGATGTTGAAGACCCTGACGCAGATCCTGCCGACGACGTCATGCCTGATACAGATGCACCGGATGAGACAGAGACGCCGGAGGCTCCAGACACGGGAACAGATGAAACGCCCGAGGACTCAACAGATACTCCGACAAGCGAAGAGCCGGATGCTGAGCCTGAAGACACGGGCGAGACTGAGCCTGACACGGAAACACCCACCCAGCCCGATCCCGTTTCTGATACAGATACGGCAGAGCCGACCTTCAGCTATTATGAAGCAGGCGCGCTGCTGCCCGGCTCTGGCCAGGGCGCCCCGGATCAGATCGTCTATGCACCGGACATGGTCTTTCCGATTGCCGACGCGCCGGCCTATCTACAGTCACAAGTCTTCAGCTTTGGCGGCGGCGTTGCGGGCGGCGACCAGTGCGACGCGCGGAACTATGCCTATCCGTGGCGTGACAATTTCTGCGAAGTCAGAAGCGCAAATCGCAATTCTCCCTATTGCCCGCAGAACAAGGTTCATCAGGGCCAGGACATTCGCGTCGGGTCTGCCGAAAGCTGCAATACAATACGCAGAACCCCAGCCGCTGACCGGGCATTTCAGAAAGTGGTCGCCGTGGAAGACGGCATCATTTCGCATGTCGGCAGCTATAGCGTGAACTTACGCGCGGGTGGACGCATCTACAAATACATGCACATGAACATGAGTAAGCTGGAGGTGAAAGCGGGCGACGCGGTGAAGGCCGGAGACCATATCGGCTATGTCTCAAATGATTTCGGCGGTACACCAACCACATTCCATCTGCATTTCGAAATCACGCAGAATGGCGGCAATGGCCAATGGGTTCACGTTCCGCCCTATCTGTCTCTTGTCAAAGCCTATGAGCGCCGTGAGAACGGCCCCGGCGAAGCGATTGAAGCGCCCAGTATCGGGGTTGCCAGTACACCCTTCGTCATCCCGGAAGGCATGGAAATCATCGAATAAGCGACAGGCTTGAGCCTCAGGCCGGCTTGAAGGTCAGCGCCACACCATTATTGCAATAACGCAGCCCCGTGGGCGCTGGGCCATCTTCAAAAACATGACCCTGATGCCCAAGGCATCGGGCGCAGTGATATTCCGTACGCACATAGATCAGCTTGCGGTCTGGCCGCGTGCCAAGAGCGCCGGGCAAAGCATCCCAGAAACTTGGCCAGCCGGTGCCGGAATCGAATTTCGTGTCGGATGAGAACAATGGCAGGTCACAGCCCGCACAATGGTAAGTGCCTTCCCCGTTCTCCTTGTTCAGAGGAGAGGTGAAAGCACGCTCGGTGTCTTCACGACGCAGCACATTGAAGGCAGGCTCACTGAGCTGGTCGCGCCACTCAGCGTCTGTCAGCTTACGCCACTTGCTGTCAGCATACTTGTCTGCGTTGCCTGCATTATCGGTCTCGGCCGCACTGGAGGCCGTATTGCCGGAACAGGCCGCAAGGCCCAAAGCAGCTCCGCCGGACAGAAGAAGCGCGCGTCTTGAAAGCAGATGTTTCATACCAGTCATACGCAAAACATAGCGCGCTGGTTCTCTCGCGCTACACACAAGCGCGTGAGCAGATCTTACCGGTCTTCCTCAGCCCAGACTTCACCGTCCAGATCATCCAGTTTTGTCTGCAAATGCGCCCGTACATCGGCGACGGCCTGATTGTAAACTGTCGGCCCAAGTGTCTTCAGCATCAGGGCTACAATTTCGTCGGCGCGAAACTCGCTGAGCGTTTCGTCAAATTCTGTCGCAAACAGGGTTTGCAGATGGCTCCTGAGTGCTTCGCGGCGCTCATCCGACAGATCAATCGGCCTCATCGCCATCTCCTTCTGGCGCATCCTCAGGCTGGTTCCGGCCAAAGTTCACGGCGCCGGAATCCTGACCGGCATCAATAATAGCCTTGCGGATGGACCGCGCGCGGCTGAATTCCTTGTACAGGGTTTCGCCATCGCCCCAGCGAATGGCCCGCTGCAGGGCCGCAAGGTCTTCCGAAAAGCGCCCCAGACATTCCAGAACGGCATCCTTGTTGGTGAGGAACACATCGCGCCACATCACAGGGTCAGACGCCGCGATCCGGGTAAAATCCCGGAATCCCCCAGCGGAGTATTTCACCACCTCCCCCTCTTCCACCGTTTCCATGTCGAACGCGGTGGAGACGATGTTGAAGGCGATCAGGTGCGGCAGGTGAGACGTAATCGCCAGAACTCGGTCATGCCGCGCGGCGTCCATCGTCTCCACCTTCGCGCCAAGCCCTCGCCAGAAGGCTTCAAGCTGAGATACAGCTGCGGCATAGGCCTCATCGCCCCCTTCCAGCGGGGTCAGGATGTGCCACGCATTGCGAAAGAGAGATGCAAAGCCGGCCTCCGGTCCGGACTGCTCCGTCCCGGCAATCGGGTGGCCGGGAATGATATGTATCCTTCCATCAGCCGCCGCTGCCAGCGCACTGGAAGCCTGCCCCTTCACAGAGCCGACATCCGTCAGGATCGCGTCGGACTTCATTGCAGGCACAGCCTCTGCCGCTACAGCAGACAATGCGCCAACCGGCACACACAGAAAGACACAATCCGCTGTCTCGACCGCAGTCTTCAGCGTATCCGCCACATCCCCCAGACCGATTGCCGCAGCCCGGCGGCGCACATCCGCATCGGCATCATACAGGCTGACAGACCCGGCGACGCCATACTCCATGGCTGCCCGCGCAATGGAGGCGCCGATAAGGCCTGCACCAATGATGGCGATCTGTTCGAAGACTGGTTCGGTCATAATGGTCCTGCTGTAAAATACCGCCCGCTCTGGTGGGCAAAGCAGGCGCGAAGGTCAAGAGCCCGCAGCTGGAATTAGGCCCGCGTCCTGCATCGGTCTGCGACTACAAGCCGCCTGCAGCCATCTACCGCAGATGACACAGGGCGCTGGCGATATAGTCTTGGCGAAATAGAAAACGCCACCATGTCAGAACTCTGACAAGACTAAGCTGGCACACTCCGGACATGTGATTGCACCAGCCACGCTGAAGCGTGGGTCAGTCACACAAGGTCCGAACAGAAAGGGACTAGAAATGAGCAACGCATCCCCCATTCTCTCCGGTATCCGCCAGAGGTGCGGTAATTGCGGCGAAGGCAAACTGTACAGCTCATACCTGAAACTGAACGAGTCCTGCCCGGTTTGCGGCCGCGACATGTCCAAAGCCGATACGGCTGATGGCCCGGCTTTCTTTGTCGGTTTTGGCGTCCTGCTTTTGCTTGCGCCCTTCCTCTTCCTTCTGCCGATGAGCCCGCTGCCCTTGGTGCCAAAAATCCTGGCCTTTATGGCACTGTGCGGCACGGTGATTGGCCTGTCGCTCTGGCTACTGCCTGTGGCAAAGGGTGTGCTGCTGAACCTTCAGCTGCACCATGATGCGGTGGAAGCAAGTTTTGAGAAAAACGGCGACGCCTGAGCCAGCCAGATTCCTAGCCTGAAACGGCCTGCTCGTCCCGTTCACCCGTGCGGATGCGTATAATGCTGTCCAGATCGTAGATGAAGATCTTGCCGTCGCCGATCGTGCCTGTATTGGCAGCTTGGCTGATTGCTTCTGCATAGCGCTCGGCAGCAGCGCCCGGACAGGCAACTTCAACCTTCACCTTGGGCAAAAGGCGGACCTCATATTCGGCGCCGCGATAGACTTCCGTCTTGCCCAATTGGCGGCCATAGCCGCGTACTTCCGAAACGGTCAGGCCTGTGGCGCCCGCTTCGGACAGCGCATCAATGACCGCGTCCAGACGGCTCGGCTTGAAAATGGCGGTCACGAGTTTCATGGCGCATAATCCTTTGATCTTTAATTAGAACTACAAAAGTAATCAGACGGTACAGGGCGTCAATGACTTTCACGCCCATTGGTGGTTACAGGACGCGCAATGCGTACCTTTTCAGTCACAGGCGCCGGGGCACCGCCTCCAGGAGAGGCATAAAGTCGCTTAACTGCCTCAACAAGCACCACGCCGCCGAGGCCTGGCGCGAGGAATCGCCCCATCACCTCCCAGCCTTCCGCTGCAGACGTGACAACAGGGTTGCCCACAGGCGGCATGTAGAGCGCGCTCGCCGACGCTGTCACCTGAAAAAGGCCGATCGACAGAAAGTTCATTAATTGCGAGCGCGTCCAAGGTCTGCCCTGCCCGAAGGGCGTGCGTGTGGCCCGTGACCACAGACCAGACCGGTTCGACGCCGCAAGCACGACCCGCCCCTCCGGCGCGGTGATGCGCCAGATTTCGCGCAGATAGGCGCGCGGGTCGCCGGTCTCCTCCAGACCGTGCATCACGATGACGCGGTCAAACAGACCATCCGGAAATGGCAGACGCACATCGCCGACAGAGACGGCAGAGTTTCCCCTGCCGGAGGGGTCCCAGCTAACCTGGCCATGTTCATAAGGCACTGCAGCCACTGTGCGCGCAGGCGCTGTACCAAAAGCTTCCAGCACGGGCACGGCATAGCCAAGGCCCAATAGCGACAAGCCCCTTGCATCGCCCCACAGATCCGTCAGCTTTCCGGACAGGATTCGTGCGGCAGCCTGCCCCAACGGAGCAGAATAAAAACGCTGCAAGGTGACGGCATCCTGACGCATGATCCTCTCTATGCTAGTTCAGTCTCAAGGAGACCCAGATGACGCAGATTACCCTCGACATACATCAATTTCCCTGCCTGAACGATAATTACGGCTTTTTGGTTCACGAGCATTATTCTGGCGAGACCGCCGCCATCGATACGCCGGACGCCGACAAATACCTCGCCGAGGCGAAACGGATGGGCTGGCACATCACCCACATCCTGAACACACACTGGCACCCAGACCATGCCGGCGGCAATTTGAAGATCAAGGAAGCGACCGGCTGCACCATCTACGGCCCAGCCGGCGAAGCAGAGAAGATCCCGGGCATTGATGTGCGCCTGTGCGGCGGCGACACGGTGGAATTCGGCCGCGCCACAGCCCATGTGCTGGACGTACCAGGCCATACACTCGGCCATATTGCCTATCATTTCGCGGAGCAGAGCACCGCCTTCGTCGGTGACGCCCTCTTTGCGCTTGGCTGCGGTCGCGTCTTCGAAGGCACGATGGAGATGATGTGGGCGAGCCTCTCCAAGCTGAAAGCGCTGCCGCCGGAAACGCGGGTCTACTGCGCCCATGAATACACAGAGGCAAACGCCCGCTTCGCCGAGACGATTGAGACCGGAAATGCGGAGCTTGCCGACTATGTGAAGCAGATCGACGAACACCGCGCCAAGGGTCTGCCCACCGTGCCGACTTACCTCGATCGGGAGCTCGCCACGAACCCCTTCCTGCGCGCCGACATGCCGGAACTCCAAGCCGCCATGGGCCATCCGGGCGACGCCGTCGCCACCTTCGCTGAGATCCGCGGCCGCAAGGACAAGTTCTGATGCCAGCGATTTCAGGGGACCTTGGCGCCAATGAAATCATTCGCCTCCTGAACCTGACGCCCCATCCAGAGGGCGGGCATTATGGGGAGACGTTCCGGTCCCCTGCCCTGGAGGATGAACGCCCGGCTGCCACGCTGATCTACTATCTGCTGCAAGCCGACGAGCTATCTGCCTGGCACCGCGTCGACGCAGACGAGATCTGGCTATGGCATGCAGGCGGGCCATTGTCGCTGACGCTGAGCGCGCCTGATGGCAAGGGCGCAGCAGCGATGACCCTGGGCCCTGACCTGCGTGCAGGGCAGCAGCCGCAAGGCGTGGTGCCTGCGCATCACTGGCAAACGGCTGAAACCCTCGGCGCATGGACGCTGATCAGTTGCGTTGTGGCGCCCGGCTTTGACTTCAGCGGATTTGAAATGGCCCCGCCAGACTGGCGACCCACCGTCTAGGCACGTGCTTTCAGCATCCGAAGAAAGAACGGGGATATGATCGCAACGAGCGCCTTCTCCAGCGGTCCTGAAGCGAACTTCCGGAAGTAGCGCGCCAGACTATCAGCCTTGTGCGCCAACACCGTCTCGGAAGGCACATCAGATGTTGAGCCATAGTGCAGCACACCAGCGCGCGGTTCATACACAACAGAACCGCCCTGCTGAAGCACGCGGCGGCAAAGGTCTACATCTTCCACATGCAGGAAATAGCCTTCGTCAAAACCGCCCATGCCGCGAAAGGTTTTCCGGTTCATCATGAAGAAGGCGCCCGATACTGCGCCAACCTCTATGGCCTCTTCCGGTGGCGGATCATTTTCCAATGTCCATTTTCCGATACCCATGGCGCGCGTCAGGGTCAGTGTATTGCGGCGGCCGCCCCGCTCTTCCCTGCCATGAATGTCAAAGATCTTGCCGCCCACCAGAACAGGCTGCGGACGATCCTTCATGGCTTCATACATGACGGGCAACGAACCGCGCCGCAGTACGGCATCCGGATTGATGATCAGCAGCAATTCGCCCAGTGCCCCGGCCGCACCCTTGTTTACGGCAGCGCCAAACCCCGGATTTGTTCCATCACGAATGATGTGAACCTTGTCCACGTCACGGGAAAAACTGTCGAGCCAAGCCTCATCCTCGGGTGGATTGCCATTATCGACGATGATCACTTCCGCAATCGATGGATCAGACTTCAGAGCATAAAGGCACTCATGCAGGCGTGGACCCGTATGATAGCTCACCACAATTGCCGTAATCGTCGGCACAATGATCACAAGGATTCCCTCTCTCGGCGGGCGAGCAGGATGATACTGCCTACGGCCAGTACAAGGCTTGCCCAGAAGGCTTCATTCCACACGCTGTAGGAAAAGCTGAACAGGCATGTCGCAACGGCCAGCATGCCCGCAATCGCATAGCCTATGTCCCCGCGCAGCTCTGTGGCGGGTGGCAGACGCCAGCCGATGAGGCCGATGGTCAGGGCGGCAAAGGCCGCGCCGACCGCCCCAGTCTCGCCCCATATCTGCAGCGCCATATTATGGGGATGGCCTGGAACGACCGGATATTGGGCCCAGAAGTCCGGCAGCCGGGCCAGCCAGTCCGGATGGTCGGCATAGGTCTCACGCCATGTCTTTGAGGCTTCGATGCCATGGCCAAAGGTCGGGGCCTGCTGGATCTTGCCGATCACCGCCTCCCACGACCAAGCGCGGGACTGGAAAGACCCCGGCAAGGATATGCCTGCCTTGGCCAGCGCGTAAATAAGGCCGCCAATCAGCAAGGGTGCGAGGGCCACATATCCCGCAACGGCCAGAAACAGCGCGCGAAGTCCCTGGCGCGGAAACATCCGCACAATGGCAAATGCCGCAACCATCAAGACCACGCCCATCATCGCTGCGGAAGCATCAATCCGGGTAAAGGCAACCGCGCTGACGAACGTGACCAGACAGGCCAGTCCTTTCCAAGCCATGGCCGGTCGAACCATCAGATAGGCGACCAATATGGGCAGAACCAGGGCAAACGCATTCGCATTACGGCCAATATTCTGAACGCCCTCCCCCAAGCGCTGGGGGTTGTCACCATAGATCAGCGGCAGAACCTGGTGACCCACCATGACGCTCAAAATCACCAGAAAGCCCTGCACCGCAAAGGCACCAAGGGTCAGCCGTGCGGAAAGCTGCGCACGACCGTGCGCTATTCTTAGGGCGCCGGCGATCAGGATGGTCCCGAAGGCCAGGGTCAATGCCATCCGCAAGCCGGCAGATCTGACAGCAAAATCCCCTTGCAGAAGATTGCCGGTCGCGATTCCGCGTGAGGCGGGTGACCAATACTCGCTGAGGATCGCCCAAACCACGAAGGCCATTGCGGATAACAGGTACCAAGCCGGTTTTGCCCCCGGGCGGGCGACAAAGACGGCAGGGATGGCCGCCAGCACGAGCAGAGGCGCATAACCCTGCCCTCCCAACAGTCCCATGACCGGCCAGAGCAGATAGGCCGCAGCAAGGAAAGGTGCGTAACTCATGCCACGCATCTTTCGGTATTCTGCGGCCTCTGTCACCTGCTGATCTCGTGTCAGTCGCGCTTCAGGTCCGGCGCGAGCGCTTCCTGCGCAAGGCCTACGCAGGCATCATCCAGGGAAATCATTTGCTGCGCATTGCTGCCCAGACGGCGCAGGGCCAGCGTACGCTCTTCCGCCTCACGGCCTCCGACGACCGCAATAATCGGAACTTTCTGCACGGAATGCTCACGGACCTTGTAGTTGATCTTCTCGTTCCGAAGATCCGTCTCCACACGCAGGCCAGCCTTGCGGAGGGCCGCAGCGGCCTCCTCGGCATAGTCATTGGCGGCATCCGTAATGGCGGCCACGACAACCTGAACCGGCGAGAGCCACATCGGGAAGGCCCCGGCATAGTTCTCAATCAGGATGCCCATGAAACGCTCGAACGTGCCGAACACGGCGCGGTGCAGCATGACCGGACGGTGTTTGGCACCGTCTGAGCCCGTATATTCCGCATCCAGACGCTCCGGCAGCACATAGTCCAGCTGGAACGTGCCGCACTGCCACGTCCGCCCGATGGCGTCTGTCAGGTGAAATTCCAGTTTCGGACCGTAGAACGCGCCCTCCCCTTCGGCGATATCGAAGGGCAGGCCGGCAGCGTCCAGCGCATCGGCCAGCGCCTTCTCGGCGCGGTCCCAGTTCTCGTCCGTACCGCCGCGTACTTCGGGCCGCGTCGCCAGCTTGTAGGAAATGTCCGACAGCCCGAAATCGCCATAGACACGCTCGAACAGTTTCAGGAAGCGCAGCGTCTCCTCGCCGATCTGATCTTCGCGGCAGAAGATGTGCGCATCGTCCTGCGTCATCTGCCGTACGCGCATCAGCCCGTGCAGCGCGCCATGCGCCTCGTTGCGGTGGCAGCAGCCGAACTCCGCCATGCGGATCGGCAGGTCGCGATAGGAGCGCTGGGCGTTCTTGAAGATCTGGACGTGGGCCGGGCAGTTCATCGGCTTCAGTGCCATCAGGCTCGTCTCGGCCGGGATCTTGACCTCAGCCTCGTCCGTGTTCGGAATGAAGTCCGGCACCACGAACATGTTCTCGCGGAACTTGTCCCAGTGGCCGGATTTTTCCCAGAAGACCGAATCGAGCAGCTGCGGCGTCTTCACCTCGACATAGCCGTCATCGTCCTGAGCACGGCGGATATAGGCTTCCAGCTGGCGCCAGATCATGAAACCTTTTGGGTGCCAGAAGACAGAACCCTGCGCTTCGGGCTGCAGGTGGAACAGGTCCAGCTGCGCGCCAACTTTCCGGTGGTCACGTTTCTCGGCCTCTTCCAGGCGCGTGAGGTGGGCTTTCAGATCTTTCTCATTCGCCCAGGCCGTGCCGTACATGCGCTGCAGCATCTCGTTCTTCGAGTCGCCGCGCCAGTAGGCACCGGCCAGCTTCATCAGCTTGAACGCTTTCGGCAGCTTACCCGTCGATGGTAGGTGCGGCCCGCGGCAGAGATCAAACCAGTCGCCCTGACGATAGACCGTGATGGCCTCACCCGGCGGGATAATGTCGTCGATGATCTGCGCCTTGTAGTCCTCGCCGATCTTCTTGAACGTCTCGATGGCTTCGCCCTTGTCCCAGACCTCGCGCACGATCGGATAGTCTGCATCGACGATCTCGGCCATCTTCTTTTCTATCTTCTCGAAATCTTCCGTGGAGAAAGGCTCTTCACGCGCGAAGTCGTAATAAAAGCCGTCATCAATCACCGGGCCGATCGTGACCTGCGTCTCGGGATACAGATCCTGAACCGCCTGCGCCAGCACGTGGGCAGCATCGTGTCGGATCAGTTCTAGGCCGTCATCATCATTCGCCGTGACAATCTCAACCTTCGCGTCGCCCTCCAGCGGACGCATCAGATCTCTCAGCTCTCCATCGACGCGGGCGGCCAGCGCCTTCTTGGCGAGAGAGTTGGAAATGGATTTGGCGACATCGAAGGGCGACGCGCCCTCTTCATATTCTCGGACGGAGCCATCAGGCAGGGATACTTTGATCATGGTCTAATCTTTTCGTGCAGGGTGCGCCTTCGGGGCGCGGCAATATCGGATCCGGTCAGGCCCTTATTCCGGCGATTGCTTAACGCGACTTCACCAGATTTCCCACCCCATATGCTTTGAGGATGCAGTTGGGGCATTTCGGAGCTGTTCCGGGATTTTATCGGGGCTGTTTATGGGTGCTTGAAGCGGGCGCGCAAAAGCGCAGCCAGACGGCGCGTCAGGCACCCCGGCGAGTTCGTGTGGTCAGCCCAGCCGGGCCCGGAAGACAACGAAAAGCGTTCATGCGCGGGCTTATGTCACGTCTTTCCGGATTGATCAATTCGGGCCATCACCTTGCGGGCAGACCACTCGCCATATCGCCAAGGCTGCCAGAAAGGCACATCTGGCAGGGTTTCCGGTGCCGGATCCCGACCATGACTGCCACCGGGGCGGCAGCGGACGAACCGCGCCAGCGTCATCCAGAAGCCAGGCCACCAGCCATGCCGCGCAACGCATTCCGCGCCATATTCGCTACAGGTTGGCGTATGCTGGCAACGCGCCCCAAAGGCGTAGAAAACCTGGCTGGGCCCGTGCTTGTAGATCCACAGCAAGGCATAGGCCGCCCGGCGGCGCAGACCGGCCATGTCAGCTGGCCGCCTCTTGCGTCTCCCGGCGCTTTGCCAGCGCCTCTTCAATCGCCGCAACCGCCGCGTCGAAGGCCAACAGGGTGGAGGTGTGGCGCGGGGGATAGTCAGCGACCGGCTCCAGATGGCGCAATTCCCAGAAGCGCCCTTCCGGGGGCGCCCCGCCCTCTTTCAGCATCTCCTTCAGCGCGTCGCGTGCAGCGATCACCTCTTCCACCGTCGCGCCGACCGCATGCTCTGCCAGAATGGAAGTAGCCGCCTGTCCCAGGGCGCAGGCCTTCGGATCAACGGCAATCGCCGTGACCTTCTCACCAGCCACGTCCAGCGTCAGGTCTACCTTCACAGTTGACCCGCATACACGCGAGACCTTCAGGACAGAGCCTTCAGCACCATCAAGGTCTCCCGTATTCGGAATTCCTGCGGCCAGCTCCAGAATGCGGTTGTGATACAATTCGCTCATCATCGGAAACATGGCGTCAGGCCGGCCCCCGCGCAAGACTGCCCGAGAGCGACAAAAAAAGCCGCCTGTTCCACGGGGCTCGCGGAACAAGCGGCTAAAGGTTTGTCATGCATTGAAAACGGGGCGCTCAGGCCTTGACCCGAACACACAGGAGCGGCCTGTTAAGGTCAATTGAAGTTTTCGTCATCGCCCAAGTGCAGTGGAATTACACACGCCGCCAGGTCGACCCGCCCGCACCGTCCATGATTTCAATGCCTTCGGCGGCCAGCTCATCCCGAATGCGGTCTGCTTCTGCCCAGTTTTTTGCAGTGCGAGCATCAATCCGTGCCTGAACCAGCGCATCGATTCGCGCATTGCCGTCATCATCGCCGCCCTGCTCCCAGGCTTTCGGCGTCAATGTCAGCAGGCCCAGCAGCTCGCCGGCTGCCAGCAGGTCCGCGCGGGCCTCGGCCATTGCGGTTTCATCCTTCTGGTCTGCGGCAGTGTTTGCCTCACCGGCCAGACGGGAAAGCTCTGCCAGCGCAACTGGCGTGTTGAGATCGTCCTGCAGAGCACGAAGCACACCCTTGTCCCTCGCCTTGCCGCCTTCAGCTTCCCACACCCGGCGTAGCGCGCCATAGATACGATCCAGCGTGGTCTTGGCCTGTTTCAGCAGATCCTCAGTCCAGTCCAGCGGTGCGCGGTAATGGCCGCTCAGCATGGCAAAGCGCAGCACTTCGCCGGACCAAGTTTCGAGCAGCTCATGCACCAGCACGACATTGCCGAGCGATTTCGACATCTTCTCTCCGCCCATGTCGAGGAAGCCATTATGCATCCAGTAGCGGGCCATCTGCTGGCCATGGGCGCATTCCGATTGCGCGATCTCATTCTCATGATGCGGGAATTGCAAATCGATACCGCCGCCATGAATGTCAATCGTCTTGCCGAGATGCTTCGCGGCCATGGCGGAGCATTCGATATGCCAGCCGGGACGTCCCCTGCCCCAGGGGCTATCCCAGATCGCATCTTCCGGCTCGCCGGGCTTGGCGAATTTCCAGAGCGCGAAGTCAGCCGGGTCGCGCTTGTCTTCATCCACAGCGACGCGGGCACCGGCCTCATTGTCTTCCAACTTGCGGCCGGACAGCTTGCCATAATCCGGCATCTGCTTCACCGCGAACCAGACGCCTTCCTTGCCGACATAGGCATAGCCCTTGCGGACCAGCTTCCCGATGATCTCGATCATCTCGTCGACATGGCCTGTTGCCCAGGGCTCAATGCTGGGCGGCGTCACATTGAGGGCTACCACATCCGCATTGTAGATATCGGCAAACTTTTTGGTGATCGCAGAAATCGGCTCGCCGCTTTCCTGACTCGCCTTGATGATCTTGTCTTCAATGTCGGTAATGTTGCGCGCATAGACGACCGCGTCCTTGCCATAGGCATGGGACAAAACGCGGCGTAGCACATCAAATGTGATAGGCGGGCGGGCATTGCCGATATGGGCATAATTATAAACCGTCGGGCCGCAGACATACATCGTCACCCGCTTTGGGTCTTGCGGTTCAAAGACGCGCTTTTCGCGCGCAGCGGTGTCATAAAGGCGGATTGTCATCTGATGGTTGCTCGGTTCTTCGTAATCTGCGCTATCGCTGGCTGCACACATATATAGCCAGCCCTAATGGCGGGTTGAGGCTCTAACGGCAACAGCAACAGGCAGGACAGAGGGCAAAACGCACATCAAGCATGGTCTTCCGATAGCATTCCGCAGTCATCGCGCCAAGTTTATTGGGATCCATTCACGCTGCGTCACCGTAGAAATCGCTGGAAACGGGGCTTTACGGCCATTATGTTCCGCTCATCGCCCTGAGGGTATCAACTCCGGGCGGGCGTTAAGTCCGGGCAGGGGAGCACATGCTTTCCCAGACCAAGCCTCGGCTCGACCCCCGTCCCTCAGTCGAAGGAAACTTCTATTATGGCCATGGATGCCATCACTCCCAAAAAAGACATGCCGCGCACTGACCCTGTTAAACGTCCGTCTGTTGAAGAGGCCGAAGAGGCCGTACGGACCCTTATTGCATGGGCTGGTGACGATCCGCGCCGCGAAGGCCTGCTCGATACGCCCAAGCGTGTCGTGAATGCCTACAAGGAATGGTTCTCCGGATACGAGGAAGATCCGGTAAAGTATCTCTCTCGTACCTTTGAAGATGTGCAAGGCTATGACGACATCGTCATGCTGCGCAATATTGAGGTTGAGAGCCATTGTGAGCACCACATGGCGCCCTTCCTGGGCAAGGCCTATGTTGCCTATATGCCGTCTGAAGCCGTTGTTGGCATTTCCAAACTGGCCCGCGTTGTGGAGATTTTCTCCAAACGCCTGCAGACACAGGAAACCATGACCGCCCAGATCTGTGATGCCATCACCGAAAGCCTGGCGCCCATGGGCACGGCCGTGCTGATTGATGCTGTCCATGAGTGCATGTCCACACGCGGCGTCCACCACAAGGATGTCAGCACGATCACGACGCAGTTCACTGGCGTGTTCAAATCTGACGCTGACCTGCGCAACCGCTTCCTGCGCATGGCCGGTCACGGCTGATCCTGCGCATAATGCGATCAAAGAAACCCCGGTCCTGATGGCCGGGGTTTTTTAATGGCTACTCTGCCTTGGGGGCCAGGTGCGCTCCAGCCACTCGAGAATATCGGCTGTCACCTTGTCCGTGCCGGGTTCGTCGACAATCCAGTGGGCATTGTCCCTGTATTCCAGAAAGTCTCCGGCGACGGGGCTTTTGGCATATTTGGCACCAACTTTCCGTACAGCCTTGGCTGGTGTCGCCCGGTCTGCTGTGGCCGCAATGGTCAGGGTTGGAATCTTGATGCGCGTCTCATCGATCTCGATCCCGTCGGTGATGTCGCCATAGACTTTACCGGAATCGTAGACCGCTTCGGCATAGATCTCTTCATGACGTCGGCGCGGCACCTTGTTCAGCACGCCAAACCGGAAACCGGACCGCCAGACCTTGTAGGCTTTGCTACGGTCACGCCCGATCAGGATGTTCAGAAATGTGTAGGCCACAGACAGGGTTACAGCCGTGCAGTCCTTTGGCTGGGCTGGTGTCAGGAACACAGCCTGGCTGACCAGCCCCTTCTCTGCCAGGCATTGGGCGATCAGGCCGCCCATGGAGTGGCCGATGACCGCTGGCGCGCTGCCGGTTTCAGCTGTCATGCGCGCAGCCTCCTTGGCCATGGCGGCGATGTAATCATCCAGCCCCAAGTCCGGCAGGTCCGCAGGTGGGGTCTCTCTGACGCGCTTGTCCGGAAACAGGGTCGGCGCTTCGCACTGCCATCCCGCAGCTTCAAACCCGGATCGCATCCGGTCCCAGACATTTCCATCACAGCCAATACCGTGGATCATCAGGAGCGATTTTGTCATGCTAATTCCCCTGTAACCTGACCTTATCCCTGCGCAGCCTTGTACCCTGTGACAGGCTCGGTCCATGGCTCAAATCTCTGCACCACGTCGGAATAGACCATGCGCTTAAACGGCACGACCAGCGCGGGCACCTCTTCCAGCCGGGCCCAGCGCCAGGCGTCGAATTCCGGCGTGTGACGGTCCAGCCTGACATCGCTGTCAGAGCCCTTGAACCGAAAGGCAAACCATTTCTGGCGCTGGCCGATATAGGGGCCGCCCATACGCTTCTTCAGGTCTGGTGGAAAATCATAATAGAGCCAGTCGGACGTCTCTTCGAGAACATCGACCAGCTTTTCCGGTACACCGACTTCTTCCTCCAGCTCTCGCAGGGCGCCGACCAAAGGTGTCTCGCCCTTGTCGATACCGCCTTGCGGCATCTGCCACTGGAAGGCCCCGCGGCCATTGATGCGGCGGCCAATGAAGACGTGTCCCGCCTTCGAAAAGAGGGCGAGACCGACATTGGGGCGATAAAGCTCGGGGTCCGGTGTGTTGATCGTCACCCTTCAGGGTTTACCGCAGCCTGATTGAGGCTTCCAGTCTGAAGGCGCTTTCCTTCGGTAATTTCTGCAGGAATTACAGAGGTAAGCGCAGATACCGGCGCCAGGACTATGCCGCGGCTGTTCAGGTCTTCCGTCCATTCCTTGACCGTCTGGATGGTGACCGGGAAGGCATAGCCCGCCCCCACGGCAGCGCCATGCTCCTTGGATTGGGTCTCCAGCGCCATCAGCTCCGCACCGATTTCGGCTGCGGTCAATTTGGCGTCAATCGTGGAATTGGCACGAACATATTTCATCTGGTTGCGCGCGGCGGCCTTGTCGAATTCGCTTTCTTGAAAACTTGCGTCTTCCACCAGGGCCAGCCCCCGGTCACGGATGACTTTTATCATCGGGCCGACAGCCCCCGGATCATCCGCGAATTTGGCGCCCTGATAATTGATTACGCCGAAATAGCCACGTCCCTTGGCCAGAAGCCGTTCGATGCGCGGCAAGTTGCGTGCGCCTGTGTCGCCTGCCAGCAAGGTCTGCGGATGCATTTTCATGCGGCCATAATCATAGGCTTCCATCGGAAGCTCGATCAGAACTTCATGACCGCTGTCACGCGCCTTGTTGATCCAGTACTGGATATTGTTCGCGTCCGGAGCAAAGGAGAGCGTGACCTCAGGCGGCAGTTCCTCAATTGCGGACCGCGTATGGGTCGCATTGATGCCCAGTCCGCCAACGACGATGGCGATCACTGGCTTGTTTTCCGGATTGCTGAAGGGACGCGCATAAACATCTGACGGGGCTTCGCCACTGTCTGAAATACGCGGAAGGCTCAGGCCGTTCACGCGCTCGGTCAGGCCCTGAACAGGCGCTGTATCCAGGGAAACAACCTTGGAAACCTCACCATAGGATTCGCCCGGACGCACCATTGTTCCATTGATCCGTACACCGCCCTCATCAGGCTGGGCATCAGGCGCTGCAGCGCCGGTCTCTGCGGCCGGGGTGGACAGATCAGCATATTCGACACCGAGGCTTGGCTCGTCCCCGCTGGCATCCTCACCCGCATCTGCCACGACAATTGTCCCAGCCGTGACCGCAACCGGAGCTTCGCCTCTCAGGCGGGCTTTCAGGGCTGGCGTTTCCTCAGGGCCTGTTTCGAACAGGGCCAGATTCTGGCGCGGGCCAGCCTCTGCCGGATTCCCGGAAAAATGAATCCCGACTCCCAGACTTGCTGCCAGAACCCCAAACACAAGCAAGCTCAGGCCTGCATGCGCGATTCCCGTGCGCAAGGGAGACGGATCGGCATCCCTCCGGTGAGCCATTGATTGACCTCATTCAGGCAAATTGAAGAATTCTGAACGATCAGAATTGCATCCAAATGGTTAATAGGTAGCAAAGAAACCGTTAACCAGCGCGCCTCATTGCACTTGCCGTGACAGTGCCTTCCTTGAGCATGTCGATGGCCCGTTTCAGCTGATAGTCATCGCCATCCCAATCTTCCGGCGGCTGCTCATCAGGCATAGTCATCTCGTGGCGCTTTTCGCCGTCTTCATTGGCCAGCGCATGAGGAAGATCGGCTTCAGACCAGCGTTTGATCTTGGCGAGTTCCTCTTCCGTCAGGCGGGCATTGGTGATCTCGATATCGGGCTCAATGCCCAGCGCCTGAATGGACCGGCCGGCCGGGGTGTAATAGCGCGCCGTCGTGAGGCGGACAGCGCCGCGATCCGCGCCCAACGGAATGACGGTCTGGACAGACCCTTTGCCAAAGCTGGTCGTGCCGATCAGCGTGGCGCGGTGACGATCCTGCAGTGCGCCGGCAACAATCTCGGATGCCGAAGCAGACCCACCATTAATGAGAACGACCATCGGCACGCCTTTGAACACTTCCCCGGAGCGCGCATTGTAGCGCTCCATGTCAGAGATGCGGCGTCCTTGCGTGGAAACGACTTCGCCACCTGACAGGAACATGTCGGACACAGAGACAGCCTGATCCAGAAGACCGCCGCCATTATTGCGCAGATCGATAATCAGACCGCGCGGACGCGAGCCCGTCTCCTGAGCAATGCCCTCGACAGCCTCTTCCAGCAGAAGGGTCGTACGGTCATTGAAGGTGGAGATGCGGATATAGCCGATGTCGTCTTCCTGCATTTTCCAGGTGACGGATTTCTGCTGAATGACTTCGCGAGTCAGCGTGACATCGAAGGGGTCCTCCCCTTCCCGCAGGATGGTGATGTTGATGTCGGTGCCCTTCTCGCCGCGCATTTCCTTAACGGCTTCGTTCAGAGTCAGGCCGATGATTGGCTTGCCATCAATTGCAGTGATCAGATCGCCCGGCTCAATTCCGGCGCGGCTGGCGGGGGTTTCATCCATAGGGGAAATGACCTTCACAAAGCCATCTTCCATCGTCACTTCAATGCCAAGGCCACCATATTCGCCGCTGGTCTGCACCTGCATGGAGCGGAAATCATCGGGATCGAGATAGCCGGAATGCGGGTCCAGCGAGGTCAGCATGCCATTGATAGCCGCCTTCATAGCGGCCTTTTCGTCAATCTCGATGACATAGTCCTGACGCGCGCGAGCAAGGATTTCTGCAAACAAATCAAGCTGCTGATAGGTGACCATACGAGGATCTTCAGGTTTTTCGTCCGGCGCGGCAAAGGCCGACACCCCGACTGCTGCGCCACCCAAAACAATTCCGAGGGCAGCCCCCGTCAGAAGTGAACGCATATTCCAATCCTCCGTCATGCTCACGGCCTTAACTACGGCCCGGCAACCAGTCTGCCGGATTCATCACCTTGTCGCCAAGCCTTAATTCCATATTTAGTTCAGGCTCGGGAGCCGCGCGATCCGGCATCCGGCCAACAGGTTCTCCCGGAGAAACGCTTTGGCCTTCAGTGACATAGATCCGGCTCATTCCGGTAAGAATAACATGGTAGCCGTCACTCGTCCGCAAAATTAACATTGATCCATACGTCCGGAAGGGCCGGGCATATTCCACGGTTCCACCAACAGGTGCGGTTACCTGGGCGTTGGCGCGGGTCGTGAAGGTCACCCATTCCGCCTTGCCGCCGGTTGGAAGTTTTTCACCGAAGGAGCGCAGCAGATTGCCTGCGACAGGCGGCTTCAGCGCGCCAAGGACAGCCTTTCCGAGGGGGCGCGCGACAGAGGTCTGCACCACAGCAGGCTTTGACGAGGGCTTGGCCTTGGGCGAAGCCGCCGCCTGACGCGGGCGCGTCGCCGGCTTTGTACCCGGCGCAGAAGGCGCATTGGATTCCAGTGCCGCCAGCAACTCTCTCAGGTTACGGGCCTCGGCGCCAAGTTCGGCAGTTCGCGCCTTGAGGCTCGCAATATCGCCGGACAGGTCTTCAAAACTGCCCCGCTTGGCAGCAGCCAGCTTCTCGATCTCGACCTGCTTCAGGGCAAGCGTTGCTTCAGCCGCTTCCAGCTTGGCTTTCTCGCCCCGGATGCGGCGCTCCAGATCATTCAGGCGATCAATCTCTGCTGACAGGGTTTCCGTCCGTGCGGCCAGCCTCGGCGTTGTCTCGCTCATCAGAATGGCCCGGCGGATCGCCGTATTTGCCTTCCCGGGAGAGACGATCAGCGCAGGCGGCTTGCGCCGGTTGGACGCCGTGAGCGCGCCCAGCAGGTCTTCCAGGGCCTGGCGATCCTCCAGCAGGCTCATCTGCGCTGCAACCCTGCGTGTGCCCAGATCAATCAGCTGCTTTTCCGCCTCTGAGGCCTGCTCTTCCCGGCGCTGGGATTCCATTGCCGCTGAAATGAGCTGGGAGTCGATATTCTTAAGGTCTACGCGGGTCTCTTCGCCTGCGGCTTCCAGCGCGGCAAGTTTCTGCTCGGCCGCGCGGCGCTCTGCCTCCAGCGCATCCAGCTCTTCCCGCGAGAACGTATCCGGCGCCGCCGCAGTCAGGGCGAGCGCCGCAAAAGACACGAAAAGGGACCGGTACTTCCAAGGCATTCCGCTCTTATGCCAAGCGGTCATGACCTCAAGATTAACCAAGCGCCTCAAGCTGCTGCTGGAGCGCTGCAATTTCATCTTTCACAAGGGCGCAAACCACACCGTGCCTGGTCACCTGAAAGGCTGGGGCCACCACAAGAAAATGCGCAATCATGCTTAGGGACGTGCGGCTGTCGGCGCAGAGTGTTGCCGGGCGGCGCGCATCTGCCCCGTGGACAACCTCATTGCGATAGGCGGCAAGCCTAAGGGCCGCTTCCAGATGCGACAGCGGCACATCGAGACGCTCTGGCGGCGCAAGATACTTCTCGGACCTTGTCCGGCGCAGCAACATGGCCAGAGGCGCCACCCTGCCCGGATTAGCAGGGTCCAGCACATCTCCCGGCGTGGCCGTTTCATAGGCTGAAAGCGCCGTGATGGCCGCCGCCTTCAGCGCAGTCACCAGCCCGACGGCAATCCAGCGCCAGCGCTCAGGATCTTCGCCCGCACACATCGCCTCACGGCGGGCCAGCTTCAGCCCTTCCAGACTTGTCCGGAGGGCAGGACGTATCCTGTCCTGCGCCGACAGGATCAGTCAGCCCCTTGCCCGCTTTCGGCATCTGCCGCCTTGCGGAAATCCCAACCCGTCTCGGCCGCGATGTAGCTGAACGCTGCGTACACCGCTACGTTCTGACGGAATTCCTCGGGGTCGATCTTGTCGAACGTGTCATCTGGCGTGTGGTGATAGTCGAAATAGTCGCGGCCATCTTGGCTGGGCGTCACGACCGGCACACCGGCCCTGCGCAGCACGCCGACATCCGGTCCCCCATTTGCTTCATTATTGCCTTCTGCAACACCAATGCTGGTCAACATCGCCTTGATGGCATCCGCGTACGGCTTGGCCCCTTCGCCAAAGCGCGTCTGGAATTGCCAGATCCGGCCTGCGCCGAAATCGCTTTCTGCAGCCAGAACATGCTTGTCCAGTTCATCGCCATGCTGGCGGGCATAGGCATCGCCGCCAAACAGGCCGACTTCCTCGGACCCGTACAGAACGACACGGATCGTACGACGCGGTTTGCCCGGCAACGCATCGATCAGCTTGGCGGCGCCCACCACGATGCCACAGCCTGCGCCATCATCAATGGCACCCGTGCCAAGATCCCAGCTGTCGAGGTGGCACCCGATCAGGACGATCTCATCCTTCAGGTCACTTCCCTCGATCTCGCCAATCACATTGCCAGACGGTGCCGCCTCTGCAGACTGCACGCCAATGTCCAGTTTCACGCGAACATCACCGCGCTCCAGAAGACGGGTCAGCTGATCGGCATCCGGGGCAGACAGCGCCGCAGCAGGCAGCGCACCAAGCGCCCCGTCGCGAGACATGATGCCCGTATGCGGGATACGATGCGACTGTGTGCCGACAGACCGGATCAGGCAGGCCACAGCCCCCTTCTCTGCTGCGGCATTGGCGCAGCCACTGCGCTTGCGCACGGCCAAGCCGTAACCTGTGCCATCCTGCGTTTTGTACATCAGCTCGTCGATATAGGCGATCTTGCCAGTCAAGCTGCCTGCGGGCGCAGCTTGCAGATCGCTGAGGGAGTCAAAGCGCACAATGTCTGCCTCAACGCCGCCTTCAGGCGTTGCCTTGCTGCCGCCAAGCGCTGTGATCACGAGGGACTGCGCATTCGGGCCAATCACTTCGGCAGTCTCATGCGTGCGCGCCCAGTAAGGAATGGAGAAATCCTCAACCCGGACATTCTGAAAGCCAAGTTGTGTCAGCTCGTTCACCGCCCAGATCCGGGCGCGCGCCTCGGCAGGCGATCCCGCCAGGCGCGGCCCGATCTCTGTGGTCAGGTCTTCAACGAATTTCAGTCCGACTGCGTCAGATGCGGCGGCTTCCATAAGGCTTTCTGTCGTCTCGGAAATATCCTGCGACAGGACGCTGCCTGTCTCGGCCAGCGCAGGCGCGGTCAACAGGGCCGCAAGCGCTACAAGACCACTCATTCTCAATCCGTTGCGTCTCATGCCGTATCTCCTTCAGCCAATCTGGTGGCAGATAATCAGCACTTGCCCCGAATGAACAGGCCCCGGGAGGAAAGTTCTGCAGTCGGTCGAAGCGCAGCCGTCAAGCCTGGTGGATCAGCCGCGCCGCGCCCGCCATTCATCCGCAGACTGCCCGTAAACATCCCATATCATCCCTGCAAAGGGGGGCGGTGTATCCATCTTCTGCATGAACTGGCTGCCAAGACGCTTTGCCACACGCATGGACGCCTCGTTTTCAGGAAGGATGGTGTGGATGATCTGGCTCCACCCCACAATGTCGACGGCATAATCCATGGCCGCAGACGCACCCTCTGTCGCAAAGCCCTTGCCCCAAGCGCTACGAATGAGGCCCCAGCCGACTTCCGTGCCGGGCCAGCCATGCGGGCACCAGGGCCCAAGCCGTCCGATCCACTGGCCGGACGCCTTTTCAATGACAGAGAACATCGAAAATCCGCCAATCGTCCACGCACCGGTTAGGGTGCAGATTGAGCGCCAGGTCAGTTCAGGTCCTTGCGTGCCGCCAAGATGCTTCATCACCTCTTCATCGGCATGAAATGCCACCCATGAGTCAAAATCCTCCGCCCGGGGTGGGCGGAGGATCAGACGTTCCGTCTCGATTGTCGGACCGATAGCCAAAATGGCCTCCCCTATTTCAGGGACGGATCGATGTCCTTACAGGCATCGACCAGGCCGCGAACGGCTTCAACAGACGTGTTGAACATGGCTTGTTCATCGTCATTGAAATCGAACTCGACGATTTTCTCTGCGCCTTCTGACCCGATCAGGGTCGGCACGCCCACATACAGGCCATCCACGCCATACTCGCCCTGGCAGAATGCTGCGGACGGCAGCACGCGCTTCTGGTCTTTCAGATAGGATTTCGCCATAGCGATGGCCGACTCGGCTGGCGCGTAATAGGCAGAGCCGGTTTTCAGCAGGGCCACGATCTCGCCGCCGCCTTTGCGGGTACGGTCAACGATGGCGTCCAGTTCTTCCTGAGCCATCCAGCCTTGCTTGACCAGCTGTGGCAGCGGCAGGCCGCCAACCGTGGAGTGACGCACCATCGGAACCATGGAATCCCCATGGCCAGCCAGCGTCCAGGCGTGAATGTCGGCTACGGACACGCCGGTCTTCTCGGACAGGAAGTAGGCAAAGCGGGAGCTGTCCAGCACGCCGGCCATGCCGACCACCTTGTTCGCCGGAAGGCCGGAGAATTGCTGCAGCGCCCAGACCATGGCGTCGAGCGGGTTGGTGATACAGATCACGAATGCGTTCGGTGCGTGGGCCTTGATGCCTTCGCCAACGGCTTTCATGACTTTGAGATTGATGCCCAGCAGGTCATCGCGGCTCATGCCTGGCTTGCGCGGTACACCTGCGGTGACGATGCAGACATCTGCGCCTGCGATATCTTCATAGGCGTTTGCGCCTTTCAGGCTGACCGAGGAATTGTAGACCGGGGTCGACTCTGCGAGGTCAAGCGCCTTGCCCTGTGGCAGGCCTTCGGCAATGTCGAACAGGACGACATCGCCCAGCTCTTCGCGTGCTGCAACATGGGCGAGTGTGCCACCAATCATACCGGAACCGATCAGGGCAATTTTCTTGCGGGCCATCCGTCTAAACTCCTTGCTTTGGGTAAGGTCCAGAAACTGGGCGGAGGGTTAGCCGAGCGCACGGTTTTGTGCAATGCGCCAAAAAGTAAAGCCCCGCCACAAGGGCGGGGCTATGATCGTCAGACCGGGTATGGCCGCTAGTCGCGAGACAGCAGCGACAGCAAAGTCACGAAGATATTGTAGAACAGGATGAAGAAGTTGAGGGCACCCCAATTCGTCATCACGGCCAGGCTGCGAGCATCCCCTTCCATCGCGAAATAGGACTGCTTCAGGTTCTGGGTGTCATAGGCCACCAAAACGCCGGAAATCACCAGAACGCCAATCGTGATGGCAATTTCCATGAAGCCGGATGGCGGGAACAGGAAGCTGAGCAGCGAAATGCCAACCACGCCCCAAAGAGCGAATACTGCAACCACGCCGATCGGGCGCAAGTCACGCTTGGTCGTATAGCCATATAGCGACAGCGCACCAAAGGCAGACGCCGTCAGGAAGAAGGCTTTGGCAATGGTGACGAAGGTCGGGCTCATGCTGGCCCCTGCGCGGGTTGCGCCTTCAATGCTGCCGGAGGCCATATAGAACCAGACGGACAGGCTGAGGCCCAGCAAGGTAACAATCGTCCAGTACAGGATAGCCGTTCCCAACGGGGACGGATTGCGCATCGCAAACGCCGAGATCAAGATCAGGGCGATTGGACCGAACTGGACGACATAAAAGAAGGGAGACGCCAGCACGAGCTGCGTCAGGGCAGGCACCATATTGGTCCCCACCACAAAAGCGAGCGCACCGGCCAACGCAATGCCAAGGGCAAGTTTTTGATAAACGCCCAACATAAAGGCCCGCAGGCCAGCATTGACGGATGTGTCCATTGCGCCGGCATTAACAGGCTGCGAATAGGCACGATTAAAGTCGTTCATAGGTTCAGAACCCTTTCTGTCTTGAAGGCAGCTTTTCTTGGTCTGCCTTATTGACCTGGAATATGGTCATTTCAGGCGCCATTCGCAAGAAAAACCGGACTTCATCATGACGCGCTCTCCGCGCCAATCGCGTGATAAGCGAACACCCTGTGCGAGACCGAGGTGTGGATAAGGTCGCCCAAACGCAATAAACTTCCTCTCTTAAGCAGGAAAATAGACGAAATTTGCGCAAATATACCACTTTAAGTAGTATACTAGACTGGAGTTTAGGATTGACTCGGACCTACCCGAGGTTAACTTTTGAAATCTGGTGGACTTCCAACAGTGGGCGCACCAAACAATGAAGGGGATGACAATGGCAGACGCATCACAATATGCGGACAATATCAAAAAATATGCAAACGGTTACAATCAGGCTGCGGCAGAGAAGATCGTAGGGCATCTGGGGATCGCCCTGCGCAATCGTGACAGCTCTCTCGTAGCCTGCTCCGATTCCGGTGAGCTGGACCGGATTCGGGAAAAATGGTGCCGGGGCAAGCTGGGCCTGGCGCACACGCAATCAGAACTCGACGCAGCCATGGCGGCTGTGTGCGACAAGATGAGTGCGGAAGGTGGCACGAAATCGCGTGTCACTTTTTATTACTTGCTTGCCGAACATTTCGGCAAACTTGAAGCACTGGCTGGTTGATCCAGACAGGCATTCATGAAAGTTCTGAAACCCGGCCTTGGTGCCGGGTTTCTTCTTTTCCGGCAGGTCCAAGCCCGCGAACAACATGTACAGATTATTCGCCGCCCTCCCTATTCCGCAGGAACTACATGACGGCCTGACAGACCTTCAGGACGGTCTGGACGGGGCGAGTTGGCGGCCCGAAGAAAACTTTCACATCACGCTTCGTTTCTTCGGTGAGGTTACTCACACGACCGCGCGCGATCTGGATGACTTGCTGGCAACCATTCGCTGCCGGCCATTTGAACTCTCTCTTGAAGGCGTAGGCTGGTTTGGTCGGCGAGAGCCGTCAGCTGTCTGGGCCCGTGTGCGCGAGAGCGACGAACTACGCGCCCTCTCGGCCCAGTGTGAACGGATCGCCCGGCGGATGGGACTGGAACCAGACCGCAGGCCGTTCACACCCCACGTAACGCTCGCCTATCTACATGGCACACCCCTGGAAGACGCACGGCGCTGGGTGGAAGCCCACCATGCCTATCGCAGCGGCGTATTCTGGGCAGAGGGCTTCCACCTCTATTCAAGCCATACAGGTAAGGGCCCCAGCCGCTATGTGGCTGAGGCCGACTACGTGCTCGAATAAACGCATCATCCGCAATATGTCAGATGGCTGTCACACGCCTCAGGGCGCGGCGCGCAATCTCAGCTCCTGGAACTGCGGCGGATTGGTCGGAGACAGCAACAGCAAGCCCTCCACATCCCCCTTCTCGCAGGTCCATGAGATTGTCCCGCTCAGTCGGCCACCTGCCTTGACAGGCGCATCCGTATCGCAGGCCCCGACCTTCTCCTTCAGCTCCGCCAATGCGCGCTCCCGCACAGCAACAGACCCATCAAGCAGGAAGTTCATCGCCAGTTGCCCCTCTGCCGGACTGAGCTTCCCCTCGGTATAGATCTCGCCTGCCAGGGCATAGGCCTGCGCCAGCACATCGCTGACCGGCACGGCCCGCTCTTCCATCCAGCCGTCCTTCTCCATCTCCAGTGCCGCCTCGCGCACGGTCTGCCACGCCGCGGCATATGTTCGGTTGGCAAATGTGAAGATACCCACGCCAGCATCCGGCATCAGCATCACATACGATCCATATCCCGGATACCCGCCGGAATGCGCCAATGCTGTGCCCAGTTCACACTCGGTACTGACATTAAAGCCCATTCCATAGGTAATGGCCACATCGCACTCATCCCCCTCTTCCAGGCCGTCAAATGTGAGGACACGCGCAAAGTTCAGACCTTGAGACATTTCCCGAACGGTCGAACGCTTTACCGGGCCGTTTTCTTCCCCGTCGCGGGCCGGCCAGGCGTCCAGCAGGAAAGAGACCCATTTTTCATAGTCACTTGCATTGCTAATCATCCCGCCCATGGCACCAAAGACACCAGGCTCCATCGCAGGCTGCTCAGTGAAGACGTCATCTTGCCAGCGATACCCTAGCGCGCGGCGGTTCTGATCCAGCGCGAATGCGTCATAGCCGGTAGAAACCATACCCAGCGGCAGCAATATCTTTGTACGGATATATTCTTCATACGGCATGCCGGAAACATTGGTGACGATCCGCCCAAGGAGGGCATAGCCGAAGTTCGAGTATTCATACCCTGTCTGCGGCACGGTGTTGAACGGAACACCCTGCTTCAGAACTTCGGTGAAGACCTCTTCCGGCATGTCCTGCTGGCGGTCGCCCCAAGGATTGTCGGTGACCAATCCGCCCGCATGTGCCAGCAGGTCGCGCACGCGAATGCGCGGGGAGTCTGTCGTCGGATACGTCCAATCCCGCAGTTCCGGTACATAGTCCTCTGCCAGAGCATCAAGTCTGAGCTTTCCCTCATCACGAAGCTTGAGGATGGCCAGCGCCGTGAACGCCTTGCTCATGGAGGCGATGGAGAACACGGAATCCTCTGTCACTGGCGCCTTCGTTTCAAGATTCGCCGTGCCGGACGCCCTGAAATGAACCAGTTTCCCATCCTTGACGATGCCCCATACAATCCCAGGCACATGCTCTTCGGCCTGATACGCCAGGAAACGCGCATCTATACGCTCGGCCAGTTCCGGCGGAAGAGTAGCGCTTTCATTATCTGCTGAGGTATCCGCCAAGGCGCCCGTCGCCATTCCAATCGAGATCACCGCAGCACTGGCGACTATGCCGACCCGCCGCCCAAATGAAAGCCACGAAGTGCGTGTTGTGTCTTGCCTGATCATCAAATGCCTCTCTCCACAGGATGGTGCGTATCTTTGGAGGGCGAACCTTAGGGGCTTCAGCACGCAACTGACAAGGGAAAACCCAAGTCGCGGGACCTGCTGCACAAACTACACAATGAAGGGAAAGAAATGGTGCCGCTAAGGTGACTTGAACACCTGACCCCCGCATTACGAATGCGATGCTCTACCAGCTGAGCTATAGCGGCATATCCAGTTTCGAGCCCCGCCTAATACCGACAGAGACCATGTTTCGCAAGACGCTTTTGTCGCTTTCCGCCTGCGCATTGCAGCAGGCCAGCCTCAATCCTCGTCGGCAACATAGTCCAGCGGTGGAACTACAGGACCGTCCGGCGCCTTGGGCGGAGTGATCTTGTCGTCCTCAGGTGCCGGCAGAGCCATCACACGCCCGGCCTCCAGTTCGCGCCCGAAGGATTCATAGCGCGGATGCACCAGATCGCCGACATCGCCAAAAGCGTAGACCAGGCGGCTCCAATCGCGCACCGAATAGTCGAATGCAGTTCCCTTCGGATCAATGTCAGACCAGTCCGGCTCCCGCGAGGCTGAGACGGCCATACGGCCCCATCGTTCGGCTTCCTTCTTGTCGCCATAGCCTTTCAAGGCCCGCTCCATCAGTAGACAGAGCCGCGCGGTCGGATTCTCTTCTACCAGCAGGGCCAACGTCTTGATGGCGTCGGTCCAGTCCGCCTTGTCCATAGCCAGCTCAGCCGAGAGAATCTTGCTCTCCCGGTGGGCGGGGTTCATGTCGATCAGGCCTTTGAGGCGCCCTGCAATGTTGGCTGCGGTATCCTGCGGCACCAGACGGCGGGCAAGCTGCGCCAGCGCCGGATGCGGACGAGCCTTCCAGCCAAGCTCCAGCACACCCTGGGCGGCCCTGGCCTTGCCATCCGTCATCAGATGACGCGCGCCATGCCAAGCGGCAGGCGGAAAAGCCGGGGCAGAGCGGATCGCCTCGGCCAGTTCCTTTTGCGCTTCCAGCTTGCTCTCATGCGGAAGGCCGACAGCCCGCGCCGTATGCAGCACAGCCCGACGGCGGCGCAGACTGTCGCCGGTGACAAGCCCGCGCTTCTCCCCGATGGAGAGCGTTTCAAGCGCCTTGGTCCACTCCCCTTTCGAAACCTGCAGGTCGAAGAGATTGTTGAAGGGCCAGTCGGCAGAGGACTTGATGCCCAACGCTTCCCGCGCCCGGGCCTCTGCGGTCAATTGATCGCCTCGCTCGGCGGCGGCGGCGGCACTGCCACGCAAACCAGCCAGTTGGCCACCCGGCAGGCGGCTCAGCTGCCCCCAGGCACGCTCTGCCCCCGCCCAGTCATCATTGGCTTCTGCCGCGCGCGCTTCCAGCAGCAGTTTCAGCCGCTCGTCCTCGGCATGCCTGGCCGCTTTTTTGGCAAGCTTCAGCGCGGCATTGGAATCGCCTGCCTCAGCCGCCAGCAGACCTTCGGTAAGCGCAGAATTGGCTTTGCGTGTGCGCGACGCCTGACGCGACTTGCCAATCTTGCCCGGCAGAATGAACAGGCCACTGACCAGCCACCAGATAAAGGCGATCACCCCGCCAAACAGTAACATCAGGAAAGTCGCAAGCCCTGACTGGATGGAAATCTCACGTTCGCCGAAGGGGACAGTCACCGCTCCCGGCAGCGTCAGCGCCCACCAGACAAAGGTGGCCGATGCCGTAAACAGCAGCAGGATCAGGATAAACAGGACAATCCGGTTCATGAGTTCTTACTTATCCCCTTCAATGAGGCGCGTCTGCAAGGCCTCAAGCGCGGCTTCCAAAGTGATGCGCCGGTTTGCCTGTTCGGTCCAGTCAGCCATCGCGTCTGCCGCAGGGCCCTTGAGACCCGCAATCAGCATGGCGGCCTTATCAATATCTCCTGCAAGCACAGCCGTATCGGCGCGGTCCAGAATAGTAGCAGGGTCGCGATCATCGCCGTCCAGCTTGCGTACTTTGACCGCATCCCCAAATGCGCGGTTCAGCCAGGACAGGCGATCACCGGTCTCATCCGGAATGGCCTTGAGGGCAGCGACGCGGGCCGGTTCAAAGTTGTCTTGCAGGGCAGAAACGGTGGGGGCCCCCGTGGACGCGATCTCACCCAACTGTCGCACAGCCGGGTCAGATGGCATCAGGTTGCGCAAGGCGCGATATTCAGACTCGAACGCCCCGCCACGACGCGACGCTGCCTCTATTGCAGACAGGGATCGGGCGATCCGGGCGGACTCGCTGGCCGCTTCAGCCTCGCTGCGGGCAGCCTGCTCACCGCGGCGCATATCCTCCACCAGCCCTGTCAGTTTTTCGACATCCTGATTGCCTGCCAGCTTTGCCGCCTCCAGATCTGACCGGAGGGCCTTCATGTCGGCCTCAACCGCAGCCAGACGTGAGGGGTCTACCCCCTGTGGCCGCTCATCAAGCGCCTGTTCCATTTCATCCAGCCGCGTTTCCAGACCCGCGACGGCACGCGCCAGATCCTGCGGGCTAACCGCACCGGATGTGTCGACCTCTTCCAAGGCGGCAATGCGCTTCTCCAGCGCCCGGACCGCTTCACCGGCACCGGATACCCCAACCTCATCAAGACGCTCTGAAAGCACGTCGATATCCTCAGCGAGCTTTTTGACCTGCCCGTTCGGGGCACCGCCCGTACCAAGCGCCTTCATCTCATTTTTAAGTTCGGTTGCCATGCGGGCCTGGTCCCGACTCAGCTTGGACAGCTCCACACTATTATCGCCCTGCCGACGTTCCAGCGTATCGAGACGCCCGGTCATGTCATTGGCCGCATCCCATTGCGGCGGCAGATAGCGGACTCCGGCTATGCCCATCAGACCGCCAAGACCCGCGGCAAACAGACTGAGCACAATGGCACCCAGCCAGCCGGGCCCACCGCCTTGCGCACGGCTGGTCTTGCTGTCCTCTTCCGGAGCCGGCTCAAAATCGGCATCAATCGGCTCGACAGAGCTGACCGGTTCTTCCGGCGACATATCGTCAGTCATGACTCACACTTTCCCCTCAGGCGGGATTTTCTTCACAGTGGCACATAGTTCTACGCCAATCAAAGCTCTTGGCGCGCCTTCTCGAGCGCATCCATCAATGCATCCTCATTTGGCCGCTCGGCATGCAGCAGACGCTTTGCCCCAGCGTCTGTCAGAGGCGTGGCTGCCGCTTCAGAGATGGCGACCAGAGTACTGGTTTCGAGTGAAATTTTGTCCACGGCGGAAAGAAAGGCCGCCGCACCCTTCGCCGAATGGATCAACACCATGCAATCATCTGGCGCTAGAATAGCCTGCCGCGCTTTCAAAGCCAGCTGCCCCGTCGGCGCCGTTTCATACAATGCCTGGAACCGGGCTGTGCGCCCTCCTTCCCTCAGGCGGCGGACAAGATCACCGGCGGCAGCCGAATTCGCCACATGAAGAAATCCGCCACTGTCCGGGTCAGATTTCAGGATCATTGCCGCCAGGTCTTCGGCATTGCCATCCCCTTCGACATGCAGGCCGAACCCCGCCTCCTGAATGGCGGCATTCGTGGCGGGCCCGACGCCCCACGCGGTCATCCCCGCGACTTGCGGTGTCATGCCGCCAGCGGCCTGCATGAAAAAGCGCACGCCATTGGCGCTGGTAAAGATCAGATTACGGACATCCGAGAGATCCGGAACAGCTCCCTCCAGCTCCTTCAGCACCAGCATGGGGGAGAGGATTGCCCGAAAGCCCAGCCGGGCGAGCCGCTCTACGGTCTCGCTCGCCCCGGGCTCGGCCCGGGTCACGATGACGGGAGGCGTTACCATGTCTCTCCAAAGGCTGGCAGGCGCCCGCCTGCGGCCTCACGGATCTGCGCCGCAAGGTCAGCGCCCAGGGCAGCCATCTGTTCATGCGTCGAAGACTTCGGGCATGATCCGCTGGCAGACCATTTCTCCTTGCCGTCCAGCGCCAGAACTTCTCCGGACAGGAACCATTCTTCGCCCCGGTCGAATGTGTGCGCGGCGATCGGTGTGCGGCAACTGCCATCCAGCGCCGCCAGGAACGCGCGCTCCATGTAGGCGGCCGCTTCGCTTTGCTTGTAGTTCATCTTGTCAAAGGCCGCTGCAGCATCTTCCGGCAGATCATCGCGCGCGACGACCCCGACAATGCCCTGCGCGGCGGCAGGCAGCATCTCTTCCAATGGAATGGGATTGGCGACATGCGACATGCCAAGCCGCGTCAGTCCCGCCATGGCCAGATAGGTGGCGTCCGCCAGCCCCTCTTCCAGCTTGCGCATGCGCGTAGCGACATTTCCCCGGAAAGTAACGATCTCAAGATCCGGGCGGCGCGCCAGTGTCTGCGCCTCGCGCCGCAGGGATGCGGTGCCGACTTTCGCGCCTTCCGGTAGCTCTGCCAGAGACGAATATTTCGATGACAGGAAGCCCTCACGCGCATCTTCGCGCTCCGGGAATGCCACAAAACGTTGCCCTTCCGGCAAAACCGAGGGCACGTCCTTCAGGCTGTGCACGGTGACATCCACCTCGCCTCGGCTGAGCGCGGCGTCCAGTTCGCGGGTAAACAACCCCTTCCCGCCGGAATTTATCAGACGCTCCGTCGTCAACTGGTCTCCAGAGGTCGTGAAGGTCACAATCTCTCCACGCAATGCACCACCGGAATGGATTTCCAGGGCGGCCGCGACCTGCCGTGCCTGCACCAGAGCAAGGGGCGAGCCCCGTGTCCCGATGCGCAAACTGCGCTGGTCTTGGGGGCGGGTATCGTCAGAAGATATACGTGGATCAGTCATCCCCCTCCCCTAGCGCCCGAAACGCCCTTTGCCAATTGACAGAGCGCCGCGCCAAGGGATAGCGTCACTTATCGTTATTCGAGAAATACCCTCCGGAGATCCCCATGATCAAACACACCGCCTCAGCGATCGCGCTCGCGTTCGCCCTGGCCGCCTGTGGCCAGAGCAATCAGGCCCCAGCCGCCACAGAGACAGAGCAACCCGCAGTCACTGCAGAGCAGATTGCCGCCAATAGTGAGCGCATCAATGCGTGGTTCGACGAGAAGTACGAAGAATCCCTGCAATTCAGCCCAATGGGCCTGACCTTTCTGGGGCGCAAGGACAAGTACGACGAGATCGACTGCTTCACCATCGAGTGCGCGAAGGAACAGCTCGACTGGCGCGTCGCGGCTACGAAAGAAATGGAAGAGACGTTCGACTATGACGCCCTGTCCCCGGCTGACCAGATTTCCTATGACATCTGGAAGTACCAGACCGACCAGGCCGTCGCTGGCCAGGAATACATCTATAATGGCTATGTCTTTGATCAGATGAACGGGCCGCAAAGCTTTGCGCCGACCTTCATGATCAACTTCCACCGCGTCGACACGCCGGAAGACATGCAAGCCTATATCTCGCGCCTCAAGGAAATTGGCCGCGCCATGGACCAGGCCATAGACATCGCAAAGGAATCCGCCAGCCGCGGTGTCCATGCGCCGAAATTTGCTTATGAAGGCGTGATTGATCAGTCCAAGAAGGTCATCACCGGCGCACCTTTCACTGACGGGGAAGACAGCGCCATCTATGCCGACGCAAAAAGCAAGATCGCAGCTCTGGTCGAGACCGGAAAAGTCTCCGAAGAAGATGGCGATGCGATGCTGGAGGATGTGAAAACCGCCCTCCTGGACAATTTCAAGCCAGCCTATGACAACATCATCGCCTTTGCCGAGGAAGACATGGCGAATTCTCCCGATCCGGACAGCCCGGTCGGCGCGAATACGCAGCCCAATGGCGAAGCTTATTACAACTACCTGCTCAGCACGCAGACCACGACTGACATGACAGCAGACCAGATCCATCAAATCGGTCTGGAAGAAGTGGACCGCATCCATGCCGACATGGAAGCTATCAAGGATCAGGTCGGCTTTGAAGGTTCGCTGCAAGACTTCTTCAAAATGCTGCGCGACTCCAAGGATGACGAGCGCTTCTACTATCCGAACACGGATGAGGGCCGTCAGGCCTATATTGATGACGCGACCGCCGTGATCGACAATATCAAGATGCATCTGCCGGAATTCTTCGGCATCCTGCCGAAGGCAGACCTGGTCGTGAAGCGCGTTGAACCCTTCCGCGAACAGGACGGCGCTGCCCAACACTATTATCCGGGTACGCCGGATGGCTCCCGTCCCGGCATCTATTATGCGCACCTCTCCGACATGACCGCCATGCCGAAGCGCGAGTTGGAAGTGATCGCCTATCATGAGGGCATTCCAGGCCACCACATGCAGATCTCCATCGCGCAGGAGCTGACCGGTGTGCCCCAGTTCCGTACGCAGGCGGGCTTCACGGCCTATGTCGAAGGCTGGGCGCTCTACTCCGAATGGCTGGCTCAGGAATTCCCGGACACCTACACAGATCCGTATTCTGACTTCGGCCGGCTCGGCTCTGAAATCTGGCGCGCGATCCGCCTCGTAGTTGATACCGGCATCCACTCCAAGGGCTGGACTGAGGAAGAAGCGGTTCAATACTTCCTGGACAATGCCGCCATCACAGAGGCTCAGGCCCGCTCTGAAATCCAGCGTTACATCGTGATGCCGGGTCAGGCGACCAGCTACAAGATCGGCATGATGAAGATCCAGGATTTGCGCCGGAAAGCCGAAGGCGAGTTGGGTGACAAATTCGACATTCGCGCCTTCCACGACACCGTTCTGGGCGGCGGCGCCCTGCCGCTGAAGGTTCTCGAACGCCGCGTCGATCAGTGGATCGAAGAAGTGAAAGCCTCTTAAGGTCAGATACTGATACGAACAGTTTTGCCCTTCCCCTAACGGGGAAGGGCTTTTTTCTACGCCATTAGCAATACTGTTAGCGCTATCTTGACTTCGTTTCTTCCCACCTGAAGAGTTTCGCAAAACAAAACAATCATCGGGGAGAGACCACATCATGCAGAGATCATTAGCCGCCATCATTGCCGTCACCGCATTCGCAGCGTGCGCCAACACGCCTCCGCCTGCGACCACACAAGCCAGAAACCCCATCATCACCAACATCTTCACCGCAGACCCCGCCCCCATCGTGCATGACGGGCGGCTCTATCTCTATGTCGGCCATGACGAGGCGGCCGGCGACCAAATGTTCAACATCACCGAATGGCGCGTCTATTCCACCGACGACATGGCGCACTGGACCGATCACGGCCCGATCATGAAGCCGACAGACTTCAAATGGGCGATCCGCGACGCCTGGGCCTCCGAGGCGATAGAGCGGGACGGCAGATTCTGGCTCTACACCGCCGTCGAACACGACGAGACAGATGTCGGCAAGGCCATCGGCGTCGCCGTATCAAACAGCCCGACAGGCCCCTTCCACGACGCGCTCGGCCACGCGCTTGTTGCCAATTCGGATACGGACGGCCCGCATGTATGGGATGACATCGACCCGACCGTGTTCGAGGATGATGATGGCACCTTCTGGCTCTATTGGGGTAATGCCAACCTCTACTACGCGCCGCTTGCGCCCGACATGATCAGCTTCGCAGCCCCGATCCGACAAGTCTCCCTGACGAACTTCGAGGAAGGCCCATGGCTCTTCAAGCGCGGCAGCCTGTATTACATGGCCTATGCCGGAATCGACGAAGCGGAAAATGAAAACGAGCAGCTCTATTACTCCACCGCCCCCACCGTGACCGGTCCGTGGACCTATCGCGGCAAGATCATGGGCCCCGGCGAGAACAGCTTCACCATCCATCCCGGCATCGTGGAGTTCAAAGGCAACTGGTATCTCTTCTACCATAATGCCGCGCTCAGCCTGAACGGAGAGGACGGCGCCATCGGCCGGCGCTCAGTTCGCGCCGAGCATCTCTATTTCAATGAGGATGGCACCATCCAGCCCGTCACCGCTACGGCGGAAGGCGTGACACTTCCTCGGCAAGACTAAAGCGACCTTAGGTCAGGGCTTGTCACTGGCCCTCCCTGCCCTAGGCTCTCGGGCAGGGAGAAAACGCCATGAATCTTGATTTCAGTCCGGAAACGGAAGCCTTTCGCCTGAAGGTCAGAGAGTTCTTCGAAACCGATTTCCCGCAGGACATCATTGCGAAAAACCGTGCCGGACAGGCTCTGACCACGGAAGATGTCCGAAGGTCGGAAATGGCGCTTGGCTCAAAGGGCTGGCTCGCCTCTGCCTGGCCGGAAGAATATGGCGGCCCCGGCTGGTCCATTGAAGAGCAATATGTCTTCGATGAGGAACTGGAACGCGCCGGCGTGCCAACGGTCACACCCATGGGCGTCGTCTATGTTGGCCCGGTGATCTACACCTTTGCCTCTGACGAACAGAAGGACAAATGGCTGCCGGGCATCCGCGATGGCTCGGTAGGCTGGGCGCAGGGCTATTCAGAGCCAGGCGCAGGCTCAGACCTCGCCTCCCTTCAGTTCAGCGCGGAACTGAAAGACGGCACCTATATTCTGAACGGTCACAAGATCTGGACCTCTGCTGCGCAGCATGCGGACTGGATTTTCCTGCTGGCCCGCACGTCGCGCGGAGAGAAAAAGCAACAAGGCATCAGTTTCATCTGCTGCCCCATGGATGCGCCCGGCGTCACCGTTCGCGCGATCATTACGATTGATGGCAAGCATGTGCTGAATGAAGTCCTGTTCGACAATGTCGAAGTGCCGGAAGGCAATCGCATTGGCGAAGAAGGCAAAGGCTGGACCTATTCGCAATACCTGTTGGGCTTTGAACGCACCTCCTATGCCCGGATTGGCGGCAAGCGTGCCATGCTGCGCCATATTCGCGATGTTGCACGGGCTGCGCCGGATGGCGGCAATCATCGCCTGATCGATGAGCCGAGCTTTGCGCGGAAACTGACTGAGGCAGAGATGGCTGTGGATGGTCTTGAAATGACGGTCTTCCGCATCCTCTCCGCCCTGTCCGCAGGCGGATCACCAGGCGATGCGGCCTCCACGGTTAAGATCCTGGCGACGACAACGCATCAGCAGATCACGGAACTGATGCTGGACATGGCGGCCTTTTACGCCCAGGCCTTTGGCAAGGGCAGCGGCTTGCCGTCAGATATCCCGTCCTATGCGGCGCCGGATGTCGCGGCCTATTTCGGCGGACGCGCACAATCCATCTATGGCGGGACGAACGAAATCCAGCGCAACATTATCGCGAAGAAAGTGCTGGACCTTTAAAAATGCGTAATCTCAGAAGTCATAGGCAATGCCTTTACGTTCCCAGTCGCCATAGCGCGTGGGCTCGATCTTGCGGGGGCCGCCATGCTCGTCTTCCGGCAAATCGCCAGCATTTTCCGACTCTTGCGCGCGTCTCGCATCGGCTTCTTCCAGCGCGCGGCGCGCCTCTGGCGACAGCGATTTGCGGCGCTCTATTTCGGTCTCGTCAGGAAAGTCGGCTGTGCTCATCTGCACTCCCCAATTCGTTAACAATCCCCATATAGCTTCTGTGGAAATAATTTCATCCTCATACCTGTGACTGTTGGAGACGAGTAACCCATGGGTACCGCAAAGACCTTTATGCTCCTGGCAGCCCTGACGGCGCTGTTCATGGCTGTCGGCTATCTGATCGGCGGCGTCATGGGCATGACGATTGCCTTTGTTGTCGCCGCAGCCATGAACATCTTTTCGTGGTGGAATGCTGACAAGATCGTTCTGCGCATGCAGGGCGCCAAGGAAGTCACGCCGGATCATGCCTCTCCCATGATGCGCACCTTTGCGAATGATGTCGCGCGCCTCGCCGAACGGGCCGGCCTGCCTGCCCCGCGCGTCTATGTTATTGAGACACCGCAGCCCAATGCCTTCGCCACAGGCCGCAACCCGGACAATGCCGCCGTGGCCGCCACGACCGGCCTGCTCGGCAGCCTCTCCCGTGAGGAAGTCGCCGGCGTTATGGCGCACGAATTGGCGCATGTGCAAAACCGCGACACGCTGACCATGACCGTCACCGCCACGATTGCCGGTGCCATCGGCATGCTAGCGAACTTTGCGCTGTTCTTCGGCCGCGAGCGTGCCGGACTGATCGGCTCCCTAGCAATCATGATCTTCGCGCCCATGGCGGCTGCGCTGGTACAGATGGCAATCAGCCGCTCGCGTGAATACGAGGCTGACAAGCGCGGCGCCGAAATCTGCGGCAACCCGCTCTGGCTGGCCTCAGCCCTGCAGAAGATCGAACGCGGCGCCCGCGCGTCCATCAATGTGAATGCCGAGCGCAACCCCGCCATGGCGCACATGTATATCGCCAATCCGCTGAGCGGCCGTGGCGCGGACAATCTGTTCTCGACCCACCCGGCCACCGCCAACCGGATTGAAGCCCTGCGCCGCATGGCGGCAGAGATGGGCGTCTCCTCCGAAACCGCTGACGCGCCTCGCCAGCAAGCCGGCCCATGGGGCTAACAGGTAATTGATTTTATGAGTGGAGCCCTCTCCCGGCGCGCGGCCGCCGAACTCCTCATGCTGACTTTGGACAGCCGGCGCACGCTGGATGAAGCCATGGTGCGCTCGGAAAGCTTCAATACGCTGGAAGGATCTGACCGGGGCTTTGCCCGCGTCATGGCCAGTGCGGCGCTGCGCGAGCTAGGCCGTATCGATGTAGCCCTCAGTCCCCTGCTCTCCCGCCCGCTGGAAGCGACCAGCCCCGCCATTCGGGCCCTGCTGCGCGTCGGGGCCGCTCAGCTCTGGCGTTTGGAAACGCACGCCCACGCCGCTGTGTCCGAAACGGTGGAGGCTGCCAAGGACTGGCCAGACGCCCGCTCTGGGGGCGGATTTCTGAACGCGGTCCTGCGCCGCGCGGCGGACATGTCGGCACCGCTGGACGATCTGCCCACGACCGAGATCTGGCCGGACTGGCTCGCCGCACGATTTGAAGCGGATCTGGGCCCTGATGCCGCCCGCTCCTTTGCCGCCCACCAGCTGGACGAGCCCCCTATTTTCCTCTCCGCCAAAACCTCCGCTGAAAACGTGGCCCATGCGACAGGCGGCGAAGTTACAGACAGCGGCTCCATTCGGCTGGACAGTGCCATGATTGAAACACTGCCCGGCTATGAGGATGGCGACTGGTGGGTACAGGATGCTGCCGCTGCCCTGCCAGCACGGCTGCTAAATGCCGGGTCCGGAGACTCCGTGATAGATCTTTGCGCCGCACCCGGCGGCAAAACGCTGCAGCTGGCAGCAACCGGCGCCCGCGTCACAGCGGTTGACCGGTCCAAGCCCCGCCTTGAGCGGCTGCGGGAAAATCTCGAGCGCACAGACCTTACCGCAGACATCATCGCAGCAAATGCAGATGAGTGGCGGCCACAGGCGCCCGCCTCAAAACTTCTGCTCGATGCGCCCTGCTCTGCCCTCGGCACGCTGCGCCGCCACCCCGAAGGGGCCTGGATCAAGCGCGAAGCCGAGATTGACCGTTTCCCCATCGCGCAGGCCCGCCTGCTGGCCTCGGCAGCGGACATGGTCTCGCCCGGCGGCACGGTCATATATTGTGTCTGCACACCTTTGAAAGCCGAAGGGTCGGACATTGTCGCGCAGGCCATTTCAAACGGTTTGTATGAGCGGATCGCCATCACAGATGCGGAAGTGCCCGGCTTTGCAGCCAGCCTCACGTCGGAGGGGGACTTGCTGACTCTCCCTGCTCCGAGCGCCGGTCACGACGCCTTCTACATTGCGCGTCTGAAACGCCTCTGACGCCCAAATTTTCCTTTGGTTACTGTGCGATGAACAGATTCGCCATCAAAAGGCCTCCAAGAATTCATCTGCTATTCAGGCAAAACCGTGCAAATAACCTGCATCAAATGTGCAGGGAGCACTTCAATTATGACCAAGACCTTTTCCCCCAGCAAGATTGCCGCAGGCAGCTTTGCCGCGCTGACCCTCGCTCTTGCAGGCTGTGCCAATAATTATGGCACCAGCTCGGCAAGCCCGGCTGCCGTTGGCCAGGCATCCAGTGTCTATCACGGCACGGTGACATCGGTTCGCCAGATCACCATCCAGTCCGACCGTTCACTGATCGGCACGGCGACAGGCGCCGTCCTTGGCGGCCTTGCAGGTTCCGAGCTAGGCGGCGGCGACAAGGCCCAGACCGCTGGTGCCATTGGCGGCGCCGTGATCGGTGGTATCGCCGGTAACGAAGCCGGCAAGGCTGTCGGCAAGAAACAGGGCTATGCCTATATTGTTCGCTTCTCCAATGGCGAAGTGAAGGAAATCATCCAGGGCGCCGATGTTTACATCGCCCCCGGTACGCCGGTCGACATCATTGCCGGCGCCGATGGCTGGAAGCTGGTACCCGCAGGTTACTAAAGCTCCGCAATTGCTGAAAACGGACGGCCGACCGCCTTGTGCGGTCGGCTGTTCCGGCATAGGGAAGCACCATGCAAAACGTGCTCATTTCCCCTTCGATTCTCTCCGCTGACTTCGCCCGACTGGGCGAGGAAATCGCCGCGATTGATCAGGCCGGCGCCGACATGATTCACATCGACGTCATGGATGGTCACTTCGTGCCCAATTTGACATTTGGCCCGCCTGTCATTGAAAAATTGCGGCCCTGCACGGACAAACCGTTTGACGTGCACCTGATGATTGCCCCGGTGGATCCCTTCATAACAGCCTTTGCCAAGGCTGGCGCAAACATCCTGACCGTACACCCCGAAGCCGGTCCGCACCTTCACCGCACGATCCAGGCGATTCGCGCCGCAGGCATGCGTCCAGGCGTTGCACTGAACCCGGCGACCCCGGCAAGCATTATTGAGCCCGTGCTGGATGATATCGACCTCATCCTCGTCATGTCCGTGAATCCGGGCTTTGGCGGGCAGGCCTTTATCGACAGCCAGCTGCGCAAAGTGCAGCAATTGCGGGCGATGATCGACCAGACCGGGCGGAATATCATTCTCGAGATCGATGGTGGTCTGAATGCAGACACTGCTCCAAAGGCCATCGCTGCCGGGGTTAATGCAATTGTAGCGGGGTCTGCCGTTTTCAAGGGCGGCGCATCAGCATATGCTAACAATATTCGGGCACTCAGGCCCGGTGTAAAAGTATAGTTTACAACAGAATGGACGGTGGACGTGGGAGGCGCAGACAGCGAAATTCTGGCTGATCGTACCAGATCAGGCGCTGATGACGCTGCCCTGTGGCGCCGTTTCCGGGGCGTTGCCGGCGATGACGCCAAAGTTGGCGTCCTACAAAGATTGAAACTATCCGGGCCGATTCCGGAACGCTTTTCCCATCACCTGAAACGCCTTGTCCCGGCCGATGATCGCCGAACGGACGCCCTGATGCGCGATACTTGGCGAATCGGTATGGAGCGCCTCACCCTCGCGCCCGGTCAGCCACCCTGGTCAGTCCCGCTGCCCTCCAAGCATTTTGCAGATCGCCTGCACCGCTTTTCCTGGCTGCCTGATCTTTTTGCACAAGGCGAACTGGGTGCAGACCGCGCCCTGCGTTTCGTGGATGACTGGATTGAAGGCCATGGTGGCTTTAATGGCTTCTCCTGGCGGCTTGGCCCCACCAGTGTGCGCTGCTGGAACTGGATGCTGTGCGGCCCGGAACTGTTCGAGACCGGAACACAGGAAATCCGCCAGGCACGCCTGGAATGCCTCGTCCGCCAGCTGCGCTATCTTTCCGATCAGGTCGACGCGGCAACAGACCCCAAGGCTCGCTGGAACAGCTCTGTCACCATTGTGGCCGGCGCGCTCTGCATTGACCGCGCCATGAGCATGGACAGCGCGCTGGCCCGGCTGGACGCTGAATGCACGGCGCAGATCCTTCCCGATGGCGGCCATGTCAGCCGCAGTCCATCGCGCGCCCTGCACGTTCTGGTGCATTTGCTGACCTTGCAGGATCTGTTTCGCCGCGCTGGATATCCAGAACCGGACTTTTTCGGGAAATGTATCCCGCGTGTTGGAGCCATGGTCTCCTTCTTCCGGGCTGGCGATGGCGCCCTGAACCCGTTCAATGATGGGGATGAAGGCCGTCCGGAAGTCGTTGAAGCTGCCCTGGCTCTGCTACCTGCACCGCCGCGCCGTTTCACCTTTGCGCCCAAATCCGGCTTCCAGAAACTGGAAAAGAACGGCCTGCGTCTTGTGCTGGATTGCGGCGAGGCCCCTGCCCGACCATTCGGGGATTTCGCCCATGCAGGCGCCCTTGGTTTTGAACTGTCCGATGGCCCGGCCCGTCTGGTGACCTCCTGCGCCTACAGCGCGGAAGTGAATGTGGACTGGCAGGCCGCCGTCCGCCGTACCGGCGCCCACTCAACCCTTGTTCTGGCAGGACGTGATTCGTCGCATTTCGCCCTGAATGAAGAATCACGCCTGCTTGCCGCCAGCGGTCCGGACGGTATTTCAGCCAAGCGCCTGGAAGAAGCTGACGAAATCTGGCTCGATGCGCAGCATGGCGGCTACAAGTCTCCCTGCGGTCTTTTACATCGCCGCCGCCTGTTCATGTCGGGCGACGGAAAGCGCCTCGCCGGTGAGGATTCCCTGGTCCGTCCGATCTCTCAGCCACCCTCGGATGACCGTATGTTCATTGGGTTTGAGATACGCTTTCATTTACACCCTACCGTTACGGCCATGATGGGTCGCGATGCGATTCGTCTGGTCTGCGATGATGGGACTGTCTGGCGTTTCAAGACGAGTCATGAGGGTGCACGTCTGGAACGAACCGTTTATTTAGGTCGCGGTGTGGTTGAAAGACCGGAGCAAATCGTTATGGCTGGTTATGCCGATCCTAATGGAGATGGACAACAGCCGCCGAATTGTATCCGGTGGGCCTTTCTGAAGGAAGAAGCATCATGACCCCCAAACATGCTGCGCGCCGCGCCATGATGCTCACCCTGGGATTCGACATCCTGATGGCTCTGGCTGCAATGTCTGTTGCTGTTGTGCTTGTCTGGTCCTCTGAAGGGCCGCGGGACTCCTTCCCCGCGCTCTCTCTGGCCCTGAGTACGCTCTCCTTCGGCATGTCTGTCGCTGCGTCCTTTGTCGTCATGGGTATCCAGAAGCAGGTCTGGCGCCATCTGGGTTGGCCGGACGCCGTGCGCATTTTCCAGGCCATCTGTCTGGCCGCCCTGATTTATCTGCCGGGCATGCTGCTTCTCAACGGACTGCTGGCAACGCCGCTCGCCAGCCTGATGGTAGCGCTGGTGCTTTGGACGATCGGTCTGTTCGCCGGCCGCATGTATGCCCTGTCGCGGTCCACGCATGAGCCTTTCCAGATCTTCAGCCCGGTTGCCAAGAATGGCCAGCCCGTCCTACTTGTGGGCGATTCGCAGAGCTGTTTTCACGTCATCCGGCGCATCCAGTCTTCGCCCCAGAGCAGCAAGGTCCGCCTGCTGGGTCTGGTTGAGACACAGGCGACAGAGCCCGGACGGGCGATTCGCGGCATCCCGATCATGGGCTCTCTGGAGGAGCTTGGCGAAATCATCGAAGTGATCGCGGTTCGCTACAAACAGGTTCCGTGGATTGCCGTCACAGGCGCAGCCCGCAATCGGGATACGATGCTTAAAGTGCTGGAGACCGCGTCTGACCATGGCGCCGAGATCATGGCGCTGAACCGGGATGAGGCGGCGCAAGTGCTGGAGCCTGTCCGTCCCGCAGACTTGCTATCGCGCCCGGAACGTCACCTGTCCATCGAGCCGGTCCGCAACCTCGTCGAAAACGCCAATGTGCTTGTTACAGGCGGTGGCGGCACGATCGGTTCAGAGCTGACCCGCCAGATCGCGCGGCTCCAGCCCGGCTCTCTCACCGTATTCGACGCCTCCGAGTACAATCTCTATTCCATTGACATGGAACTGGCCGGCATCATGCCAAAGGGATGCCACAAGGCCCGCCTGGGCGATGTGCGCGACATAAATCGCGTCCGCGATGTGTTCAGCCGCGCGCAGCCGGACGTCGTGATCCATGCCGCTGCGCTGAAACACGTACCGCTGATGGAGCGCAATATCTGCGAAGCCATCCTGACCAATGTGGCCGGCGCAATCCATTCCGTGCAGGCCGCTGCCGCTGTCGGCGCCAAGCGCTTCGTCTTCATCTCGACCGACAAGGCGGTTGACCCGGACAATGTCATGGGCGCCACCAAGCGCCTCGCCGAAATGGCGATTACGCAGATCGCCGCTGAATCCGGCATGGCCGCCTCCATTGTCCGTTTCGGCAATGTGCTCGGCTCCTCCGGCTCGGTGGTTCCGCTGTTCGAGAAGCAGATCGCCGCGGGCGGCCCCGTCACACTGACCGATCCAAACGTCACCCGCTATTTCATGACCGTGGAAGAGGCCTCAGCCCTCGTTCTGCAAGCCGCGACGCTGCAGGACCAGCCGGCCCATACCGGCCTGTTCGTGCTGGACATGGGAGAGCCTATGCAGATCCTGCAGCTGGCCGAGACCATGATCCGCCTGAAAGGCCTGGTGCCCGGCGTCGACATCAAGATCACCACGACAGGCTTGCGCGATGGCGAGAAGATGCACGAAGTGCTGACCTATGAGCATGAGCATGTCAGCAAGACACCGGTCGATGGCGTCAACCGCGTCGACAATTGCACCGTGCCGTCCGAACTCTTCGAGAAGCGCCTCAAGGAAATCATCGAGGCAGCCTCCCGCCGTGAACGGTCAGAAGCCCTGCGCCTTCTGGGCGTGCTGGTTCCGGAATATGCCGTTGAACGCGCTGAAAAGGCGCGGCGCTGGAGCGCTTGACGCACGGCCCTTTCATGCTACGCCCCGCGGCACAAGCCATCATGCCTGCGCCAGAGGATATTTCCCATGACTGATGCCGCCACGAGCGGAGCCCCCGTTCGCATTCGCCGCGCCCTCCTGTCCGTTTCCGACAAGACCGGCCTTGTAGACCAGGCCAAAAAGCTGGCCGAAAAAGGCGTCGAGCTCGTCTCCACCGGCGGCACCTCGAAACTTCTGAAAGACGCCGGCCTTGAGGTGAAAGACGTCGCCGATCTCACTGGCTTCCCGGAAATGATGGACGGCCGCGTGAAGACGCTGCACCCGGCAGTGCATGGCGGCCTGCTCTATCTGCGCGACAATCCTTCCCACGTGAAAGACGCCGAAACCCACGGCATCGGCGCGATCGACCTGATCTACGTCAATCTCTACCCGTTCGAGGCGACGGTTGCCTCCGGCGCGGACTTTGAAACCTGCATTGAGAATATCGACATTGGTGGCCCGGCCATGCTGCGCGCCGCCGCCAAGAATGGCAGCTTTGTTGCCGTCTGCACCGATGGCGGGGACGTCGACAAGGTACTCGCCGAGATGGACGCCACTAACGGCGAGGTCTCCGTCGCGCTCTGCCGCAAGCTCGCCGCCAAGACCTATGCCCGCACCGCCGCCTATGATTCCGCGATCTCGTCCTGGTATGCCGCGCAGCTGGGCGAAACCGCGCCAGACTGGGCCGCGCTTGGTGGCAAGCTGCAGCAGAGCCTGCGCTATGGCGAAAACCCGCACCAGAAGGCCGCCTTCTATGTCACGGGAGAGCAGCGCCCCGGCGTCGCCACGGCGAAACAGCTGCAGGGCAAGGAACTCTCCTACAACAACATCAACGACACCGACGCGGCCTATGAGCTGATCGGCGAACTGGGGGCGGAAACGCCCGCCGTCGCCATCATCAAGCACGCCAATCCCTGCGGCGTCGCGCAAGGGTCCAGCATCATTGAGGCCTACCGCGCCGCGCTTGCCTGCGACTCGACCTCAGCCTTTGGCGGCATCGTCGCCCTGAACCGCGCGCTGGATGAAGAGACCGCGAAAGAAATCTCGCAGATCTTCACCGAAGTCGTCATCGCCCCTGGCGCGGATGCCGCCGCTGAAGCTGTCTTCGCGAAGAAAAAAAACCTCCGCCTGCTGATCACTGAAGGCTTGCCAGATCCGGCCGCTGCCGGTCGCTTCGTGAAAACCGTTGCGGGCGGCTTCCTGATGCAGGACCGAGACTTTGGCCGCATTACGAAGGCAGACCTGAAAGTCGTCACCAAGAAGGCGCCGACCGAGCAGGAACTGGAAGACATGCTGTTTGCCTGGCGCGTCGCCAAGCACGTCAAATCCAACACCATCATTTATGCGAAAGACGGCGCAACCGTCGGCATCGGCGCGGGCCAGATGAGCCGCATCGATAGCGCCCGCATCGCGGCGCGCAAGGCCGAAGACGCCGCCGAAGTCGCTGGCTGGGCGGAGCCGAAAACGAAGGGCTGCGTGGCGGCTTCCGACGCGTTCTTCCCCTTCCCGGACGGTCTGCTGCAAGCGGCCTCCGCCGGGGCGACCGCCGTGATCCAGCCGGGCGGCTCGATCCGCGATGATGAAGTCATCGCCGCCGCCGACGAAGCCGGCCTCGCCATGGTCTTCACCGGCATGCGCCACTTCCGCCACTAGGGGCCAGCCCGATGCGTGCCCGCCTCCTCGTCGTTGTTGCGCTGCTGCTGTCCGCATGCAGCCAGCCGACTGTTCAGGAAGCGGAGTTCATGCAACGGCTCTCCGCCCTCTGTGGCAAGGCTTTCGAAGGCAGGATCGTCAGCGACGATGCAGAAGACGATGCCTGGCGCGCCGAGCGCATCGTCATGCATGTCCGGTCCTGCGAGAAGGATGAAATCCGCATCCCGCTTCATGTCGGCGATAATCGCTCGCGCATCTGGGTCATCCACCGCGAGCGAGATCGCCTCGCCCTGCATCATGAGCACCGCCATGAAGATGGCAGCCTCGACCCGGTGACCGGCTATGGCGGCGTTCGCGATGACCGCTTCAGCGGCAGCCGCCTGAACTTCCCCCCAGACGAAGCCACGAAGGCTCTGTTTGATGCCAATGGAATTCCTGACTCAAAAGACAATATCTGGGCCATCGAAGTTCGCCCTACCCACAGCCTGTTCGCCTATGAAATGGAACGGCCGGGACGAGTCTTCCGGGTCGAGTTCGATACGTCCACCCCTGTGGACACCCCACTCGCCCCCTGGGGCTTCGACTAAACCGCGCAAAAGAGCGGGCTTCTTTTAAGTTCGTCATTAGCGCCGCTGATTACGGGCCTTCTCCAACCTCACATTTCGAGCGTTTTCAACACTATCGTGACCGGTTTTGAATTCTACTTCGATGGAACCGTCCTGCTTAATGTGAACGTGCGCCATGAAGACTTCCTCAAATGGAACCCCAAAAGCATCGTCCCATCTGATTACTCCCATAAAGTCTAGGCCCACAAAGTGCCGCCCAATCAAGGAGCGAATTCGTTCGGCTTGTTCTTGAGTATAGGGAGCATCAACAAAGAGCTGCATACCATCACTGGCAGGTACGTCTCCGAAATTGACGGAAAAATCATAATCATGCGCTCCGTCTTCCCAATGGGGCGTAGCCTGATGAAGCAACGCGCCACATGACGCCTCGGTAACCCTAAGATGCCGCGCCGGACTTTGCCCGCTATTTTTGGCAAAAAAGCTGATGCGAATTTTGGGAGACAGGTGAAATGCTGGCTCCATAAACGACAGATAGGCGCGCACCTGAGCCTGCCCGATTTCACGAGTTACCCTAATCGAATCCAAAGCGCTTTGGTTAGTATCGCGAGCCGCATCCAAAGTGCCTTTCAGGAAGATTAATCCAACCGCACCAACTAAAACCCCTACAGCGGATACGAAGAGCATCCAAAAGGCCCATTTAGCCATCTGACGCTGAGCGTAAAGGTCTTGCTCCTCTCGCCATTCTTGGCGCCCAGGGTATGGATCAGCCGCGGGGGCTGGGATGACCAAAGACGCAATCCCTTGATTGGTCGGGGAGCATTCATACTGGGGGGCACTATGATAGCCACAATGTTCACGCAGCTGATTTTGTAGCGCCATTCCAGCAAAAGCGATTACCAAGATTGCGCCTACAAAATAGGCCGGGCCGTTGCTCCCACTGCGCTCAGCCATTGTAATAACAATGTCGCGCTAAGCTTACCTGACCCGATTTGTCTATGGCACATCGCCTCTTGTTTGTAGGCATCACTAATCCCCCAACTTTTCAACTCTCTGACTATAAGCGATTCCCTCACTACAAGGGACTCACCACAAATCGTGGAAAAGGCCAGACCAATCCCCCTCTCCCTCTGGGAGAGGGGTCAGGGGTGAGGGAGCGTACAGGTCCCACGTGCACGGAAGGCTGCGGCGGCTGGAATGCCCGTGCTCACTGCACGTCCCGGCGCAGAGCGAAAGCCTGTTTCCCCTCGCCCCAGGCCCCTCACGCGGGCGGAAGAGGGGAAAAATGCACGCCCCCAATCCAACTGGTATTCAGCCCGCGCCATGCTTGCGCGCATGGATCCGCACTATCGTCCCTTCTTCAAACATGTCTGGGCCTTTTGCTGGCCCTGGCTGTGGTGGAATCTGGTGCGGCTGACCGAGTGGCGTCGCCGGACGGGACGAAACGTCTTTGTCGTCGTCGACAAACTCG
>Ga0070726_10000482_pt1 | contig 49229 bp, 37 predicted proteins | sample tdAd471_FD_67275 | JGI IMG/M metagenome (GOLD analysis project Ga0070726, IMG submission 67275) | Marine sediment microbial communities from the Atlantic coast under amendment with organic carbon and nitrate - tdAd47.1 | ecosystem: Environmental > Aquatic > Marine > Coastal > Sediment | place...
CAAAGCCGCTCGGGCTCACCCCAACGGGCCGCAGGCGCGGTCTTATCGAACACATACACAGGTCCGTAGCTCAACAGCAGAGCAGTCGGCTCTTACCCGAACGGTTGGGGGTGCAAATCCCTCCGGACCTATCTCGCTTCCGTGGCCGAGCAGTCAGGCGCCCGTCTTCTAAACGGGTCTACCCGGGTGCAACTCCTGGCGGGAGCAACCCGAGCGAGCCTTCAGCCCGTTGGGGGTGAGCCCGAGCAATTCACTTGCGAGGGCGAGGGGGCCTCGGAGAGGCCCCCCATGAAACTGGGGACATGGTGAAACAGGATCACGCAGCTCTGGCAGAGCTGAAGTCCGGGTGCGATTCCCGGTGTCTCCATCCGTTTGCCCTCGAAGCATAGGCAGCGATGCACCTGACTCGTAATCAGGAGACCTCGGTGCAACTCCGGGCGAGGGCTTTCGCTCCCGTGGCCGAGCAGAGAGGCGCCCGCCTCCTAAGCGGGTCTACCCGGGTGCAAATCCTGGCGGGAGCACTCCTGGCCTATTCCTCTATGCAGTAAGAGGGCGGCCTTTCAAGCCGCCAAACCGGGTGCAAGTCCCGGATAGGTCATTCTCAGAAATCGGAGACCGAGTTCAGCCCCGGCGAAGAGCCTCGCAGGGCTCCAGCCGCGCGGCGCGCAGAGCAGGCAGCGCTCCGCCGACCAGGCCCAGGATCAGCGAGAAGCCGACCGCGGTGATCAGCACCGTGGGGGTCACGCGGAAGGCGAAGGCGACCTCGGTGAAGGTCTGGAAGTTCGTCGTCCCCGTGCGGACCCCGTGCAGGGGAAGGGTCATCAGGACCCCCACCACACCACCCATCAGCCCGAGCACCAGCGACTCGAACACGAACCCGAGGAAGATCGAATAGGGCTTGAAGCCCAGGGCCAACAACACCCCGATCTCGTGGGTCCGACTCGCGAGGGCCGCGAGCATGGTGTTCATGCCCGAGAACACTGCCGCGGCGCCCATCACGATCGCGAGGAAGGTCCCCAGGACCCACAGCGTCCAGGAGAGCGCCGCGGTCTGCCCGGTGAGGTAGGACTGCTCGTCGATCACCTTGGCCGGCACGCGCTTGTCGCCCTCCAATCGCTCGGCGATCGCCTCCACGTGTTTGGCGTCGGTGAGCTTGGCGACCACCCGGCTGAAGTTCGGCCGCTCGAGGATCGGCCCCATACGGTCCACGTCGCCCCAGATCTCCGACGACGAGGGGCCGGGGCAGCTGAAGATCCCCACCACCGTGAACGGCGAGGTGTTGAGCTGGATCTGTGCGCCGAGCTTGCAGCCCTTGATCCGCCCCACCAGCGCCTCGCCGACCACGACCTCGTCGTTGCCTGGGGTGAACGAGCGCCCCTCGACGATCTTCGCCTGGGCGATGGTGAACGAGGGCTGCTGGACCCCGCGGATCGCGACGTTGGTCTCGCCGCCGTCCACCTTGCGCTGCCGTACCGCGAGGTAGATCTCACCCGCGGCGATCGGTCGCCCCTCGGCATCGCGCTCGATCTCGGCGGTCTCCTTGATCAGGATCTGCGCCTGCTGGCGCTGAATCGCGCTCTCGCCCTCGCTCGTCGCGCCAGGCCGTAAGAACAACGCCACGTCCGGGCGCCCGTTGTCGGTGTAGAGGCGAGCGAAGCCCTGCTGCAGCGCCAGGACCCCGGCCAGCACGGCGACGGTGGCGCCGATCCCGACCACGGTCAGGAGCGTCGACGACCAGCGCACGAACAGGCTGCGCACGTTGTAGCTCAGGGGTGGGAGCCTCACGCTAGACCTCCGCCCGCAGCGCGTCGACGACCTCGAGCCGCATCGCGCGCCAACCGGGGAGCACCCCGGCGATCACCCCCACCGCCAACGCCGCGCTCGCGGCGAGCAGCTGCGTCTCTTGCGAGACCTCGTAGGTGGGCAAGACGAGCGAGATCGCCCCGCCCACCGCCTTCTCGCTCGCCACGGAGACCAGCACCCCCGTGCCGCCGCCGAGCAGGCACAGCCCGATCGACTCGAGCAGCAGGAGCGCGAACACGACCCCCGACTTGAAGCCGAGGGCCTTGAGGATCCCGAAGTCGTGGGTTCGCTCGCGCCCGGCCATCAGCATCGTGTTCAGCACCGCGAGCAGGATCGCGAACAGCACCCCGCCCCCGATCGAGCTGAGGAAGATCGGCACCCCGCCGAGCATGCTCACGAACTGGCGCTGGAACTCGGCCTCGCTCGTGGTCTGCACCGCCTGAGGGCCGTTGCGAAACAAGGCGTCGACCCGGGCCGAGACGGCTTCGGGCGCGCTGCGCCCGTCGAGGGCCAACACGTAGACCCCTGCGCCCTGGGGACCGCCACAGAGATTCGCCCGTCGCGTCTCGTCCAGGTAGTCGTAGCGAAAGAACACCGTGCGCTCGTCGACGTTCGCCGACGTCGAGCGGTAGATCCCGGCCACGTCGAGCTGCCAGGCCTGGCCGTCGAAGCGGGGGAAGATCGTACCTTGCAGCGGGATTCGGTCGCCCACGCGGAAGCCGTATTGCTCGGCCAGCCGCGCCCCCACCAGACACGCCGTGCGCTTGCGCAGGAACTCCTCCGCCCCCGCCTCGTCGACCTGGATCTCGGGGTAGACGTCGAGCAGCCGGTCGTGATCGACCGCGAACTGGGCGAAGAAGTTCGAGGGGTCTTGGTAGATCCCGCCGAACCACTGCCAGCGGATCGCATCGTCGACCCCCGGCACCGATCGGATCTTGGATTGGTAGCTGTCGGGCAAGCTCACGAACAAGCTCACCGCGGACTGCGTCACCAAGCGATCGCTGGCCGAGGCCTTGATCCCGGCTTCCAGCCCGTCGAGCACACTGCGCAAGGTGCAGAGGAGGAAGAAGGCCACCGTCAGCGAGGCGAGGGTCAAGAACGTGCGCAGCGGGCGTCCGCCGAGGTTCTTGAACACCAGCAACCAGGGAAAGCGCACGAGGGCTAGCCCTCGCCGTCAGTGGGCGGCGCGTCGGTCGGGGGACTGTCCGTCGCCTGCTTGGCTTGCTCGCCGCGGTTGTCGACGATCCGCTCCAGCTTGCCCTTGTCGAGATGCACCACGTGCCCGGCGCTGTCGGCGGCCCGCGGGTCGTGGGTGACCATCACGATCGTCTTCTTGAACTCCTTGTTCAGCCGCTCGAGCAGCTCGAGCACCGAGCCAGCGCTCTCACGGTCGAGGTCACCCGTCGGCTCGTCGGCCAGGATCAACTGGGGGTCGGTGGCCAGCGCCCGCGCGATCGCGACGCGCTGCTCTTGCCCACCCGAGAGCTGCCGCGGACGGTGATGGACCCGGTCGGACAACCCCACCAACTCCAGCGCGTGAAGCGCCTGCTTGCGTCGCGCCGCAGCTCCCAACGGGGTCAACAGCAGGGGCAGCTCGACGTTCTGTAGCGCGGTCAGCACCGGCAGGAGGTTGAAGCCCTGGAAGACGAAGCCGATCGTGTTCGCACGGAACTCCGCCAGCTCACCGCTGCTGAAGGTGTTCAGGTCTTCGCCGGCCACCTGAACCTGACCGGTGTCGGGGCGGTCGAGCCCCCCGACGAGGTTCAAGAGCGTCGACTTGCCCGAGCCCGACGGTCCCATGATCGCGTAGTAGCCGCCCTCGGGGATCTCCAGGTCGAACTCGTCGAGAGCCTTGACCACCTCGCCACCGCGGGCGTATTGCCGAGTCACCTTGGAGATCGCGATTGCTGGAGCGCCCATTCACCTGCCTCGAGCCAGGGATCCTAAGCCTCCGTGCAGCGCCTGCGAAGGAAAAGTGCAGTAGCCCAGGACCGCAGGAGTTACAGCAGCCCCAGGCCCTGTTCGATGGCCGCCGGGTGCCCGGGGGCGTGGCGGCAGTGCGGCAGCTTTCCCGTGGCCGACAGCGCACGCTTCTCCATCCGCGCGTCCCGGATCCCACTCAGCAACACCGGGGCCTGCTCGCGCTGGGCCAGCTCCTCGGCCAGGGAGATCGCTTCCCCCGGGCGTCGGCCCAGGTCGACCACGATCAGCGCCAGCTTGCGCCGCGCGCTGGGGGGCTCGAGGTCCGCGACCTCGCAGTCCAGCCCGTGCTCGGCGTAGCCGCGGCTGGCCCGCTCGGCTCGCAGCGGGTCCCCGCTCAGCACCAGCACCCGCCCCTTCCGCTTGGCCCTGGCCTTCGTCCTCGCCGGTGGCTTCTGCGGCGGGGCGCCGCCGGGCTCCCCCAGCTGCTTGACCAGGGTCTTGGGCGCCACGGCGCGGTAGCTCTCCTCGAGCCACGCCTCGACCAACTCCTGGGGCACGTCCTCTCCCTTGGGGAAGCGGGCGGTGACCCAGCCGCTCTTCCCCAGCCCATAGCCGCAGGGCGAGGCGAACGGCAGCTGCAGCGCCATGGAGCCGCTCAGCGGGAGCTTGGTGGTCACGGTGAAGCCGCCGTCGTGCTGGCCGACGAACACGAACACCTTCTTGCGCACCTTGACCACCCGCTCGCCCCAGGGGCTCTCCTCGCAGGTCTCGGGGTAGGTCAGCGCGCGCTGGAGCGTCGCCCGGTAGGCAGCCGCGGGCTTCACCTCAGCGCGCGCACGCGGGGAGCTCGGCGTAGGCCGGGATCGTCGCCGGATCGAGCTCAGCGACCGTGGGGTTCTCTTGGTCGCGATCGGAGAGGATCGGCGCCCCGCCGGTCAGCGGCCAGGGGATCGCCAGCTCAGGGTCGTCCCAGGCCACGCCGAACTCGTCGCTGTTGTCGTAGTAGAAGTCGACCTGATAGGTCATGGTCGCCGGCACGGGGGCGTAATAGCCGTGGGCCACGCCGGGAGGAATGTAGAGGCCCAGGTCTTCCTTGCCCAGCTCCAGCGCGCAGATCTTTCCCTCGGTGGGCGAGCCCTTGCGGAGGTCGGCCAGGCCGACGAACACGTGGCCTTGGGGCACGTACCAGTAGTCGGACTGCTTGGTGTGGAAGTGCAGCCCGCGGAGCACGTTCGCCTGGGAGTCGCTGCGGTTCCCCTGAAGCATTTTCGGTCGCCCGGGGAACCAGTTCTGGCGGAAGGTCTCGAGGAACCTCCCTCGCGAGTCCGGATAAGCCTTGAGCCGAATCAGCTCGACCCCTGGCATGTCGTCTGCGGGAATCACCGCGCCCATAACCGTCTTCTCCGCTCCGGGACTCCGGAATGAAAACGCCCCGACGCGAGCGCGCCGGGGCGTAGTTGGATCAACCTCGGACTATCGCGTCCAAATCGGCGCGAGGTCCGCGGGTCCAGCACCGACCAGACCGCTGTAGGTGCTCACCGTGCGGGTCGACTCTTCCGTAATGGAGAGGTCGCCGGTGACGCCGTTCGAGGTCGCGATCAGGTCCGGGTTGCGGGAGACCGCGACGCTGAGGGTCCCCGGCAGCGAGAGCCCACCAAGCTGCTGCTGGGAGATCCCGGCGTAGCTGAGGAAGGCCGAGAGCAGGCCGTTGATCAGCGAGGCCGGCGAAAGCAGGCCGCCGCCGCTGCTGCCCGTGAGCAGGGCGCCAAAGGAGGCGGGGTTGGTCGCACCACCGGCGAAGCCCTGGAGGAAGGCGTTCATCAGGCCGCTGAGTCCGCCGCCCGAGGCGGTGGCGGGGAGGGTGATCCCGGCCTGCGCGAACAGGCTGGCGATCCCGGTCCCGCCGGGAAGGGTGTCGACGATCGTGTCGGTGGCGGCGTCGATCACGCTGACGTCACCGCTCATGGCGTTGGCGACGTAGACGCGGGTCTGGGCCTGGTTGGTCGCGACGTCGAAGGGGATCATGCCCTGGCCCTGGATCGTGTTGATCACGGTGCCGGTGGCGACGTCGATCACGTTGATCTCTTGCGAGAGGGCACAGGCAACGTAGGCCTTGCTGCCGGCGATCGAGATCCCGATCGGCGCGCGGCCGACGTCGATGAAGTCGACGATATCGTCGCTGGTCGTGCTGATCCGCATGACCTTGCCGGAGATCATGCAGGTGACCAGGGCGTAGTCGTTGTTGGCGGCGACCTTGGCCGTGCCAAGACCCTCGACCGCGCTGCTGAGCAGGTTCGGGAGCGCCTGGCCAGGGTTCGAAATGATCCCCGCGAGCGAGATCGAGCTGAGCCCGAACACGTTCTTGATCGGCTGGTAGCTCGTGCCGTCGATCACGGTCACGTTCAGCAGGTTCGCGCTGTAGATCTTCTGGCCGTTCGGGGTTGCCGCGAGGCCGGTGGGGCGCATCAGCGGCTTGACCACGTTGTCGATCGAGCCGATCAGCGGAATGCCGCCCAGGCCGGTCGGCGAAACCGAAGTCACGTCGATGGTGGTGACCACGTTGTTGGCCAGGTGATCGATAACGGTGATGTCCTGGCTGACCGCGTTCGCGACGTAGGCGGTGGTGCCGGCGTTGAGCACCTCGATCGGCTTCTCACCCACCGCGTAGGTCGTGTTGACCGTGCCGGTGTTGAGGTCGACGTCGGCGACCTGGTCGAGCATCATGCTCGCCACCAGCGCGTCCGCGGTGACCGACGGCGCTGGCGGGGTGTTGGTGGTGATCACGCCACCGACCGAGCCACTCCCATTGTTGCCGGTGTTACCGCTCGTCGTCGGCGCGGCGGTGCTTCCACCTCCGCTACGACGCTTCTTGCTGCTGCAGCCGGTCACTGTCACTGAGAGTGGCAGGACCAACGCGAACATCAGAAAGGGTACACCTCGAACCAAGACACTTCGTTGCACGGCTTGCCTCCGATACATCCAACCCAGGCGGATGAGTCTACCTCTTGCGTGGGACTAACCCAGGAGAATTTCAGATTTTCTGCTGTTCCGAGCGGAGACCGCCCAGATCTCGCATTCCCCTTTCGGGAAAGAGCTTAAGCCGACATTGCGCCCAGATGGTGAAGACCGCGCCACGGAAATCGGGCACCCTTCCGAATCTCGCCCAGCGATATCTGGGGGATGAAGCGTGGGATGCGTGAAGTCCTGGTGAGGGACCAAAGTCTGGCGTTCGTGGGTCGAGCTTTGTATAACTCCTGGCGGATTGAGGGGCCTCGCGGGGGCTCCTGAATGCAGAGGGCGAGCATGACCACCCGAGGCGAGTTCACGCGGAAGTTCGACCGCGAGATCATGGGGGACGACTCTGCCGCCGCCGAGGAGCGCGCCGCCCTCGAAAAGCTCCAGCAGGCAGAGCGCGAAGCCCTCGAGGGCGAGTTCGCCAAGCTCCTCCAAATCCTCGACTACCGGGCCGCCTGGCTCCGCGAGCGCTTCCCCTCCCTCCGCGAGCCCGAGGTCGACGGAAACGCGGGTCGCAGGTTCGAGTTCAGCTCCTCGCTGACCGAGAAGGGGCGCCCCGTCGGCTCGCTGGAGTTCCGCACCCGCCTGACCGACAGCAAACAGGCGATCCAGCTCCAGTCCTTCATGGAGCTCGAGGGCCAGTTCCCGCGCCGCTACGACTACGTGACCTTCCCCAAGGAGAAGGTGACCATCGACAAGGCCAAGCGCTTCGTGGAGTCCAAGATCCTCGAGTTCGCAGGCTCCTATCAAGACGCCTACGGAGGAACCCAAACTGGCTAGCGTGCCCCTCTCTGGCCTGCACATCGAGGCCCCCCACACCCTCGACCCCGCCGAGGTCACCAAGCGCCTGGAAGAGTTCGCACAGGACATGGCGCGCAACAAGTTCGTCGATTGGGGGGTCCAGATCGAGCGCGAGGAGCACACGCTGACCCTCCGCGGCCGCAGGGACAAAGGCACCCACTTCGAGGCCAAGGTCCAGCCCGCCGAGGGCCAGGTCCAGGTCACGATCACCGGCGCGGTCGAGCTCGGCCGCCTCAAGCTGACGATTGCCGGTGGAGCCGAGGGCGTCCGCCGCCGGGTCAGCGACGAGATCGGCCGCACCCTGAAGGAGCACCTGGCATGAGCGCCTCGTCCGCCAGCGATCGCCTGCGGGCGACCCACCAGGAGTCACTTCAGGAGCAGATCGGTGAGATCGGCGTCGAGGCCGGGCTCCTGACCCACGCCCAGCTCGAGGCCGCGCGCCAGGAGGGGCTCTTCCCCCAGAACCTGCTGCGCGACGGGGTCCTCGACCGGACCCAGGTCGCCGACCTCCGACGGGCGGCTGCGTTCCGCGTCGCCCGCAACGAAGACAAGGCCCTCGGCTCGCTGATGGCCGGTCACGGCTACGTGCCGGAGAGCATGATCCGGGCTGCGCTCCTCGTGCAGCGGCAGACCTTCGAGGAGTCCAGTCGCCTGGTGCGGCTCTCCGAGCTGATGCTCCGCTCCGGGACCTTGACCCAGGGGCACCTCGTCGCGCTGCACAAGCTGCGCAAGCTCGCCTTCCAGACTCCGAAGTAAGCCCGCCACCCATACGTAGGGTCGGCGCGCATCGGATAAGATCGAGGGAGGAAGGAGCGACCCCGTGCGCTTTCGTGCCACAACTTCGCTCGCCTGGGTGATCGGCGGGCTCGTCGCTTGCGCTGCCGTCGCCGACGGGCGCGACCGACTCACCGTCCAGGACCTGATCCACAAGGGCTACCAGGCGCGCCGCGCCGGCGACCTGCTGGTCGCCGGCGAGGCACTCGAGACGGCCGTGCTGCGCAGCAAGACCGGACCGGTCCGCCGCGCCCTCGCCGCCGAGGTCGCCGAGTTCTACATGGCCCAGGACAAGGGCTACCGCGCGGTGCGCCTCTACCGCCGGCTCAACTACGTGCGCTCGGAGGTCGACACCCTGCTCGAAGACGGGCAGTACGACGCGGCCCTGGCCGTGGCCCGCCAGGTGGGCTACGAGCGCGGCGAGGCCATCGCCCTCGTGCAAATCGGCAGCAGCGGCAAGGGCGACAAGCGAGCCAACAGCGCCAAGATCAAGCAGGCGCTGAAGATCCTCAGCTCCAACGAGGACCTCAAGCGCGACAAGGCCGACCTCTTGTTCGAGGTCGCGAGGAAATACGGAGCGGCGGCCAAGCTCTACGCGGAGATGGGGCCAGACTTCGACTACCGCGAAGCGCGCTGCTACGACCTCGCGGGCAAGGTCAGCGACTCCGTGCAGCACTACAGCGACGCCAAGCCCCGACTGACCCAAGACCTGCGCAACGCCCAGGATCGGCTCAAGCGCGCGCTCCCGGTGTGGCAGAACGCCAAGCTCGGGCTCGTGGCCTGCGAGCGCGCGCGCCGCGACGTCTCGCTCTACTCGGGCAAGATCTCGGAGATCTTCGAGCAGCTCGCCTGGTGCTACTACCGCGAGGGCAACGCGGGCTGCACGAAGCTCGTGGACAAGGCGATCCAATACACCGAGCGCCACCGCGACACCTTGCTCGACCGCGGCAAGGACAAGTTCGGGCCCAAGCTCGTCAAGTACCGCAAGCTCCGCGAGCGCCTCGACGCGTTGAAGCAACTGCAGACCGGAATGAAGAACAAGACGCTGTGAGCCCAGCCGCCTGCCTCGCGCTCTGCGTGGGGGCGCTGTTCGCCGGCCCCCTCCTGCTGTGGGCGGTCGGTCGCAGCCGCAGCTGGCGTGCGCTGGGTGACGGGTTCGTACTGGTCCTCGTCGGAGGGCTCTGCCTGCTGGTGCTCCTGCCCGAGGCGCTGCACGAAGTCGGCGCCTGGGGGGCGCTGGCGGCGCTCCTCGGCTTCTTCATTCCGACCTGGGGCGAGAAGTTCCTCACCAAGGGGCACCACGCCCACCCGCTGTTCTTCGTCCCCGGCTCGATCCTGCTCGTGATCCACGCCGCCGTCGACGGCGGCGCGCTGGCGCTGACCGGTGAGGTCCACGCCCACCACGGCCACGAGGGCCCCGACAGCGACCTCGCGCTCTACGCCGCGCTGCTCGCCCACCGGCTCCCGGTCGGGCTCCTGATCTGGTCGGCGATCGGCCAGGCCCGGGGCACGCTCTGGGCCTTCGGCGGGCTGTGCGTGCTCGCCGCGGCCACCGTCGTGGGCTTCCTCGCCACCCCCGAGCTGCCCCCGGCCCTCGGCGCCTACCTGGCCGCCGTCCTCGCCGGCGGCTTGCTGCACGTGGTCCTGCACCACGAGCCCTGCCCGGGGGAGGAGCGCTGGGGCGCGCTGGGCGCGCTGCTCGGGGTGGGCGCCATGGTCCCCTTGCTCCTCGGCGACCCGCACCTGACCGAATTCGTCGAGGGCGCGACCGAGCTCCTCGCCGAGAGCGGCTGGGCGATCGTGCTCGGCTTCGCCGGGGCGGGGCTGCTGAGCCTGGTGCCCCCCGACCGCTTGAGCAAGCTCATGACCGGGAGCAACGCGCTGACGTCGGCCCTGCGCGGGGTGATCGTGGGCTTGCCGATCCCGATCTGCTCCTGCGGCGTCGTGCCCCTGTTCCGCACGCTGATGGGGAAAGGCGTGCCCCCGGCGGCGGCGGTGGCGTTCCTCATCGCGACCCCCGAGCTGGGCTTCGACGCGGTGCTGATCTCGGTCCCGTTGCTGGGGGTCGAGCTGACCGTGATCCGCGTGGTCGCCGCGTTCACGGTCGCGCTACTGAGCGGGATCGCCGCCGCGTGGTTGCTCGGCGAGCCCGACACCACCGCGGCCGCCGCCGGCTGCCACGAGGCCGCCGCCGACGAGGAGGGCCCCGCCTGGCGGCGCGCGAGTCGCTACGGCTTCGTGACCTCGGTCGACGAGCTGATGCCCTGGATCGCCGCGGGGATCGCGGTGGCCGCGGCGCTGCAGCCCTGGCTCTCGACCCCCACCGGCCTCAGCTCGCTGCCCGAGACGGCCCAGGTCCCGGTGCTGGCGAGCCTCGCGGCGCCGATCTACGTGTGCGCCTCGGGGGCGACCCCGATCGCCGGGGTGCTCTTCGCCAGCGGGATCAGCGCCGGCGCGGTGGTCGCGTTCTTGATCGCCGGCCCCGCGACCAACGTCACCACCTACGGCGCGGTGCGGGCGTTCTTCTCGCGCAAGTCCGCGGTGGTGCTCCTGGGCACGGTGTTCGTCGTGACCATCGGCGTGGGCTTCGTGGCCCTGATCTTCCCCCCCGGAATTCCGCCCCTCGGCCAGGACGGCCACGGCGCCCACGGGTTGCTGGGGCTCGCCGGCGCGGTCGGCTGCGGCCTGCTGTTCGTGCCCTCCCTGTTCCGCCTGGGGCCACGCGGCTACCTCGAGCGCCTGGGCCTCGGGGTCCACGACCACGAACACGGGCACGACCACGACCACGACCACGACCACGACCACCGGCCCGACCCCGATCACGCGGCCCCCCCGCCCGCGGCCAGCTCGTGCTGCGCCCCGGCCGCGAGCGCCGCCTCGGAGCCGCCCGCGTGCTGCTGAGGCTCTCCCCGGCGCTGCTGCTCCTCTGCTGCGGCTGCTACTCGGTGGGCGTCGAGCCGGTGGCCGGCCTGGAAGAGATCGCGGTCCCGCTGTTCGAGAACCAGACCCTCCGCCGCGGGGTCGAGCACGACCTGACCCGCGCCGTGCGCCGCGAGGTCCTGGAGACGACGCCGCTGCAGCTGACCCGTGAGGCCGACGGCGCGCGGGCCGTACTCCGCGGGGTGATCACCCAGATCGACGAGCAGGTGCTCCTCGCCGGTCCCGCCGAGGAGGTGCTCGAGGGCGGGCTGCAGGTCACCGTGCGCTTCGGCGTCTACCGCGACCAGGCCCTGCTCGTGGGCGAAGACAGCGACGGCGACGGCGCTCCGGACGGTGAGATCCAGCTCGCGGGCTACGCCGAATACGACACCGCCCGCGGCGAGAGCCGAGTCAGCGCCACCGCTGAGGCCCTCGCCGACCTGGCGGAGATGATCGTGTTCCGCCTCACCGCCCGCGAAGACGACCGCTTCGAGCCCAACGACGCCCCCGCCGAGGCGGCGCGGCTGGGCGTCCGCGAGCAGCTCGACCTCATGCAGCGCGACGCCGACTGGTTTCGCTGGACGCTGCCCCCCGACACGCGCTTCGTGGCGACCCTCTACTACGACGGCGAGGAGCTCGCGCTCAGCCTGCACGACCCCGACGGCGCGCCCCTGCCCAGCGCCGAGCAGATCGACGGCGCCCGCCAGGTGAGCCTCCCCGCCGCCGCCGACGAGCGCGAGGTCTTGCTCCAGGTGCGCGGCGACGACCGCGGCCAGCGCTACCGCCTGGCCCTCCGCCTGGAGACGGTGACGAGGTAGCGCGGTGCCGTTCACCCCCACGCACATGATCGCGGTGCTCCCGCTGGCCCGGGTGCGGGCGATCCCGTTCTCGGCCCTCGCGCTGGGGAGCATGGTCCCCGACTTCCCGCTCTACTTCCGCATCGACAACGAGGCCTACTTCGCCGCGCACTCCGCCCTGGGCGTGTTCACCCTCGACCTGCCCCTGGGGCTCTTGGCGTTCCTCACCTGGCAGGCGCTGATCAAGCGCCCGGCGATCGAGCTGCTCCCGGCGCCGGCCCGCGAGCGCCTGGGCGCGGTGCGCGATCCGCTCCCGCTAAGCGCGCCCCGGGTGTGGGCGGGCGGGATCGCCGGCGCGCTGATCGGCGCCGCGACCCACGTGTTCTGGGACTCCTTCACCCACGCCAACCGCTGGGGGGTGAACCTGCTCCCCGTGCTCGACCGCGAGCTGCTGAGCGTGTTCGGCCGCGAGGTCACCGGCTACAAGGCGCTGCAGTATGGGAGCACCGTGGTGTTCCTCCCCCTGCTGTTCCTGCTCGCAGCGCTCTGGCTCCGCCGCCAGCCGCGGGTCGCGACCCCGACCCCCTTCAGCGGCGGCCTGCGCTGGGCGGTGTGGACGGCGCTCCTCGTCACCCCGGCCGCGGTGGGGGTCGCCGCCGCCCTCCTCCAGCCCACGACCCGCAGCGGCTTCCGCCGCCTGATGGGCTACGCCTACGAAGCCGCCACCTGGGGCGGCGCGACCTTGATCGGAATGGTGATCGTCGGCGGCCTGCTGTTCAGCCTGCGCCTGCGCGCGGCGGACCCCGCGGGGGACGAGGCGGGCTGCTAGTCGACGGGCAGCGGCGCCGGCGGCGGCGCGGCGGGCGCCTGCAGCGCCTCGAGCTCGGTGTCGTCGTCGACGTGGTCCGGTGGCGGAGGCGGCGGCTGGAGGTCGCTGGGCAAGCCCGCGAGCAGGTCCTGGGCCTCGTTGGCGGCCTCGGTCTCGGGGTAGTCCGCGACCACCGCCTCGAGGTAGAGCTTGGCCGAGTAGTCCTGGTCGCGGCGGAGGTAGAACCGCGCCTGGTCGACGCCGAAGGCACCGAGCTGCTGCTCGAGCTCGGCGATCTCCTCGCGCGCCTCGGCGGCGTGGTTTCCGGTGGGGTAGCGGTCGCGGTAGGCGCGGAGCTTGGCCAGCCCCGCCAGCAGCAGGCTGGTGTCGTAGGCCGGGCCCTCGGACTCGAGGGTGTAGGTCCGCGCCGAGCGGAACTGCGCCGTCTGGGCCCACTCGCTGCGGGGGTAGTCGACGGCCAGGCGATCCCACACGCTGCGGGCGTCGGGGTAGTGCTCGAGGCCTTCGTGGGCCACGGCGATGTAGTGCAGGGCGTCGTCGGCCAGTCCGTGCCGCGGGCGCGCCTTCTGGAAGTTCGTCAGCAGCGAGACGCCGAACTCGCGGTCCTCGCTCTCGATCCCGAGGAACAGCGACGGCTTCTCGGCCAGGCCCTCTGCGTAGGCGCGCCCGATCAAGAACAGGCGCTCGATCACCCCCGGGATCCGCGGGCTCGCGGGGAAGCTCTGGATCAGCGCGCGGTAGAGCTCGTAGGAGCGGTAGTGGTTGCCCGCGGCGAGGGCCGACTCGGCTGCGTAGAACACCTGCTCGCTGCGCCGACGCGGGTCCTTCTCCGTCTCGGCGACGAGGAGGAAGCCGTCCATGGCCGAGGCGTAGCGCCCGCCGCGAAAGTCGTCCTGGGCCTGCCGCTCGAGGGGGTTCTGCGAGACGTCGCTCGCCAGCGGCGCCACGGTCACCTGCCCGCCGTCGCCGAGCTCGGGGTTGGTCCCCGGCTCGCTCGCGCAGCCGGCGATCCCCCAGCCCACGACGACCCACACGATCAGTGCTCTTGGCTTCACGCAGGCATTCTACCGGCTAGAGGAAGGCCGGCATACGCAGCGGGCGCTCGAGGTGGTAGGTAAAGAACGCCTGCAGCAGCTGGCGCAGCTCGCGGCGGACCCCGGCCCCCAGCGCGACGAGGGTCCCCTTGCGCAGCGCGACCAGGGTCTTCAACGCGCCGGGGGAGACGACGAACGAGCCCGGCTCGTGCACGCCGGGGTCCACGACCCCGCCCGCGGACGGCGAGAAGCGGGTCGGCTCGCTGGGCACGCTGCCGTCGGAGCGGGTCAGGCGCGGGCTGAACCCGGCGCTGTCGAGCAAGCGCAGCTCCCCGCGGATCAGGTGCGCGTCGAGCAGCGCCTCGTCGACGGTCGAGAGCGCGGCGAGGGTCTCGCAGGAGGCGTCGAAGGCGTCCTCCGCGGGGAGCTCGTGCTCGGTCAGCGCGCGCAGCAGCTCGCCCAGGTAGAGCCCGCGGTTCATGCGCGCCAGGCTCTTGCGCAGCCCGGTGTGCCGGTTGGTGGGGTCGAACTCCTTGGCGGTCTCCAGCGCGTCGGTCCTGCGGGCCTTGCGGTACCACACCAGCTCGCCGCGCACGAGCGGCTCCAGCGCCCCCTCGAACGCGCTCCGCGGCCTCCGCGCGCCCTTGGCCATCACGTGCACGCGCCCGTGGTCGCGGGTGAACAGCCAGGCAATCAGCGAGGTCTCGGAGTAGTCGATCACCCGCAGCACGATCGCGTCGCTCTTGAGGATCGCCACCCGGACCCCTCCCGAACCCCACGCTAACCCAGGGGGCAGACCGTCAGCGAGCCGGGCGGTTAGAATGCGGGCCACGCGGAGGACCCATGGATCCGGAAGCCTACTTCACCAACCTCGCCCTGGCCGCCTTCGTCGACGGAGAGGTCGACGCCTCGGAGCTGCGCTTGCTCGAGCAGCACGCGGAGAACCTGCGCCTCTCCAGCGAGGCCGCCCAGCGAATCCTGAACCAGGTCGCCACCGGCGAGCTGAAGGCCTTCTCCAAGCCCAAGGGCAAGGAGGCGCGCTACGGCGCGTTCAAGGCCGTGGTCCGCATTCTGCGCGTCGACGGCAAGCTCCGCGGCAAGGAGCAGCGCATGATCAAGCTGCTCGGGCTGCACATGGAGATCGACGACGACACCATCGACGCGGCCCTCGGCCCCAAGTGGACCGCGGACTAACCGACCTCGACGGCCCTCGAGCCTCGCCCCAACGCCCTGCCTCGATCGCTGCTGGCGCCGAAGGACGCATCGGCCTCCGCCTGGCGTAGGATCGGCAGCTCTCGTCGCTACGCCTACGGAGATCAGTGCCCGGCATGTTCAGCGCTCTATGGATCGTGTTGCTTCTCGCGGCGAACGCCCTGTTCGTCGCGGCTGAATTCGCGCTCGTCAAGGTCAAGCACATACGCATCGAGGCCCTGGCCAACGAGGGCAGCGCCGCCGCGCGCATGACCCTCAAGATCCTCAGCGACCTCGAGGCCTACCTCGCGGCCTGCCAACTGGGGATCACCATGGCCTCCCTGGGCCTGGGCTGGGTGGGCGAGCCGGCGGTCGCGGCGATCCTCGAGCCGCTGTTCTCCTCGGCGGGGGTCCCGGAGCGGTTCCTCCACCCCGCGGCCTTCATCACCGGATTCATCCTCTTCTCGTCCCTGCACATCGTCGTCGGCGAGCAGGTGCCGAAGACCCTCGCGATCCGCAAGCCGGAGACCCTCTCCCTGGCCACCGCCTACATCCTCTACGCGTCCTACCTCCTCGTGTGGCCGCTGAACTGGACGCTGAACAAGGCCTCGGGCACGATCCTCCGCCTGCTGGGGGTCAAGGAGGCCTCCCACAGCGAGGTCTACAGCACCGAGGAGCTCAAGGGAATGGTCGACACCTCCCGCGAGCACGGTGAGATCGCCCAGGATCGGGCGACCATGCTCAAGAACCTGTTCGAGTTCGACCAGCGCCAGGTCGGTCGCGTGATGATCCCGCGCGGTCAGGTCGCCGCCCTCGACGTGGACGTGGAGCCGGCGATCAACCTCGAGGTCATCAAGACGTCTCCCCACTCGCGCTTCCCGCTGATCTCGAGCCGGTCCGACGACCCCGTGATCGGCCTCCTGCTGGTCAAGGACGTCCACAACGCGCTGCTCGCGGGCGAGGCCGAGCCCTGGCGAGACCTCAAGCGCTTCGCGCGCAAGCCGCTGATCGTCCCCGACACCCAGCGCATCCCCACCCTCTTCGACGACATGCGCGCCCGCCGCGCGCACATGGCCTGCGTCGTCGACGAATACGGGGGCTTCCTCGGGATCGTGACCCTCGAGGACCTGATCGAAGAGATCGTGGGCGAGATCCAGGACGAGACCGACGAGGCGCAGCCGGACCTCGGCGTGAAGGAGGTCGAGCCTGGCCGCCGCTGGGAGGTGGCCGCCCTCGCCTCCCTCAGCGACGTGGAGCGCGAGGTCGGGCTCGTCGTCCCGCCCGAGCTCGAGGCCAACACCCTCTCCGGGCTGTTCCTCACCCGCATCGAGCGCATGCCCAGGCCGGGCGACGAGATCCTCGAGGGCGAGTTCCGGCTCAAGGTCCTGGACATGGCCAACTGCCACGTCGACCACGTCGAGATCACCAAGCTCGACGAAGCGCCGGTCGACGCGGGCGGGGCCCCCGCCGCGCCCGAGTCGACCTAGGCTGCTGTCCGCCTAGCCGAACTTGGTCTCGATCCAGGCCCGCAGCCGCCCGTAGCGGAGCCTCGCGGGCGCCGGCGCCGCCTCCTCCCACAGCCGATCGAACTGCCACCCCAGCGCGGCGCAGAGCGCCGGATCGCCCAGCCTGGCGTTGAGCTCGGCGAACAGCCGGAACGAGTTCCGCTTGAGGTTGCACGAGCCGAGGAACGCCTCGAGCTCGCCGCCGCGCTCGATCAGCGCCGCCTTGGCGTGGATCATGCACGGGTGCAGGCGGACCTCGAGGTCTCCCCCCAGGGCGCGCAGCCCCGCGAGGGCCGCGGCGTTGGCGTGGGGGTAGACGTTGGGCACCCGCGGCAACACCAGCTCGACCCGCGCCCCGCGCGCGAGGGCCAGCCCCAGCAACCCCGCGCCCACGTGGTCGAGGTAGGCGTGCACGAAGCGCAGCCGGGTGACCGCGGGGTCGGCGCAGAGCGCGCGGAGGGTCGGCTCGAGGTCGAAGCGCGCGCGGCGAGGGAGGTTCAGCACGAAGCCCGGGTCGCGCCCGGTCTCCGCGGCCCCGCGGAGGCGGGCGCGGACCCGAACCGCCGCCTCCCCCTCGAGGCGGAGCGCAAAGTCCCGCCAGGAGCGGAAGCGATCCCCGAGGTTGATCCCGCCGAGGAAGGCCACCGGCGGCTGCCCCCGCCGCCACACGAGGGCGACCTTCGAGTGGTCGTAGGCCCGGCGTCCGATCACGCGCAGGCGCGGGGTGCTGGCGGCCACCCGCTGCGCCTTGGGGAGCAGGGTCTGCGTGCGCTCGACGAAGCGCGAGAGCCACGAGGCCCAGGTGGCGTCGCAGGCGAGCCGGACCCACACCCCGCGCTCGGCGGCGGCGCGCAGCGCCTCCAGCACGCGCTCCGACGAGTCGCCGGGCTCTACGATGTAGGTCAGGAGGTGCACGCGATCGCCGCGCTCGCAGGCGGCGACCTCGGCCAACAGCGCCTCGACGAAGGCGTCGTAGCCGCTGAGCAGGGCGAGGCTCACCTGGCTAGGTCAGCAGCCGCCGCGCCAGCCGCGCGGCGAGCAGCGCCGCGCTGAAGCTGAGCACGTAGCCCGCGCCCACCAGGGCCAGGCGCAGGTAGAGGAACCAGGGCGGCTCCGGCGGCGAGACCCGATCCGAGATCCGCCGGGCCACGGCGCCGCTGCCGGCTCGGCGCGCGGCGCTGGAGCTGGTCCGGCGCACGCGATCGCTGGGCGCCTTCGTGGGCGCGCCCTCTTGCTCGGCCGCCCGCGCGCTGTCGCGCTTGCCCAACCGGTCGCTGGCCTGCTTCGGCGCCCGCGCGCTGTCGCGCTGCGGCGCGCTCTCCTGCTGCGGCTCGCTGTCGCCCTTGCCCAGCCGCGCGCTCTCTTGCTTTGGCCCGCGCGCGCTAGGCTTCGTCACCGCCCGCGCGCTGGCGCGCTTGGTGTCGGCGCGGGCGCTGCCGCGGCGGTGCCCGCCGCTGGCCCCGGTGCGCGCGCTCTTGCGTCGCCGGCGCCCCGAGCCGTCGGGCCGGGCCGAGTGGGGCAGGCGCGGCGGGGTGTGCGCCGCGGCGTCCGCGGCGTCCACGGCCCGCCCGCGCGCGATCTCCAGCCGCTCGCGCGCGACCTCCGCGCTGGGCCGCTGGGCGGGGTCCTTGGAGAGCAGCTTCTCCAGCAGGTCGAGCAGATCGAGGTCGGCGTCGATCCCCGCCAGGGGCAGGGGCGCCTCGCTGGCGTGGAGCTCGAGCGCCTCCTCGGCTTTGCGCACCTTGAACGGCAGCTCCCCGCTGAGGATCCGGCAGGCGAGCAAGCCAAAGCTGTAGAGGTCGCTCGCCGCGGTGCTCGGCCCGCCGCGCGCCTCCTCGGGCGAGGCGTAGCACCCGCGCACGGTGGCCAGCCGTGAATACGGCTGCAGCCGCGCGTCGGCGGGCTCGCCCAGCCCGCGCAGCTTGACCCGCCCCTTGGCGTCGACGAGCACCGCGGCCGGCGTCAGCAGCCCGTGGTGCCGCTCGCGCGCGTGCACGTGGGCCAGCGCCTCGGCCACCCCCGAGAGCACCTGCAGCCCGCGGTCGCGGTCGAGGGTCGCGTCGCCGCGCCAGAGCTCGGCCAGCGACTGGCCCGAGAACTGCTCGAACACGGTGTAGGTCGTCGGCCCAGCGACCACGTCGAGCACGGTCAGCACCGCCGGGTGCTCGAAGGCCCCCGCCGAGCGCGCGCGGTGCTGGTAGGCGCTGACGAACTCGGGGTCCCCGGCGAGGTCGGGGTCGAGCACCTCGACCACCACGTTGCGGTCGAGGGCCGCCTGGTGCCCGAGGTAGAGGGTGCCGTATTCGCTGCGCCCGTAGCGCTTGCTGAGCACGACCCCGCCGAGCTCGGTGCCCGCGGGCAGCGGCTGCGGCTCCGCGTCGTAGCGGATCACGGTCTCGCCCACGGCGATCCGATCGCCGTGGTGCAGCGGCGCGGGGGTCTCGGTCAGCCGCTGGCGGTTGAGGCTCGTGCCGTTGCGGCTGCCGAGGTCCCGCACGGTCCAGCGCGTGCCCTGGTTCTGCAGCGCGAACTGCCGCCGCGACGACTGCACCTCGTTGAGGGTCAACGCGCACGACTGCAGCCGCCCGGCGACGTGTTCGCCGGGCGTCAGCGGATACCGCTCGTCGGTGCTCAGAACGACCAGGAAGGGCACGTGGCTACGATAACCCGTTCGACCGGTGGTTCACCGGCCACGGCATGCAGCTAGGCCGACTCGGGGGTGGACTCGTTGGGGGTCCAGGCCACCCGCGGGGCGTCGGCCCAGAGGTGCTCCAGGTCGTAGAACACGCGCGCTTCCTCGGTGAACACGTGCAGCACCACGTCGCAGAAGTCGCCGAGGATCCAGTCCTCGGCGGTCTCCAGGTGCCGCGGCGACAAGGGGGCGAGCTGCTTGATCCGCGCCAGGGCCTCCTCACCGATCACGCGACCGTGCCTCGGGTTGCGCGCCGTGACCACGACGAAATAGTCGATCAGGCTGTGGCGCTCACGGAGGTCGAGGATCACGATGTCCTCGCCCTTCTTCTCCCAGGCGATCTGAGCCAGCGTGCTGGCGAGCGTGCGTCCGTCCATTCCCGATCCTTGGGTCTGTAGGCGCAGTTGTAGCATGGGATCCTCCGCCGAAACGACCCCCGAATCGCCCTCGCCTGTCGCGGGCGGGCGTCAGCGGGTCGGCGGGGTCACCAGCTGATCTTGCCCAGCAGCGCGAGCGCGAGGAGCACCAGCCAGCCGCTGGCGGCGATCACCCAGGGCAGAGCCGAGCGCACCGTCTCCGGCAGGTGCCGGATCACGGTGGTCTCGAGGGCCTCGCTGACCTCGGGCGCGCGCTCGGTGATCACCGTCGGCTCGATGAACGAGGCCAGCGCCGCGGCCATTTCGCTCGCGGTGGCGTAGCGTCGGCTGGGGTCCTTGGCGAGGGCCTTGCGGCACACCCGGTCGAGGTCCGCGGGGACCTTGGGGTTCGCCTCGCTGGGCCCCGGCGCCTGGCGGGCGACCACCTGCTCGAGGACCTCCATCGACGTCCGCCCGCGGAAGGGGGGGCCCCCGGTGAGGCAGGCATAGAACACCGCGCCCAGGCCGTAGACGTCGGTGCGCGGCCCGAAGCGCTCGCGGTGCCCCTGGACCTGTTCCGGGCTGAGGTAGCCCGGGGTGCCCATGATGATGTTCGCGTCGGTGAGGGTGTGCTCCCCCGCGAGGAGGGCCACGCCGAAGTCGGTGAGCTTGGCCCGGCCCTCGGCGTCGAACAGCACGTTGCCCGGCTTGAGGTCGCGGTGCAGCACGCCCTCGGCGTGGAGGAAGTCCAGGCCGGTGGCCAGCTCGTAGACGGTGCGCGCCGCGTCGAAGGGGTCCATGGGTCCGCGGCGCAGCCGCTGGAACAGGCTGCCCCCCGAGCAATACTCCAGCAGCACGTACTTCTGCCCGTTGTCCTCGCCGGTGTCGTAGACGTCGACCACGTTCGGCTGGCTCGAGGCCTTCCGCAGCGCGGTGATCTCGCGGTCGAAGCGGCGGCGGTCCTCCTCGCTCGAGCCGGGCCGCAGGGTCTTGAGCGCGAAGCGCTCCCCGAGGGGGTCGACCACGAGGTAGACCTCGCCCATGCCCCCGGCGCCCAGCAGACGCTTGACGGTGAAGACCCCGATCTTGGAGCCCGGGGCGAGCTCACCTGGCGCCGGCAGGCCGCGCTCGGTGCGCCTGGACCCGGTGCGCGTCTCCTTGATATCCGGCAAGTAGGGGTTACGCAGGACCCCCGAGCTGCTCTTGGAGACCCGAGCCTCGGGCCTGGGAGTCGGAGTCGGCGTCGGCGTCGGCCTCGGCCTCGGAGTCGGAGTCGGCGGCCGCTTCCGCTCGCTGGGTGGGATCGACCAGCCCTTGCGGGTCTCCAGCTCCGGGTCGCCGGCCACCTCGTTCAGCAGCTGCTCGAGCTCCTCGGCGGTGAAGGTGCCGCTCTCGATCAGGAAGCGCGCGAAGGTCGTCTGCTTGCACTGAGACCGCAGCTTGGAGAGCCGTTGGGTGTTCCAACCCGTCTCTTCGAGGAGGCGGTCACCCAGAGCGGTGTCTAGACCCGGAGTATCGATCAGCACACCTCAGGAGTACCAGCGCACACGAGGAAATTCAAAGCACAGCGGAAAGTGAAACCACCGGCGCACAACCCCTTCGCGTTCCACGGCGGGTCGCATTTCGAGCGGAAACCGGGTCGCTGATCCGTCCAGTGTGGACGACGCGACCGCGGAGAGCGGAGCGACGATCGCGCTCGCTGCGCTTGCGGTGGATCACCGCTTGCAGTCGGGCTGCGTCCCGCACGGATTTGGGTCCTAACCCACTGACACGCTTAAGCTTCGTCGCCTCGGCCGCGATCCCCCCGACCAGGTTGGCCCCCTGCTTGCGATAGAGCTGAGTGCGAACGCGGGGTGACTGCCAACCTTACCCCACTCCAGTTTTTCAAACCGCAACGCTCTCAAAGGCAGGCGCTCCGCGTTCGCACTTCCAACTCTACTCACTCACTCACTCACGCTGCAGCCGCGATCCCCCACGCTGGGTCGCGGCTGACGCGTTGGTTGGCGAGACGGCTCGAAACTCAGGGTCGAGGCGAAGCTCGCCTCCGCCCGCGGCCTACTCGGCGAGCTTGCCCAGGCGCCACAGCTCCCACTGCTCGAGGACCCCCGCGTAGCTGGGGAGGTCGCCGAACACGCGCACGAAGGCGTGCGCCCAGCGGCGGGCGCTCTTGATCGCCTCGCCGTGGCCGACGAGGGCGCAGGTGTAGACGGTCTCGGTGCGCTTGTTCTTGCCGGTGCCGGTGGTCCGCGTGCTGCGCCGGCACACGGCGCGGATCCGATCGACCTGGCTCATGAGCGCGCCCAGCGAGTAGTAGAGCTCCGCGGGGGGGTAGGCCACCAACGCCGCGTCGAGCTGACGGTCGAGCTCGAGCATCAGCGCCTGGTGCTCGCCGCTGACCTCGGCCAGCTCGGACTTCAGCTCCTTGTTCCGCGCCTCCTCCTCGGTGGTGCTGAACACGTTGATCCGATCCCAGATCGAGATCTCCTCGGCGACCTCCTCGCGCTCGCGCTCGAGCACCCGCCGCAGCTGGGCCTTCTCCTTCACCTGCCGGTAGCTCTCGCCAAAGTCCGGCGCGACCCGGCTCGCCACCAGGCGCACGAGCTCGTCGTAGCTCAGGGGCGCGAAGGGTCCGCCCTCGGGTGGCGGGCTGCGGTCGCTGCAGGCGGCGACCGCCTCGAACAGAGTCCGTCGGCTCCCGCTGAGGCCGTAGCTGTCGGCGAGCACCCGCCGCGCGCCGCCGAGGGCCAGGTTCGCCCGACCGCGGCCGTAGACCGAGCAGGTCCGCGGGCTCGAGCTCGTGCCTCCGTCGGTGTGGATCTCCTTGATCGCGCGCAGGATCTCGACGGTCACGTCCCTCAGCGCAAACGGCGGCAAGCCGCCGACCCCCTCGCGGGCCAGGCCGAGGAGGTCGCTGTAGTGCTCGGCGAGGGTCGTGGCGTGGAACGCGCGCCGCCCGCGGAGGACCCGCAGCCGCGCCTCGTCCTCGGTGTCCGACCAGAACACGAGCCAGTCGAGGGTCGAGACCCGGGCCTGGGTCTGGCGCTCGGCCTCGACCACGCCCCCCAGCAGCTCGGCGTGCTCGAGGGCCCGCGCGCGCAGCACCGGCGCCCCGCGCGCCTCCAGTCGGGCGAAGGCCTCGGCCAGGAGCTTCGCCTGAGGCGTCTCGGCCCCGGCTTCGCCGTCGTGGACCGGCGTGGCCGCCCCGCGCACCCGCAGCGGCACGCCGGGGAATGCGCGCGCGAAGCTGGTGTGCAGCCGCGCCAGCGCGGCGTAGACCAGCGGCCGCCGCTCCACCCGCGAGACCGTCCCCAACAAGCCCTCGGGCAGCAGCCGCTCGTGGGTCTCGGGGACGAGCACCGAGATCACGCCCAGCACCTCCAGCGTGCGCTGGTAGACCTCGAGGGGCGGGTAGGCGTTCAGCGCGCGCAGCAGGTGCTGGTTCACCCGCTCGTAGCGCTGGCGGAGGGCCTCCTCGACCTCGGTCAGCTCCTCGGCCAACGCGTCGCGCCGCTGCTCCTCGGGGCTCTCGCTGAACACGTTGACCGCGTCGACGAAGCCCACGTCGCTCTCGGCGCGGGCGAGGGTCTCGGCGACCTCCTCGCGTCGCTCGCCGAGCTCGATCAGCGCCTGGCGGTCGGCCTCCAGGTCGTCCCCCACCGTGCGCGCGACCAGGGGCAGCAGGCTCCGCATGGGGGCCGGGCGATACCCCGCGCGCCGGTCGCGCTCGACCTCGTCCCCGCTCGCGGCCAGCTCCGCGCGGCGCGCCGGGTCGCACACCTCGCGGAACAGCTCGCGCAGGTCGAGGTCCGGGCAGTAGGCGTCGCGCAGGGCGTTGGCCAGGGTCTGCAGCGCGACCTCCAGCGACTCGCGCTGCACGTCGCGGAAGAGGAACCCGGAGACCTCGAGGTCCTTGCGCGCGATCCGCAGCGCGCGCTCGAGGAGCTGCGCCAGCGCGAAGGGCGGGAACTCCTTGCCCAGCTGCTCGAGGGCCGCGGCCTCCTCGACCTCGACCTCGCCCAGCTCGGTCTGCAGCTCGGCCATCCGCCGGCGCAGGCGGGTCGAGCGCTCCTCGTCGGCGGTCTGCGAGAAGAACACCAGCCGGTCCCAGAACGGGATCCGCTGCTCGATCTCCTGCAGCTCGCGCTGCAGGCGCCCCAGCTCACGCCGCAGCCGGGGCGAGCGCGCGTCGGGCCCCAGGCCCAGCTCGCGCATCCGCGCGCGGATCGACTCCTCGAGCTCGGCCTCCACCGCGCTAGGCGAGGGCCAACAGCGCGTCGCGCCGGCTGACCGCGATCTCCGCCGAGGCCTTGGCCACGGCGCCCACGAGCTCGTCGGGCAGCGAGTCGAGCCAAACCTTGGCGTCGTCCATGCTCTTCGCCGTCTCCAGGTGCGCCTTCACGCCCTCGTCGCCCAGGCGGTGGTAGAAGAAGGCGGCCATGGGGGAGGTCTTGAGGTCGAACCCGCTGGCCAGGGTGCGCCCGGTGACGAGCAGGCTGAGCACCGTGGCGTCGGCGCTGGGGGCGGGGTCGCCGTCGAGGCCGGGGAGGAAGTCCTCCAGCCGCTTGGTGGCGGGCTTGCCCGGCTCGGGCAGGTCCCCCATGAACAGCGCGATCGGGGCGTTGCCCCCGGTGTGCAGCGCGAGGGCCTCGACCACCCGCGCGGCGAGCAGCTTCGCGCGGAGGTACTCCGCGCCGAGGGCAATGTTCTTCCCGGCCTGGGCCGTCATGCCCGCCAGCTCCTCGCTCGTGGGGAAGCCGGCGAAGTCCTGGAACACGACCCCCGGGCTCAAGAAGCCGAGGAAGCCGGTCATCTTCTCCAGCGCCAGGCGGTAGTCGGTCACGGTGTAGAGCCGCTGACCGCGGAGCGCGTTGTTCGTCTCGGGGAGCAGCTTCCAGGTGTTGTCGAGGAACACCGTGGGGTCCGTGGAGGCGAAGTTGCCCACGTCGCGGTTGGCGACGTCGGCGGCCTGGACCACGCACTGCTCCATGGCGGCGTCGTCGAGCCCGAGCTCGAAGGCGGTGTTGACCCCGGCCAGCCGGCAGTGCAGCCGGTGCAGGGGGCCGACCCCGTCCTCGCCCACCGGGCGGAAGGGGATCGTGGCCTCGATACAGGCGGCCACCTGCGCGACCGTCCCCCGAGGGAGGTGGTCGCCGATCTCGCGCGCAGCCAGCAGCGCCGAGAGGAACTCGTTCAGTCCGCCGTAGGGCGAGAGGGTCGCGCCGGACTCGAAGCCGAACAGCGCCGCGACCATGCTCTTCAGCGGGTCCTGCGCGGTGTCCAGCGGTGCGAGCTTGACCTCACCGCCCTCCTCGACCACCGCGTCGCCGACCCGCGACTCGAGGTGCGGCAAGAGCCCGCCGTCGGCCTGGTAGTAGACGGTGTCGTGGAACAGGATCGAGAGCGTCGCCAGCGGCGAGGCCCCCTCGGAGATATCGAACACGTGGTCGACGGTGTGGTACTGCCGCCCGCGGCCGCTCATCACCTCGTGCACGAGGACCGCCCACTGCTCGGCCATCAGCGGAGGCGCTTCGCCGCCGAGACCGCTGAACGACTCCATGAACCGGGCGATCAGCCGCTGCAGCGTCGGGCGATCTGCGTCCATTGGGATCTCCTCTTCGAGCGCCATGGTAAAGCCCCCGCAGCCCATCGGCAGGGGGTCCTGGGCGGGTTTTAGCGGGCCAGGGCCTCCGCCGCGGCCCGCTCGCCGCCCCAGGGGCGCAGGCGGAGGTAGGCCCGGGCGGCCTCGCGTTGCTCGTCGCCGCGGCCCAGGCGCTGGCAGGCCCGCGCCAGCCCCAACCAGGCGCGGGCGTCGCCCTCCTGCGTGGCCTCCAGCGCGGCGCGGAAGTCGCGCAGCGCCCCCTGGGGGTCGTCGAGGAGCAGCTTCGTCCGCCCGCGGTCGACCCGCGCCGTCGCCTCGCCGCTGAGCGCCACCGCCCGGTCGAAGGCGCTCAGCGCCTTGACGGGCTCCCCGTTCTGGATCGACACACGCCCCACGACCCAGGCCACGATCCCGGGCGCCCGGGGGTCGCGGTTGGCGTTGATCAGACCCAGGGCGGTCAGCGGCTCACCGGCCTCGACGAACGCCGTGACCAGCAAGGCGAGGGCGTCGAAGTCGTCGGGGTCCAGCTCCACGGCCCGCGCGAGCGCCTCCGCCGCCTCGGCGTAGCGCTCGAGCTCGAGCAGCGACGTGCCGCGCGCGGTCTGCAGCGCAGCGGTTTCGCCCACCAGCTCGAGGCACCGTGTGTAGTCGGCGAGGGCGGCCTCCGGCTGCCCCAGCTCGTCCAGCGCCGTGGCCCGCAGCAGGTAGAGCTTGGGGTCGGGCTGAGCCTCCAACCCGACGTCCGCGGTGGCCCGGGCGGTGGCGTAGTCCTCGGCTACGAGCTGCTGCTGCACCTGCACGACCCAGGGGTTGGACTCCGTCGGCGTGGTCTCGCTCGGCGTGGTCTCGCTCGGCGTGGTCTCGCTCGGCGTGGTCTCGCTCGGGGCCGTCTCGCTCGGGGCCGTCTCGCCGCCGAACACGGCCCAGCCCAGCCCGCCCGCGAGCAGCGCCACGGCCGCGCCCCCCAGCACCGCCAGCGTCCCCCGCGAGGACGCGCGCCCCTCGTGCCCGACCCCGCGCAGGCCCTTGGCCAGCGCGCGGCGCACCTCCGCCAGGGTCGGGCGCTCGCTCGGGTCCGAGGCCAAACAGCGCGAGAGCAGCGCGTCGAGCCAGGCGGGCACCTCGGCGCGCCGCACCCGCAGCGCCGGCGGCGGCACGTCGAGCCCGTCGAGCAGCTCCTGGAGCGTGGTCGCCGTGCGCGGCGCGTCGCCGCAGAACAGCGCGTAGACCGTCGCCGCCCAGCCGTAGACGTCGGTCGGCGGACCGACCTTCTGCTTCTCGCCCCGCACCTGCTCCGGCGCCCAGTAGCCGGGCGAGCCCATGGCGGCGCCGGTGCGCGTCAGGCTCTCCTGCTGGCTGGCGCCGAGGTCCTTGGCCAGGCCAAAGTCCGCGAGCACGACCTGCCCCGAAGGCGAGAGCAGCACGTTGTCGGGCTTGAGGTCCCGGTGGATCAGCCCGCGGCTGTGCACGTAGTCCACGATCCCGGCGAGGTCGTCGGCGACCCGCAGCGCGCGCGGCAAGGGCAGCGCTCCCTCGGTGCGCAGGGCCTCCCCCAGGCTCGAGCCCTCGACGAAGCCGAGCACGAGGTAGATCGCGCCCTGGGCCTCCCCCACCTCGAGGCAGGGGACCAGCCCCGGGTGCTTCAGCTGGGTCAGGGCCTGCCCCTCGCGCAGCAGCCGCTCGGCGGTCACCGCGCTGCGCCCGGTGCGCAAGAGCTTGATCGCCACCCGACGCTGCGAGCTCGGGTCCCAGGCGTCGAAGATCGCGCCCTGCCCTCCCCGCGCGATCTCGCTCTGGACGACGAATCGGCCGATCTGCACGCTGCTCCCTCTCCCGCAGGCTAGCGCGCGCGCTCTCCCTCAGCGACCGCCGAGCGCCGCCTGGATCCGGAGGGCGTAGAGCCAGCTCTGCAGCGCCTGCTCCCCGCGCTGCGCGGCCCGATCCAGCCCGGGGTTCAGCGCGGCCACCTGCACGGCCCAGCGGTTGGCCGCGGCGTAGCCCGGGTGGCTGGGTTGGAGCTGGGCGCAGACCCGCTCGAGCAAGGTCAGCGCCTCCTCCGCCCGCCCGTCCTGGGCCAACGCCCGCGCGAAGAGGATCGCGTGGGGGGCCGTCTGCTCGTCGCTCATCAACCCCACGCAGAGGGGCAGCGCCTCCTCGCCGCGCCCCAACCCCAGCAGCGCCCGGCAGCGCCAGCGCACGACCTCGGGCTCCTCGGAGTCCGGCAGGTGCCGATCGAGGAACGCCAACAGCGCCTGGGGCTCCTCGTGCCGCACCCAGTAGGGGGCCAGCCGGGCCAGCGCCGAGGGCGCCTGGTGCCCGCCCTCGAGCGAGGCCAGCAGGTCGTCCACCCCGCTGGGCTCGTCGAGCTCCAGCTCGAGCGACCCGCGGGCCCAGAGCAGGGCCGCTGGGTTCTTGGGCCCCAGCTCCAGGGCCTCGTCGAGGGCGGCGATCGCCTCCCGCGGACGGTCGAGCACCCCCAGCAGCATGGCCCGGTCGTGGAGCAGCCGCGGCGTGCGGGGTCCTCGGGCGAGCAGCGCGTCGGTGACCGCCAGCGACTCGGCGTAGCGCTTGGCGTGGCGCAGCGTGATCGCATACAGCCGGGTGACCTCCGGCTCCTCGGGCGCCAGCGCGTGAGCCCGGGCGGCGGCGTCCACCGCGGCGTCGTAGTCGCGCCCGACCACCAGCGCCTCCGCGTAGTGGTGCCACGCCCCGGCGTCGTCGGGGAAGCGCCGCACGAGCCGCTCGCCGTAGCCCAGGGACTCCTCGCGCCGCCCGCGCTTGGTGCAGACGCGGGTCGCCGCCGCCAGCGCCCAGCGCGACATGGGCTCGCGCGCGATCCACTCCACCGCCAGCGCGTCGGCCTCCTCCACCCTCCCGTGGACCAGGTGCGCCTCGAGCTCGCGGTAGCGCGGCGGCCAGTCACCCAACAGCCCGCCCGCTGGGCCAGCGACCGACGCCGGGTCCCCCGACCCCAGCGCCCACACCAAGCCCCCCGCGAGGGCGCCGAGCGCGAGCAAGGCCAGCCCGATCCCCAGCGCCCGGCGCGCTCGCGCAGCCGGCCGCTGCGCTTCGCGCCCGAACCGGTGCAGCTCGCGCAGCGCCTCGCTCAGCGAGGGGCGCTCCGCGGGGTCCGTGGCCAGGCAGCGCGCCAGCAAGCGGTCGAGCCAGGCGGGCACCTCGTCCCGCAGCCCGCGCAGCGGAGGCACCGGGCGGTCGAAGCTGGCGAGCACCTCGACCAGGCTCTCCCCGGTCCGCGGCGGGTGCCCGGCCAGGAGCGCGTAGAGGGTGGCCGCCCAGCCGTAGACGTCCGAGGCGACCCCCACCTGCTCGAGCCTGCCGAAGGCCTGCTCCGGCGGCATGTAGCCCGGGGTCCCCAGCATGGCCCCCGAGCGGGTCAGGTCGGCCTGGCTGACCGCGAACAGCTCGGGGCTGCCCTTGACCAGGCCGAAGTCGCTGAGCACGACCCGCCCCGAGCTCGAGAGCAGCACGTTGGCCGGCTTCACGTCGCGGTGCACGAGCCCCTGGGCGTGGACGTAGGCCAGCGCCTCGCCCACGTCCTGCAGGGTCCGCAGCGCGCGCCCCAGGGGCAGCGGCCCCTCGCGCTGCAGCAGCTCTTCGAGGGACGTGCCCTCGACCAGGGCCATGACCACGTAGACCCCGACGTCGCTGACCCCCGACCCGTAGCAGGGCACCAGCCCCGGGTGCTGCAGGCGCTGCAGCGCCTCCGCCTCGCGGCGCAAGCGCTCCAGCCCCCGGCGCGAGATCGCGCGCCCCACGGTCTTCAGCGCCACCCGCCGCTGGGTCCGCGAATCGACGGCCTCGAAGACGACGCCCATGCCGCCTCGCCCCAGCTCGCGCACGATCCGGTAGCCGTCGATCTCCACGCCCCGAGGGTAGCCGACCGGGAGGGCGAGGCTAACGCCCGCCGAGCACCCGCCGCGCGGCAGCCACCAGCTCGGGCTCGCCCTCGGCGTGCTGCAGCACCCGCTGCGCGGCGAAGCGCGCGTGGGCGTCGCGCCCGGTGGCGCGGTAGAGGCGCATCAGGTCGTACCAGGCGTAGGCCAACGCCGGCAAGCGGGTCAACGCCCGCCAGTAGTCGGCCTCGGCGGCGGCGTATTCGTCGAGCTGGAACAGGGTCCGCCCGCGGTCGAGGAAGGCGTAGGCGGTGGGCGCGTCGCGCAGGGTCCGCGTGTAGGCGAACAGCGCTGGCACGCGCTGCTCGGTGGCCAACAGCGCCGCGGCCCAGAAGTAGGAGAACCGCCCGCGCATCACCGCGTCCCCGTAGCCCTCGGCCCACCCCTCGACCCGCTCGGCTTCCGCCAGGACTTCGGCGTGCTTCCCCGCCGCGACCCAGGCCGAGATCCGCTGCACCCGCGCCTCGAGGTCCCGCGGCGCGAGCTCGATCCACACCTCCGCCGCGGCCAGCATGCGCTCCACCGCGCGCGCGCGCATGCTGATCAAGGTCGCGTGGCGCGCTGCCTCCACGCGCACGTCGCCGCTCGCGGAGCCGCGGTAGATCGCCTCCAGGCGCGTGAGCGCCGCGTCGGTCTGGCCGGCGAGGCCCTCGGCGCGGCCCAGGAGCAGCTGCGCCTCGACGTCCCCCGGTTGCTCGAACCGGCGCGCGGCCTCGAGGGCCTCCGCACCCAGGCCCAGCTCGAGGTTGACGAGGACCAGCACCCGGCGCACGACGCGACTCCCCCGCGCCTGCCCCAACCAGCGCCGGGCGAAGGTCCGCGCCGCCTTGGGGTCGCCGGACTCGAGCAGGATCCCCGCGCAGGTGGCCTCCACCGGCTGCGGCGCAAAGCCCAACAGCTCGCGCGCCGCGCGCTGCTCGTCACCGTCGCGCTGGGAGCCCCAGGCGAGCACCTCCGCCGCGGCGAGGGCCGCCAGCCGCTTGTCGCGCTGGCGGCTGGCCACGCCCATCAGCAGATACCACGCCTTGGCCCCGCGCGGCTCCAGCTCCAGCGAGCAGAGCAGGTCGACCCGCGCGAGGTCGTCGCCGAGGCCGAGCATGGCCAGGTAGCGCGCCCGCTCGCGGAACGAGATCGCGGTCGGCGCCGAGGCCAGCGAGCGGGTCAGCTGCGGCAAGGCCTCCAGGGGGCGACCGCTGCGCGCCAGGGCCTCGGCCCAGGTGTAGTAGAAGGGCGCGGTCAGCTCGGGGTCCTCGATCCGCTCGGCGAGGGGCGCCACCCGCTCGATCTCGGCCAGGGCTTCGTCGAAGCGGTCCAAGGCGGCGAGCACGCCGATCCGCATGCCCAGCCCCTCGAAGTCGCCAGGCGCCGCCTGCACCCAGCGCTCGAGGGCCCGCAGCGCCCGCTCGCTGCTCGCGCGGCCGGGGGTCAGCTTCTGCAGCGCGAGGAAGCTCGCGCGCCGGGCCGCGTCGAGGCAGTAGCCGTCGGCGTCGCCCGGCGGGACCTGGGTGTAGACGCTCTCCAGCAGCCGCAGCGCCTCCTCGACCCGACCCACCAGCCCCAGGGCTCGCGCGTTGAGGATCACGTGCACCGCCGTCGAGTCGGCCGCCCTCAGCGCCTCGGTCACCCGCAGCGCCTCTTCACCCCGCTGCAGCTCGAGCAGCGACTCGGCGCGCCAGGCGAGGGTCACCGGGTCCCGGGTCTCGGGCAGCCAGCGATCGAGGAACGCGAGCATGGTTTGGGGTTGCTTGCGCGTTCGCACGTAGAGCTCGCCCAGGGGGTTGGCCACGCGCTCGGGCCGCAGCCCCCGCTCGAGCGCCCGCAGCAGGTCGAGCTCCCCGCTGGGGTCGCCGAGGTCCTCCAGCTTGAGCAGCCCCAGGCGAAACAGCACGATCGAGTCGTCGGGGTCGCCTGCCAACGCGGCCTCCAGGTCGGCCAGCGCGTCCCGCGGGCGCCCGAGGGTCCGCAGCAGCTCCGCGCGGTCGACCCGCAGCCCCGCGCCGTCGCTCCCCTCCAGCCCGCGGCTCAACACCTGCAGCGCCTCGTCGCTGCGCCCGGCCATGCGCAGGGCGACGACGTAGAGCTGGATCGTCTCCAGCACCTCGGGCTGGAGCGCGTAGGCCCGGCTCGCCGCCCGCAGCCCCGGCTCAGCGCGCTCGAGGCGCAGCAGCGCGTTGGCGTAGAAGGTCCAGGCGCCGCCGTCGTCGGGGCGCAGCGCGACCACCCGCTCGCCGTAGTCGGCGGCCTCCTCGAAGCGACCCGCCGACACGCAGGCCTGCAGCGCCGCGCCCAGCGCCCACCCCGAGTCGGGCGCTTCCGCGACCCACGCCTGCGCGAGGGCCAACCCACGCTGCAGCTCGCCCTCCTTGATCAGCCGGTCGAACTCGAGCGCGCGCGGGGGAGGCTGCGACGCCCCGGCGTCCGCACCCTCAGGCGGAGGATCCACGTCCGTCGACGCCGCGCCAGGCTCGACCGCGACCCACACCAACCCCACCCCCAGAACCCCCAGGACCGCCAGCGCCAGGGCCACCAGCACCTGCGCGCGCCCGCGCCCAGCGCGCGGCGCCTCGCGCCCGAACCCGCGCAGGGTGCGCAGCGCCTCGTCCAGGCCCGGGCGCTCGCCGGGGTCGTTGGCCAGGCAGCGCGCGAGCAGGGCGTCGAGCCAGGCGGGGACCTCCTTGCGCTGCGCGCGCAGCGAGCGCACCGGGCGGTCGAAGCCGGCGAGAACCTCGATCAGGGTCTGCCCCTCTCGCGGCGGCCGCCCGGCCAGCAGCGCGTAGAGGGTTGCCGCCCAGCCGTAGACGTCCGAGGCGGTGCCGACCTGCTCCAGTTGGCCGAAGGCCTGCTCGGGGGGCATGTAGCCCGGGGTCCCGAGCATGGTCCCCGAGCGCGTCAACGAGGCCTGGCTCACCGCGTGCAGCTCGGGGCTCGACTTGACCAGGCCAAAGTCGGTGAGCACCACCCGCCCCGAGCTCGAGAGCAGCACGTTGGCCGGCTTCAGGTCGCGGTGCAGGAGCCCGGCCCGGTGCACGTGGAGCAAGGCGTCCCCCACGTCCTCCATGATCCGCAGCGCGCGCCCCAACGGCAGCGGCCCCTCGCGCTCGAGCAGCGCCTCGAGCGAGATCCCCTCGACCAGCGCCATGGCCACGTAGAACCCGCGCGGCTCGACCCCCGAGCCGTAGCAGGGCACGACCCCCGGGTGCTGGAGCCGAGTCAGCGCGTCGGCCTCGCGCTGCAGCCGCTCCAGCCCGCGGCGCGAGATCTGCTGCCCCTGGAAGCCGACGGTCTTCAGCGCCACCCGGCGCTGGCTGCGCGGGTCGACCGCCGCGTAGACGACGCCCATGCCGCCGCGCCCCAGCTCGCCCACGATCCGGTAGCCGCCGATCTCCACGAGCCAAGGGTAGCCGCTGCGTTCGCCGAGGGCGCGCTGGAGCGCTCAGCGCCCGCGGAGCTCGGCGAGCACCCTCCGCGCGAGGGCGACCTCGGCCTCGGTGGCGGGGAGCGCGAGCACCCGCCGCGCGGCCTCCCGCGCCCCGGCGACGTCGTCGCGGCCCTGGAGCACGAGGGCCAGCTGCACCCAGGCGCTCGCCAGGCGCGGGCTCTCCTCGAGGGCGCCCCGCAGGTCGCGCTCGGCGGCCTCGAGGTTCCCTTGGAGGCGGAGGATCTGCCCGCGGAGCGCGAGCGAGGTGCCCGAGACGAAGAGCGTCAACGCGGCCTCGGCCTCGGCGCGCGCCTCGTCGTGGCGCCCCTCCGCGAGGAACACGATCCCCCGGCACTGGTGGATCCGGTGCAGGGCGGTCGAGTCTCCGGCCGCTCGCGCCAGGGGCAGCAAGCGCGCCGACTCCGCCTCGACCTCACCCGGCCGCTCGCTGACCCAGATCGTCAGCCGCCAGCTCAGCGGCTCGGGGTGGTTTGGCTCGAGCTCGAGCCAGCGCGCGATCGCGCGCCGGCCGACGTCGAGGTGGCGCGCGCCCGCGCCCAGGGACAGCCGCGCCGCGTGGATCACCGCGCCCTGGTAGAGCTCTCCGCTCTCGGGGCCCAGGCTGTAGAGCCGCTCGATCGCGCTCAACCCGTCCGCGACTCGGCCCACGAGGACCAGCGCCCGCCCGTAGTCGAGCACGTAGCGCGCCTTGGGCGCTTCTTGCACGAGCGCCGTGGTCAGCTCGAGGGCCTGCTCCCCGAGCCCGAGCTCGAGGCAGGCCTCCGCCCGCGCCATGCGCACGGTGGGAGCCGTGGAGCCGGCGAAGTAGCGGTCGAGCAGGTCCAGCAGCGCCTGGGGCTGCTCGTGCTTGGTGTAGTAGACGATCACCTCCTGGAGCAGGACCTCGCCGTCGGTCTGGATCCCCAGCTCCAGCGCGCGCAGCAGGTCGTCGATCCCGCCGTCGTCGTCGAGGTGCTGGAGGCGCAGCGCGCCGCGCAGCTCGAGCCAGTTGGCGGCGTCCGGGTCGCGCGCCAGCGCGGCCTGGGTCTCCGCCAGAGCCCCCGCGTAGTCGCCAGCCGCCAGGCGAGCCCAAAAGCGCGCGACGAGCTCCTCCCCCGAGACGTCGTCGTCCGGCGGCGGGTCGGGAACGGGCTGGGCGTCGGAGCCCGAGGGGGAAGGGTGCGCCCCGGGAGTCTCGACTGGCGGTGGTTCGCCGTCCGCGGTCGGCGGCGGCTGCTCCTCCGGCGACGCCCCCTCCACCCCACCCAGCACGGCGAGCAGCCCCAGCCCCAGCCCCACCGCGGCGACGGCCGCGACGCCGAGCACGGTCCGCCGGCTCCCCGACGGCGCCGCCGGGCCGCCGAAGCCGCGCAGCTCACGCAGCGCCTCACGCAGCCGAGGCCGCTCGCCGGGTTCATTGGCGAGGCAGCGCGCGAGCAGCCGGTCGAGCCACTCCGGCACGTCCGGGCGCGCGTCGCGCAGCGAAGCCACCGGCGCAGAGAAGCTCGCGAGGACCTCGACCACCGTCCGCCCCGCCCGCGGCGCCCCACCGCTGAGCAGGGCGTAGAGCGTCGCCCCCCAGCCGTAGACGTCCGCCGCCGTGCCGTGCTCCCCCTCGCCGAAGGCCTGCTCCGGGGGCAGGTAGCCGGGGGTCCCCAGCACGGCGCCCGAGCGGGTCAGCGAGGCCTGGCTCGCCTGCTGCAGCTCGGGGCTGAGCTTGACGAGGCCGAAGTCGGTGAGCACGACCCGCCCGGAGTTCGAGAGCAGCACGTTCGCCGGCTTGACGTCACGGTGCAGCAGACCCTGCTCGTGCACGTAGGCCAGGGCCTCGCCCACGTCCTCCATGATCCGCAGCGCGCGCCCCAGCGGCAGCGGGCCTTCGCGCTGGAGCAGCGCCTCGAGGGAGGTCCCCTCGACCAACTCCATGGTCACGTAGTAGCCCCGCGGGCCGACCCCGCTCCCCAGGCAGGGCGCGAGCCCGGGGTGCGCCAGCCGGGTCAGCGCGTCGGCCTCGCGGCGCAGCCGCTCCAGCCCGCGGGGCGAGACCCGCTGCCCGTCGAAGCCGACGGTCTTCAACGCGACCCGGCGCTGGCTGCGCGGGTCGACGGCCTCGTAGACCACGCCCATGCCGCCCCGCCCCAGCTCGCCCACGATCCGGTAGCCGCCGATCTCCACGAGCCAAGGGTAGCCCCGCCCTCGCGTGCCCGCCCTCTGGCGCGCGAGGCCGCGAACGTGATTTCGCAAAAACCGCATCTACGGACACATGCTTTCGACTTACCCAAAACCTGCCCCGCGCCTAGGGTGGGATCAGACAGGAAGGATCATGCGCGTTCCCACCCCACGCCCCCCTGCGAGCCCCCGGGCCCCCAGGTCGGACTCCGAACCGCACTCCTTCCCTGTGTGTCTCCGATCGACCCTCCCTCCCGCGGCGTCGGCGCGCGCGCACTCGCGCGCGCGTCGGCGTCACCCCCCTTGAAGGAAGGCCCCGGTGCCATGCATGCATTCGATCTCGACCCCGGCAAGACCCTCCGCGACCGTGTGGTCGCACGAACCGACCACCCCCGGCGCCACGAGGCGCGCACCTGCGAGCTGGCTGGCTGCGAGCAGACGACCCGGGGCGGCAAGCCCTACTGCACGCTCCACGTGGAGCGCACCGGCTACGCGCAGCACCTGCTGAAGACCCTCGAGCGCAGCGCGCGAGAGGTCGCGCGCGTCGGCGTCGAGGGGCCACGCGCGGTGGACCCCGCCGGGCTGGTGGCCCAGGAGATCTTGCGCGAGCTCCGCGTGCGCGGCGCGCGCACTGCGCTCTACCTCTGCCGGACCCTCGCCGTAGAGCCCACGACCCTTCGGCACTACCTCACCGCCCTCGCCCGTGAAGGGCTGCTGCGCCTGCGCCGCACCCGCCGGGGCGTCGTCGCTGCCCCGGCAAGCGCCCGCTCGCGCTGGGTCGCCTAGCGCCCGAGGACGGGTGACCTCCCTCGCGGGTCCACGCGAGCCCCCGCTGGCGCGCTGAGCGCCGAACGCCCACCCTCGGGTGTGCAGGTCGGACCCTATCGCGTGACCGCAGAGCTCGCCCGCGGGGGCATGGGCGCCGTCTACCGCGCCCAGGGTCCCGACGGGCGCGAGGTCGCGCTCAAGCTGCTCCTCGCCCAGCGCGCGACGAACCCCGCGGCGCGGCGGCGGTTCGAGCTCGAGATCCGCGCCCTGCGCGAGCTGCGACACCCGAACCTGGTCCCGCTGCTCGACGCCGGCGATCACGAAGGCACCCCCTGGCTGGCGCTGGAGTTCGTCGCGGGCGAGACCCTCGAGGACCTGCTGCACCGGGGTCCCTTGTCGATCGCCGAGGCGATCGACCTCACCCGCCAGCTGGCCGACGCCCTCGACTACGTCCACGGCCAGGGGCTCCTGCACCGCGACCTCAAGCCCGCCAACGTGCTCCTCCGCGACAAGCGCGCGCTGCTCACCGACTTCGGCCTCGTGCTCGACGAGGACAGCTCGCTCAGCCGGCTGACCTCGAGCGGGGTCTTCCACGGGACCCCCGGCTACTGGTCGCCCGAGCAGGCGCAGGGCGAGATCCACGCCCACGGGACCTGGACCGACGTCTACGGCCTCGGCGGGGTGCTCTTCGCCTGCCTCACCGGCCGCCCGCCGGTGCAGGCCGAGTCGTTCCAGGACCACCTGCAGACCCTCCGCTTCCGCACGATCAAGGGGCCGCGCACGCTGCGCTCGGAGGTCCCCGAGTGGCTCGACGCGCTCTGCCTGCGCTGCCTGGAGCGGGAGCCGCAGAAGCGCCCGGCCACGGCGCGCGAGGTCTCCCGCGCGCTGCTGCGCCTCGACGGCGCCGGTCCGGGGCAGCCCGCGCGGCGCCCGCCGTGGCGGCTCGGCGCCGCGGTCGGCGCGCTGGCCGTGGTCGCCCTCGGGCTCGCGCTCTGGGACCCGGGCGCCGCCGAGCCGCCGCAGACGACGCCTCCGCCGTCCGCCAGCGAGCCCACCCCCCCGCCCGCGGACCCCGACCCGGCCGAGGTGGCCGCGCTCCTGCGCGAGGCCGTGCGCAGCTACAACGCGGGCGAGTTCAGCGCCACGATCCGCGCCTGCGACCAGGCCCTCGAGCTCGACCCCACGTGCGGGCGCGCCTTCGAGCACCGCGCCGACGCCAAAGGCAAGCTCAGCCAGTGGACCGAGGCGCTGACCGACGCCGAGCGTGCGCTGGCCCTCGGGCACGAGTCCCCGCGCCTGTTCGTCGTCCTCGGCGGGCTCTACAACCGCTTCCAGCGCTGGAGCGACGCGATCGCGGCCTACGACCGCGCCCTCGCCGACGCCCCCGACGCCTTCACCCTCTACGTCAGCCGAGCGGTCGCCAAGTCCAAGCTCGGACGCAACGAGGAGGCCCTCGTCGACTGCGGCCGCGCGCTGGCCCTCGACCCGCAGAACCTGCGCGGGCTCACCAACCGCGGCTGGTGCTACCTCCAGCTGCAGCGCTTCGCCGAGGCCCTCGCCGACTACGAGCGCGCCTTCGAGCTCGGCGAGCGGGACGAGCGCGTGTTCCGCGGGCTGGGGACCGCCAAGGCCGGGCTGGGGCGACACCCCGAGGCGGTCGCCGACTACACCCGGGCCCTCGAGCTCGGCCTCGGCGGCGCGCAGATCTACGACCAGCGCGGCTACAGCCTGCTGCGTAGCGGTCGCCCCGCCGAGGCCCTCGCGGACTTCAACCGAACCCTCGCCGAGGGGAACCGCACCGCGTCCGTCTATACCTTCCGCGGCGTGGCCAAGGCCCGGCTGAAGCGCTACGAGGCCGCCCTCGCCGACTACGCGCTGGCCCTCGAGCTCGAGCCCCGGAACGCTTCGACCTGGAGCCACCGCGGGCTCGCGCTGCGCGCCCTCGAACGCAACGACGAGGCGCTCGCCGCCTACGCCCGCGCCCTCGAGCTCGACCCCACCCACGTCATGACCTGGGGCAACCGCGGGATCCTGCACACCAACCTCGGTCGCCACGAGCAGGCGCTCGCGGACTACGACCACGCCCTCGAGCTCGAGCCCACGCGCACCCAGACCCTCCTCGACCGCGCCCACAGCCTGCTCGAGCTCGGGCGCTACGACGAAGCCCTCGCCGACTGCGAGCGCGCCCTGCGCCAGCGACCCAGCCCGGCCCTCGCCGACCGCGCCCGCCGGTTAGGCTCGCAGGCGCACGCGAAACGAAGCGAGTAGCCCGTGCAGATCGGACCGTATCGAGTGCCCCCCGACGAGCCCGAGCCCGAGCCGGCCGCCCCGCCGCCGCCCCCCCCTGCGCTGAACCCGAAGCTCGTGATCCCCCTCGCGGCGGTGATGCTGCTCACGACCCTCGGCCTCGGCGCCGGCGTGCTCTCCTTGCGCGCGAGTATCGACGAGGTGCGGGAAGACATGCAGGCCGCGGCCGCCGCCGACGCCGCCGCCACGCTCCCCCTCGAGGACCCCGACCCTCCGGCCCCCGAGGTCCGCCCGCCGCCCCCCGCCCTCGAGCAGGCGCCGCCCGCCCCCGACGTCGTCGCGCAGCCGTCCGACCCGGAGCCCGCCGCAGACCCCGACGCGCTCTCCGCCGAGGTCGAGCGCGGGATCCAGCTCGCCTTCGCCGGGAACTTCTCCGGCGCGATCGACGCCTTCGACGGCGTCCTCGCGCGCGACCCCGACCACAGCGAGGCGCTCTACTCCCGGGCCATGTGCCGGGTCCAGCTGCACGACCCCGCGGGCGCGCTCCCCGACTACACCCGGGTGATCGAGCTCGCCCCCAGCGACGCCGAGGCCCACCAGGGGCGGGGCAAGGCCCTCGCCAAGCTCGGCCGACACCACGAGGCGATCGCCGACCTCGACCGCGCCCTCGCGCTGGGCGTCTCCACGCCGCAGGTGTCGTTCGAGGCGCGCGGAGCCAGCCACTACAAGCTCGGGCACCACGCCGAGGCCCTGGCCGACCTCGCCCAGGCCGTGGCGCTGGCCCCGCAGAACGTGCGCTTGCGCCTCGACCACGCGCTGCTCCTCGTCCACCACGAGCGCTACGAGGAAGCCCTCGCCAACTACGACGCTGCGCTGGAGCTGCGCGCCGACGACCCGCGCCCCTTCGCCGACCGCGCGGCGTGCTTCAGAAAGCTCGGCCGCTACCCCGAGGCGATCGCCGACCTCGACCGCGCCCTGGCCCTCCGCCCGGACACGCGAGACTGGCTGCGCCTGCGCGGCTTCTGCCACTACCAGCTCGCCCAGTTCGCCGAGGCCCAGCGCGACCTGGCGCGGGTGGTCGAGCTCGACCCCAGCGACACCTGGGCGCGCTCGGACCTGGCGCTGAGCCTGCTGCGCCTGGACCGCAAGCAGGACGCCCTCGAGCAGGCGCAGCTCGTCGTCGACGCGGCCCCCGACAACCCGACCGCGTTGAGCTGTCGGGGCATGATCCTCCGCGCCCTCGGGCGCCACGAGCCCGCCCTCGCCGACCTCGCGCGCTCGGTCGAGCTCAAGCCCACCTCGGCCTTGCTCCGCGCCGAGCTGGGGGCGGTGCTGGTCGCGCTCGGGCGCTACGCCGAGGCGCTCCCCGAGCTGGAGCGCGCGCTGAGCGGCGACCTCACCCCCAGGCTCCGCGCCGAGACCGAGTCGCTGCGCGAGCGGGCCACCCAAGGCAGGTAGTCGGCGCGCGCGCGCTCGGCCCGATCGCTACGCTGGAGGCATGCGAATCGGGCCGTATCGGGTGCAGGAGCAACTGGGCGAGGGCGGCGCCGGCGTCGTTTACCGCGCCCAGGCCGACGACGGAAGCCTGGTCGCGCTCAAGCTCCTGCGCGGGGTCAAGGCCAACGACCGGGTCGCGCGCAAGCGCTTCCGCCGCGAGGCCGAGGCCCTCGCCCGCCTCGACCACCCCCACGTGGTCAAGGTCCTCGGCGCGGGCGACCACGAGGGCACGCCGTGGTTGGCGCTGGAGCTCGTCAAGGGCGAGTCCCTCGAGTCCCGCCTGCGCCACGAGGGGCAGCTCCCGATCACGGAGGCGGTGCGGATCACCGAGCAGCTGGCCCAGGCGCTGCTGGCCGTGCACGGGGAGGGGCTGCTGCACCGTGACCTCAAGCCCGACAACGTGCTCTGCCGCGGCGACGACGTGCTGCTCACCGACTTCGGCCTCGTGCGTGACACCGCGAGCTCGCGCTCGGGGCTGACCCTCAAGGGCGCGCTGCTCGGGACCCCCGGCTACTGGGCGCCGGAGCAGGCCCAGGGCGACTCCGACCTCTGCGGCACCCCCACCGACGTCTACGGGCTCGGCGCCGTGCTCTACGCCTGCCTCACCGGGCGCCCCCCGGTCCTCGGCAAGAGCCTCGTGGACTTCCTGCGCACGGTCCGCTACATGCGGCTGCGCTCGCCGCGACGCCTGCGCCCCGAGGTCCCCGACTGGCTGAGCGCGCTGACCATGCGCTGCCTGCGGCTGGTGCCTCACGCCCGCCCTTCGCTGGAGGAGATCCTCCGTGACCTCGACCTCGGCCCCGACGCCCCCGAAGAGGAGGACGGGTTCGCGCACTCGAGCGTGGTCCCCAAGTCCGAGGAGCGCTCCCCGCCCTGGCTGTGGCTGGGCCTGGGCGGGGTGCTCCCGGCGCTCTTCCTCGGCTTCCTCGGCGCGCGCTGGGCCCGGGGCCCCGCGAGCGATCCGCCCCCCGCGGTCGACGTGGTCAAGGAGGTCGTCGAGCCGAGCCAGGGCGCCGAGACCCCAGAGCGCCGAGACCCCGAGGCTCCCCCCCCAGCAGCGCCGCCGCTCCACCGCACCGCCCTCGGGCTGTTGGACGCCGACGACTACACCGGGGCGCGCGCCTTGCTCGACCAGCACCTCGAGACCTCGCCGCACGACGCGTTCGCCCTCGGGCTGAGCGCGATCGCGCTCGCCGGCGACTGCGAGTTCACCCTGGCCACGACGCAGCTGCGCGCTGCCCGGGACGAGGGGCTTACGCCGGCCCAGACCAAGGAGCTCTCCAGCCGCTTCCCCCAGACCTGGCTGCTCCTCGTGCGACCCGACTACGACGCCCTCGCCCCCTACGCGCGCGAGCTGACGGAGCAGCGCTCCTACCTGCGCGCCCGCCGCTGCTACGACGAGTTGATCCGGCTCGCCCCCACCCCGCTGCCGTTGCTCCAACGCAGCAGGTGCCACACCGCGCTCCTGGACTACGACGCGGCCCTCAGCGACCTGACCCGCGCCCTGCGCGCCGCGGCCGAGGTGCCGGCGCTCGAGGGCGAGCTCCTCCACCAGCGCGCCCTCGCCTACGCCCGCCTGGGCGAAGCCGAGCTGGCCGACGCCGATCGACGGCGCGCCAGCTCCTTGGCTGCTGCCGGGTACTGCGAGGCCAAGCTCCTCGCCGAGCGGATCGAGGCCAACCTCGCCCTCGCGGAGCACCGCGCGGCGCGCCTAGACGGCGAGCGGCGCGCGCGAGCTCGTGAGCTGACGAAGGGCGCGGCGTCGCTGCTGGCGAACGGAGGCGCCGAGCGCGCGATCGGGCTCTGCGCCCAGGCCCTCGAGGCCGACCCGCTCCACGCCGAGGCCTACTTCGTCCGCGGACAGGCCAAAGCCAGAGCCAAGGCCAAGGACTACGCCGGGGTCCTGGCCGACATGACCCTCGGGCTCGAGCTCGACCCACGCTGCACCCCCGGGCTCGAGTGGCAGGGTTGGGCCCTCAACGGCCTCGAGCGCTACGCGGAGGCCAGCGTCGCCTATCGTCGAGCCGTGGACCTCGGCGCGCGGATCAACCCGGAGACCCTGGCGAATGTCTACTACCGGGCGGGGCGCCACGACGAAGCCCTCGAGGTCTGCGACGCGGCGCAGCTGGACGGCGCGTCCGGAGGCCGGCTCCTCGCCGTTCGCGGCGCGGCGCTCTACGCCCAGAAGCGCTACGTGGAGGCCGTCGCAGCCTGGGACCGCGCCCTCGCCCCCTCCGTGCACCTCGACCCGGAGACCCGCGCCCAGATCGAGACCTACCGCGAGCAGGCCCGGCTCGAGATCCGCTGAGCTAGGCCCGGCGACCCGCGCGCCCCATCGCGTCCTGCAGCGCGAGGTCGGTCAGGCTGGGCACGTGGCGCGGCAGCCCCGCGGCGAGGCCGCGGAAGTAGTCGACGAGCACCAGGCCGCGGCGTGCCCAGGTGTAGCGACCGTCCTCGAGGGCACGCCGACCCCGCTCGCCCATGGCGCGACCGACGTCGGACCGGGCCAGCTCGGCCAGGGCCTCCGCGACCGCGCAGGGGTCGCGGGTGTCGACGAGCACGCCGCACTCGGCGCCGCGCACGACCTCGGCCAGCTCAGGCGCGAACTCGGGGGCGACCACCGGCAGCCCCGCGGCCATGGCGTCGAACAGCGCCTGGGGGAGCGTGATCCGCCGGGGCCGCCCTGGCTCGCCGAGCAGGAGCCCGACGTCCGCCGCGCGGACCATGCACGCCAGCTCGAGCCCGGTCTTCCAGGGGTGCACCCGCAGCCGCGGCCCGAGCCTCAGCTCGTGGAGGGCGGCCTCGAACTCGTCCTCGCTCCCGTCGCCGGTGGCGCCGACCACGTCCACCGTCAGCTCGCCGGCGGAGGGCTGGCCGAGGGCGGAGACCAGCACCGGCCACGTCCGCCGGTCCAGGGCGCCCGAGTGGAGCACGCGCCCCCCGGCGGTGTCGCCCCGCGTGGGCTCGCTGGCTCCCTGCTCGCCGTCGGGATCCACGACGTGAGGGGGGAAGAAGCGCGAGAGGTGCGAGCGCCGGGCGACCACGAACCCCTCGTGCCAGGGCGCCGAGAGTCGCCGCACCCGACCCGACCCGTTGCGCAGCACCGCCCACGTCGGCGACGGGCAGCGCCGCTCGGCGAAGGCTTCGGGCACGACCACGTGAGCCGTGAACGCGTTGCGTCGGGCGCCGAGGATCCCGAGCACGACGCTCACCGCCCAGGGCTCGTCTTCGCTGCAGTAGTAGACGTCGGCCCCCTGCTTCGCCGCCAGCGAGTAGAGCGTAGCGAGCTCGGCGACCCGATCCTCCAGCCCCGTCGCGGGGGGGCAGGTCACGAAGGTCACGCCCCCGAAGACCCCGGCCTCCTGGGGGGCCCCGGGACCCACGTGGGTCAGCTCGACCTCAGGGTCGGGGAGCGAGCGGGTGCCGGAGTAGAACTCCCGCGCCTCGGCGATCGAGTGCCCAGAGCTGACGAAGCAGAGTTGCATACCGGGAGTCTAGTTCCCGCCCCGGTCGACGCACGCCTGAGCGCAAGAACGCCGGCTAGCCGCTGGCGCGCACGCTACGCGCCCACTCGATCGTGTGCCGCAGCCCCTCGTCCAGCGAGACCCGCGGCTCCCAGCCGAGCAGCTCGCGCGCCTTGGCGTTGGCGGCGACCGAGTGCTTGACGTCCCCGGCCCGCTCGGGCTCGTAGACCGGCTGCAGGTCGGCGCGCCCGCAGGCCTGGAAGATCGCCTGGCAGAGCTCGTTGACCGAGACCTGCACCCCGCGGGCGAGGTTGATCACCTCCCCCGAGGCCTGGGGGGCGGTCGACGCCAGCCAGCAGCCCTCGACCACGTCGCCGACGTAGGTGAAGTCGCGGGTCTGCTCGCCGTCGCCGTAGATCGTGGCCGGGCGCCCCTCGAGGGCCGCGGCGACGAAGGCCGCGACCGCCGCCGCGTAGGCGCTGCCCGGGTCTTGCCGCGGGCCGAACACGTTGAAGAAGCGCAGGGCCACGACCTCGAGCCCCAGGCTCCGGGCGTAGGCCATGCCCAGCTGCTCGGCCGAGAGCTTCTGCGCCGCATACGGAGACAGCGGGCGCGGGGCCTGCTCCTCGTGCTTGGGCAGGTCGGGCCGGTCGCCGTAGATCGACGACGAGGAGGCGAAGACCACCCGCCGGACCCCGGCCTCCCGCGCCGCGGCGAGCAGGGTGTGGGTCCCGACCACGTTGACCTCGAAGGTCCGGATCGGCTCGCGGATCGAGACCGGCACCGAGGGCCGCGCCGCGAGGTGGAACACCGTGTCGACGCCCTGCAGCGCCGGGTGCCCGGCGGAGAGCCCCTCGACCCCCTCACGAAACAGCCGCTCGGCGGGGAACCCCTCGGGCAGGTTGCGCTCGTAGCCCGACGAGAGGTTGTCGAGGATCCGCGCCTCGGCGCCCTTGGTCGCCGCGAGGCGGACGAGGTGCGAGCCAATGAACCCGCAGCCTCCGGTTACCAGCACCTGCTTCATGCGGCGGAGTATACGGCCTGAGGCCGGCAGCCAAGCAGTCAAAGCGACGCGCTGGAGGTGCGCTGGAAGCGCGCCGGGTTCTGCCCGATGAGCGAGCTGCGGGTGCCCCAGGCCGACCTGGGAGGCGCCTACACCCTGGCCGTCGACGGCACGAGCGAGCGCGCCGGAGGCTGAGCCCCTGGCGCGCCCTCGCGCCGCTCTTCACACTGGCGGCGTGAGGATCGGCCACTACGAGGTGCACGACGAGCTCGCCCGCGGGGGCATGGGCGTGGTCTACCGCGCGACGGACGCTCGCAGCGGGGCACAGGTCGTGCTCAAGCTGCTCAAGGTCGACAACGCGCCAGCACGCCGTCGCCTGGGGCGGGAAGCACGCGCCATGCGTCGTCTGGCGCACCCCAATGTGGTCACCCTCTACGACTCGGGCGAGCACCAGGGCCAGCCCTACCTGGTGCTGCCCTACGTCTCGGGCGGGACGTTGCAGGACCGGCTGGACCGCGACGGCGCACTCCCTACCGCCGAGGCGACCTCGGTCGCGATCCAGATCGGCGAAGGCCTGCGTGCTACGCACGCGCTCGGCCTGTTACACCGCGACGTCAAACCCGACAACGTGCTCCTCGACCAGGGCTTCGCCAAGCTCACCGACTTTGGCCTGGCCAAGGACGTGAGCTCCGAGCGCTCCCACGGGGCGAGCCTGACCCTGCGGGGCGGCGTCCTGGGAACCCCGGGATTTTGGCCCCGCGAGCAAGCGCTGGGGAAAGTCGACGAGGTTGGGCCTCCCGCCGACGTCTACGCGCTGGGAGCGACGCTCTACGCCATGCTCAGCGGACGCCCACCCCGCAACACCAGGACCCTGGCTCAAGCGCTCACCTCCTTCAACGACCCCGTGGACTCGCTGTCCCCGCACATCCCGCGCTGGCTCGACGAGCTCGTGCTGCGCTGCCTCGCCAACGACCCGCAGGCGCGCCCCACCGTGGACGAGGTGCTGGCCACCCTCGAGCGGTCAGCGCCCTTGGCCCCGCCTGAACCCGCCGCGTCGCCACCCAGCGTGCCGGCCCGAGCACTCCACCTGGGTTCCCTGATTCTGGGGCTCGCCCTGGGAGCGAGCCTCGGGGTGGGCGGCACGCTCCTCGCCACGCGAGACGACCCCGTCCCCACTCGAGCTCCGACAGGAGCTGCCGCGCCCTTACCCGAGCCTCCGCTTACCCCCCAGGAACAGCCCCCGGAGCCCCCCGCAGTGGCCGTCGTCCCAAGCGTGCACGACCGCGAGCTGTGCAAGTTCCAGGCAGCCGTGTATCGCACCCCGCTCCGGTTCCCCACCAGTCTCCTGGCGGGAGCCGGAGGAACCGAGCACTTCGCAGAGATCGAGATGGCCCTGCACGAGCTCGACGAGAAGCAAGCGCTGGACGCGGTCGCGAGCTTGTTGAACCGCCCCGAGCCCTGGGCTACGCGCCTCGCGCTCCGCACGCTGTTGCGCCTCGGGAGGGTCGCCAAATGCGCCACAGTGCTCGACGAGCTGCGGAACCCAGAGCGCCTGTTCGCGACCTTCTCCGCAGAGGACGCGCTGAGGTCGATCCTGCGAATGCCCTCTGACCTCGACCCTTCCAGCGAGTTCTTCACCGTGCAGGGTGGCTGCTGGCTCAAGCGTGGAGACGCGATTCGGGTGGTAGGCGAGTCCTATGGCCCCCAACGCACCACGACCCTGCTGGAGCGCAATAGCACGCGCCTCCCTCGCTCGTTCCGCGTCACGTCCCGGGTCGGCGTGAGCGAGCTGGCCCCCGGCGACGGCGCGGGCCTGGTGCTCGCAGCCACCACCTCGGACACCTACTGGGTCTGCTACGTCCGCCGTGAAGGAGAAGCGGCAGAGCTTCGCCTGCGAGTCGGTTCGATCACCAAGGGCCTCCCGGACGTCGTCACCGCGTCCAAACTCGAGCTGTGCGAGACGGTGGACCTGACAGTAGTGCGCAGGGGAAAAGAGCTGCTGGTGCGCGCCAACGACGATGCGGAGTTCACAGGGGAGGCTCCCCTCGGCCTGTCCGAAGGCCACAGCGGCTACTTCCGCCTCGGGTTCTCCCCCGTTCAATTCGGCCCCCTGGTGCGCAAGGCCCAGTAACCGTTGGGCCCGGACGCCCCCGCGCCGCCCTTCACACTGGCGGCGTGAAGATCGGCCACGACGAGGTCCACGGCTAGCTCGCGCTGCGGTCCGCCTGACCCTCCACGACAGCCCGGCTCGCCGCTGGGTATAGTGCGCGGCGCCGGGAGGCCCCATGCCGCGCTGGACGCTCTCGCTCGTCGTGCTGCTCCTGGGCTGCGGATCCCCCGCGACCCAAGAGGAGCCCGCTGTGTCCACGATCCCCTTCGTCCACGCTGGGGGCGACTCCGGCGCCGAGCACCTGCTGAAGGTCCCGGTGGTGGTCAACGGCCACGCCACGACCTTCGTGTTCGACACCGGGATCGGGATCACCCTCGTCGACGACGACCTGCTCGCGAGCTGGGGGCTCGCGGCCAACGCGAGCTACACCGGCAAGCGCATGTCGGGCCAGGAGGTCACCGTGCCCCTGACCCGGGTCCCCTGGCTCTCGGTGGCCGGGCTGCGGCAGGACGACGTGCAAGTCGGCGTGTGGGACATGGACGCGTTCCTCCCCCGGACCCCGGAGTTCGCGGGCGTCGAGGGCTTCCTCAGCCTGCACGCCCTGGCCGAGGTCGCGTTCACCCTCGACTACGCCCGCGGCGAGCTGATCGTCGAGGACGAGGCTGGCCTCGCGGCGCGGGAGGCCGCGGGGTCGGTGGTCCCCCTCGAGGTCCACCGCGACGGGCCGACGCTGACCGTGTTCTTCGAGCTCCTCGTCCCCGGCGGCCCCCCGGCCCGGGTCGAGCTCGACCTCGGCGGCCGCGCGATCGCCCTCGACGCGAGCTTCATGCAGCGCCTCGGCGTCGACCCCGACGGCGAAGGCGTGACCCGCGTCGAGAAGCGCGACGAGACGGGCTTCGACTACACCCGCCACTTCGCCACCGTCGCCGGACCGATCGCCCCCGCGGCGGCCCCCCAGCTCGAGCAGCGCGACTTCAAAGCGCTGTTCCAGGAGATCATTTACGACGGCCTGATCGGCGACGACTACCTCAGTCGCTACACCGCGACCTTCGACCTCCCCGGCGGGCGCCTGATCCTCGCCCCGAGGTCGAGCGAAGAGTAGGCGCCCGCCAAACGGCTGGCGCACCCCCGAGTCGCACTCCACACTGCCCCCGTGAGAATCGGCCACTACGAGGTCCACGACGAGCTCGCCCGCGGGGGCATGGGCGTGGTCTTCCGCGCGACCGACACCCGCAGCGGCGCCGACGTCGTGGTCAAGCTGCTCAGGGTCGACACCGAGAAGGCCCGCCGCCGCCTGGCCCGCGAGGCCGATGCCATGCGCCGGCTGAAGCACCCCAGCGTGGTCACGCTCTACGACCTCGGCGAGCACCAGGGGCAGCCCTACCTCGTGCTGCCCTACGTCGAGGGTGATTCCCTCGACGAGCGGCTGCGCCGCGAGGGCGCGCTGCCCCTGGAGGAGGCGCTCGATGTCGCGCTCCAGATCGGCGAGGCGCTGCAGGCCTGCCACGCTCTCGGCTTGCTGCACCGCGACGTCAAGCCCGGCAACGTGCTCCTCGACGCGAAGCTCCCGGGGCGGGTCAAGCTCACCGACTTCGGCCTGGTCAAGGACACCGACCCCACCCCCACGCGAAGTGCGGGGCTCACGGTCAGCGGGAACCTGCTGGGGACCCCCGGCTACTGGCCCCCCGAGCAGGCCCGTGGGCGGCTGGAAGAGATCGGCCCCCCGTCCGACGTCTACGCCCTCGGCGCGCTGATCTACGCGCTGGTCAGCGGCGAGCCTCCCCGCCCGACGGGGGCCTTGCAGCGAGCGCTCGACGCCTTCGCCACCCCCGTCGCTCCGCTGGGCGAGCGCGCGCCGGCCTGGCTCGACACCCTCGTGCGACGCTGCCTCGAGAGCGACCCCGCCGAGCGCCCACCCCTCGACACCGTGCTGGCCACCCTCAGCCGCCAACGCGACGCGCCCCCCCGCTCGGGCGTTCCGCTGACCCTCCTCGCCGGCGGCCTGCTCCTGGCACTCCTGGCTGGCGGGGTGTGGCTGCTGCTCGACGAGCTCCGACGCCACAGCGCCGCGCAGGTCGGCGTGGCGGGTCCCGACCGCCCCGCGCAGGCGACAGGCCCCGACGCCCCCGCGGGGGCGACCGGCCCCGACGAGAACTCAGCCGACACGCTGGCGGGGGGCCTCCTCAACCGGGGGCTGGGCCTGCTCCAGCTGCAACGCTACGACGAGGCGCGTGAGGCCTTCGACCGCGTGCTCAAGCTCGCTCCCCAGAGCGTGCGCGCTTACAACGGTCGCGCGCACTGCGCGTTCGAGCTCCATGACTACCACGCCGCGCTCGCCGACTTCGACCGTGTGGTCGAGCTCGGCCCGAAGACCGGCGTCGACTACGCCAACCGCGGGAGGACCTACGGCAAGCTCGAGCGCCACCACGAGGCGATCGCCGACCTCCGCCGCGCGCTCGAGCTCGGGCCCAACGACGGCATGACCCACGCCGACCTCGGGCTGGCGCTCTCCATGCTCGACCGCTTCGACGAGGCCCTCGAGCACGCCGAGCGCGCGATCGAGCTCGAACCCAACGACGCGTTCCCCTACGCCCTCCGCGGCGGGCTGCAGCTCGTCCGTGGGCGTTACCGGCAGGCGGTGGCCGACATCGACCGCGCCTTCGAGCTGGGGCTGAGCGAAGAACAGCAGCGTCGCTACGGCGTGGTCCGCGAGCATGCCGCGGAGCGGCTGGTCGAGCAACGGCTGGACAGCGAACCGGGCCCCGCCCGCTGAGCTGGCGTCCCCGCCTGGGACGTGCCGGTCCCCACGCGGAAGAGTCGGTTGAGCCGGGTCCGGGTTCGAGTCGCGTCTTCGGTAGACTGCACAAGGTGAGAATCGGCCACTACGAGGTCCACGACGAGCTCGCCCGCGGGGGCATGGGCGTGATCTTCCGCGCGACCGACACCCGCAGCGGGACCGCGCTGGTGCTCAAGCTGCTCAAGGTCGACACCCCCGCCAACCGGCGGCGCCTGGCGCGGGAGGCCAAGGCCATGCGCCGCCTGGACCACCCCCACGTGCTGCCCCTCTACGACGCCGGCGAGCACGAGGGCGAGCCCTACCTCGTCCTGCCCTACGTCGAGGGCGAGTCGCTGCAAGACCGCCTCGACCGCGACGAGGCGATCCCCGTCAGCGAGGTGCTCGCGATCGCGATCCAGGTCGCCGAGGGCCTCGAGGCCGCGCACGCGCTGGGGCTGCTGCACCGCGACGTGAAACCCGCCAACGTGCTCCTCGACGAAGACGGCCAGGTCAAGCTCACCGACTTCGGCCTGGTCAAGGACCTCAGCCCCGAGCACTCGGGTTCGTGGAGCCTCTCGATCCGCGGTCGCTTCCTCGGGACCCCCGGCTACTGGCCCCCGGAGCA
>Ga0070726_10000483_pt1 | contig 49202 bp, 35 predicted proteins | sample tdAd471_FD_67275 | JGI IMG/M metagenome (GOLD analysis project Ga0070726, IMG submission 67275) | Marine sediment microbial communities from the Atlantic coast under amendment with organic carbon and nitrate - tdAd47.1 | ecosystem: Environmental > Aquatic > Marine > Coastal > Sediment | place...
TGGAAGAAGCGCCGTCGCCTGCGGCTTCCGGTCAGACCCTGCAGCTTCGGCTCACACGAGGTGCAGCAACGCGTCATCATCCCGGAGCGAGCGATGTTCAGGTACCGCTGTCGTTTGATCGTACTCGTACTGCTGAGCGGACCATTCGGGATCGCGACGAGTTCCGGCCGGGCCGATGTCGATTTCGATCGCGATATCCGACCGATCCTGTCGGACGCCTGCTTCGCGTGTCACGGGCCGGACGAGACCGAACGTCAGGCAAACCTGCGGCTCGATACGCGCGATGGCCTGTTTCGCGAGGAAGACGGCGTTCGAGTGATCTCCCCCGGAAGCCCGACCGAAAGTGAACTGCTCCGCCGCATCCTGAGCGACGACCCGGATGAGCAGATGCCGCCGCCGGACTCCGGGCTCAAACTGAAACGCGGCGAGATCAACCTGCTGCGGGAGTGGATTGCGGACGGCGCGGAATGGCAGCAGCACTGGGCCTTCGTCGCTCCGAAACGGCCCACACCGCCGGAGGTGTCGCAGCCCGGCTGGGTTAAGAATCCCATCGACGCGTTCGTGCTCGCGAGGCTTGATCGGGAAGGTCTCAAGCCCTCACCCCCGACCGACCGCCGCACGCTGCTGCGGCGCGTGAGCTTCGATCTAACCGGGTTGCCGCCCACGCCGGCCGAAGTCGACGCGTTTCTGACGGATGAATCGCCGCGCGCGTTTGAGAAGGTCGTCGACCGACTGCTCACGTCGCCTCGCTATGCCGAGCGAATGGCGATTCGCTGGCTCGACGCCGCTCGCTATGCAGACACGAGCGGTTATCAATCCGACGGTCCGCGCGACATGTGGCGCTGGCGGGACTGGGTGCTCGAAGCCTTCCTGCACAACAAACCGTTCGACGAGTTCACCATCGAGCAACTGGCGGGCGATCTGCTGCCGAACGCGACGCTCGATCAGAAGATCGCCACAGGATTCAACCGGAACCATCGCGGCAATGCGGAAGGCGGCGTCGTGCCGGAAGAGTTTCAGGTCGAGTACGTCGTCGACCGCGTCGACACGACGTTCACGGTCTGGCAGGGACTGACGATGGGCTGCGGCCGCTGCCACAATCACAAGTACGATCCGCTCTCGCAACGCGAGTACTACCAGGCGTTCGCGTACTTCAACAACATTCCGGAGTACGGTCGAGCAATTAAAGAGGGCAACTCCAGACCGTTTATCGAAGCTCCAACGCGAGCGCAGCAGAAGAAACTGTCGGCCCTGAAAACGCAGCTCGCAGCAGCGCGGCAGCAGGTCGCGGCCATTGATCAGCGTCTGCCCGAACTCGTCGCCAGCTGGCGGGAATCAGTGACGTCACGACCGGACGACTGGACCGTCACCGATGGCTTGATTGTCCGCCTGACGCTCGATGGCGATCTTGAGAACTCTGCGACGGAACAACAGCGAGCCGCCCAGCGCAGCGCGACCACAGTGCCGGAACCGAACGCGAAGGAAGCGAAGCTGCGGAACTATGCGCCGCGGTTCGTGCCGGATGAGGGCTCGCCGCAGGCTGCAGCCGACAGGGCAGGGCGGTTCGTTCCTGGCCCGCTCAACCAGGCACTGCGGTTCGACGGTTCGCAGACGGTCGACGCGGGATATCTCGCAAGCTTTGGCTATTTCGAGCGGTTCACATTCGCCGCCTGGGTACGGCAGGATGAGCACGCCGCGGGAACGATCCTCAGCCGGATGGAGGACGCGCCACGCAGCTCCGGATACAGCTTCGACGTGACTGATGCCGGGACCGTGCAGCTCAACCTCGTCAAACGCTGGCTCGATGATTCGATCCGCGTCGAAACGCTGAAACCGCTGCCGACGGGCCGCTGGGTTCACGTCGGGGTGACGTACGACGGCAGCCGCGAGTCGGCCGGCATTCAATTCTATTTCGATGGCCAGCCGGTCGAGCTGCAGGCTCAGCATGACTTTCTCAACCAGACCATCACGGTCAACAAGCCGCTCCGCATCGGACGGGGGCAGGCGAACTTTCAGGGGCTGATTGACGATGTGCGAATCTACCAGCGCCCTCTGACGGCTGACGACCTGCGTGTCATCGCCGACGCCACACCGGTCGCCGAGTTTGTCGAGTCTCCGACGACCAGCCTCAGCGGCGATCAATCCGTGCCGGAAAAACTGCGTCGGTACATTCTGGAAGTCGCCGGCCCGGACGACGTTCGTGAGGCCTGGGACCGATATGTTCTCGCGAAACGGAAGCTCGCTGAGTTTCGGAGGTCGCTGCCGACAGTCATGGTCATGGAAGAGTCGCACCCTCGCGAAACTCACGTTCTGAAACGCGGACAGTACAACAAGCCGGGCGAGCGTGTATTCCCCGGAGTCCCCGCGGCGCTGTCTCCCTTGCCAGACAATGCTCCAACAAACCGCCTGGGCCTCGCTCGCTGGCTGGCCAGCGACGAGAACCCGCTGACGGCGCGAGTCACGGTCAATCGGTTCTGGCGAGACCTGTTTGGCAGCGGGCTGGTCAAGACGACGGAGGATTTCGGCGTGCAGGGCGATCGGCCCAGCCATCCGCAACTGCTCGACTGGCTGGCGGTCGAGTTTGTCGAGTCAGGCTGGGATGTGCGGCAGATCCTCAAGACAATCGTGACGAGCGCAACCTACCAGCAGTCGTCTCGCGTGACGCCGGAGCTGCTGGCCCGCGATCCGGAAAATCGACTGCTCGCACGAGGGCCCCGGTTCCGTCTTCCGGCCGAAGCCGTTCGGGATCAGGCACTGTTCGTCAGCGGTCTGTTGGCAGAGGAAATCGGAGGTCCGTCCGTCAAACCGTACCAGCCGGAAGGGCTCTGGCAGGAAATCGCGACGGACACTCTGTATGACCGTTCGAGTGGCTCGGACCTGTACCGCCGCAGCCTTTACACCTACTGGAAACGCACCGTCGCGCCGCCCATGATGGCCAGCTTTGACGCTTCCGGTCGCGAAATGTGCGAGGTCCGCCAGACAAGGACGAACACGCCACTGCAGGCGCTCAATCTGCTGAACGATGTGACGTTCGTCGAAGCGGCCCGTGGACTGGCTCAACGCTGTTGTGCCGCAGAGAAATCGGACAGAGCACGCCTCAACACAGCGTTTCAGTTCGCGCTGTCGAGGCCCGTCAGTGACCGTGAGGCAAGCATTCTCACGAGCAGTCTGCAGCGCTACCGCCAGCAGTTTGAGCAGAATCGCGAGGCTGCCGCGGAGCTTCTCGCCACCGGTGAGTCTCCTGTCGCTGACGGAATCCCCCCAGCGGAACTGGCCGCCTGGACAACAATCTGCAGCACGATCCTGAATCTTGATGAGTGCGTAACGAAAGAGTGAGCCTCGGACGGTTTCACCAGAATTGATCGGGCCAATGGGAAAACATCATCCACACAAACAAATCAGCGATGCGATCGGTGCCGCGCTGGATCGCAGCTGGCGTTTTCTGAAGTCCCGGAAAGGGCACGCCTTCGGATTTCTTCTTTGTTCGCAGACTGACCGCTCCGGGTGTCGAGTCCCGGTCTACTCGACACCTCGAAATCCAGAAGGCCATGCCCGCTGGATCCTTGCACGAATCAACGGCTGTCCTCACGGGCCAGCCAATGGAGGCTCGAAATGATCTGGCGTTTTGCATTGAGGCTGAAAGACGTGAGGGAGATCGACGACACGCTCGCGGATGCTCTGTTCGAGTCTGGTTGCGACGATGGATCACCATGGAGTTCCGAAGGCGTCGCGTTCGTCGGTTTTGATCGAGAAGCAGACAGCCTCGAAGCGGCAATCAAGTCAGCCGTGGGTGATATTCGCCGCGCCGGGTGCGAGGTCGACAAGGTCGAGATCGACCACGAAGAACTGGCCTCCTGGCTGCCGACCGCCGGGTAGCTTGTGTTTCAGTGGAAGCGCAGAATCTCGTAGCGTCAAAGGCGAGTCGACCACAATCAGGGATTGCGAGAGTGAGCCTGAACTACGTCCGTTCTCGCCAGTAGCCAGGGCGGCGGCGGTGATGGGCGATTGCCAGAATCGCGACTTCCTCGGATCGAACCTCGAAAATCACACGATAAGGGAAGCGGTCAACCATGCAGGTGCGAACGACCCGGTCTCCGAAGGACTCGTCCGGTGCAAACCGAGTCGGGTCCGCTTCGATCTGCTCGAAGCACGCGGTAACCTGGTCGAGAAAGTCCTGGCCCAGCAACGCCTCACGCGACTCGTACCATCCGGCGGCTTCGGTCAGTTCCGCTCGCGCCGAGTTGAGCAGCCGCAGCGTGAAACTCACGGTTGCGTTCCCAGTTGAGAACGAATGTCGTCACAGAGTTCTCGCCATGGCCTGGGATCGAAGTCACCCCGGTCGGCGGCGTTCAGTCGTTCGCGGATTTCGACAGCCCATTCCTGCTGCCAGTCTGCTGCAGAGAGTTCATCACCTGGAGGATCGAACGCTCGCACCAGCTTCTCAATCAGTCGGGCGCGGTCTCGAAGGGACAGTCCCATTGCCTGATCAAAGACCGTCTCAAATGCTGCCATCGGTCGGATCCGTTTCTGAAATCCCAGCCACGAAAAACGTCCACAGTTTATCGGGCACGAAAACCACTGAAAGACGTTGAAGAGCGATCGTCATGAACATAACTGAAATCTGCCAGCAAAACCGCCGCAGTTTCCTGGGCCGCTCAGGCGGCGGCCTCGGGGCGATTGCCCTTTCGTCGCTGCTGGCTCGCGATGCCCAGGCGGCTCCGCAGGCGAATGCTCCGGCGGTCAGCGGGTTTCCGAATCTGCCGGTGAAGGCGAAGCGCGTGATCTATCTGCTGCAGTCTGGAGCGCCGTCGCAGATGGACCTGTTCGATGAAAAGCCGGGACTGAAGGATCTGCGGGGAACCGAGCTGCCGGATTCAATTCGGCAGGGGCAGCGGCTCACCGGGATGACCGCGAAGCAGGACAGCTTTCCCGTCGCGCCGTCCATGTTTCAGTTTGCAGAACATGGCGAGTCCGGTGCGAGTGTCAGCGAACTGCTGCCTCACACGGCGAAGGTCGTCGACGATCTGTGCTTCATCCGGACGATGCACACCGAGGCGATCAACCATGACCCGGCGATCACCTTCTTTCAGTCGGGCTTCCAGCTGGCCGGGCGGCCCAGCATCGGCGCCTGGCTGTCTTACGGACTGGGCAGTGACAACGATGATCTGCCGGGGTTCGTCGCCATGATCTCCGGCAGCGGCGGACAGCCACTCTACGACCGGCTGTGGGGCAGCGGATTTCTTCCATCGAAGTACCAGGGCGTCAAATTTCGATCGGTCGGCGACCCCGTCCTTTATCTGTCGAATCCAAACGGTGTCAGCACGGCAACGCGGCGCCAGATGCTCGATGACCTGTCGCAGCTCAACCGGCTGAAGTTCGAGCAGTCCGGCGACCCGGAGATCAACACGCGGATCGCTCAGTACGAGATGGCCTACCGAATGCAGACGTCGGTGCCGGAACTCACGGACCTCTCCGACGAACCGGCACATACCTTCGAGCTGTATGGCGAGGATGCGAAGACGCCCGGCACGTACGCCTACAACGTGCTGCTGGCGCGGCGCATGGCCGAACGCGGCGTCCGGTTTGTGCAGCTGTTCCACCGCGGCTGGGATCAGCACACCAACCTGCCGCAGGGCATTCGGACACAGTGCCAGGCGACGGACCAGGCGTCGTCGGCACTGATTCAGGATCTCAAACAGCGCGGCATGCTCGACGACACGCTGGTCATCTGGGGCGGCGAGTTCGGTCGAACGGTCTACTGCCAGGGCACACTGACAGCCAGCGACTACGGTCGCGACCATCACCCGCGCTGTTTCACGATCTGGATGGCCGGAGGCGGCATCAAGGGCGGCCTGACTTATGGAACGACCGACGATTACTGCTACAACATCGCCGACAAGCCGGTCCACGTTCACGATCTGCACGCCACGATGCTGCATTGCCTGGGGATCGATCATGAAACACTGACGTTCAAGTTTCAGGGCCGGCATTATCGACTGACTGATGTGCACGGTCGCGTGGTCGAGGACATTCTTGCGTGACTCGGTCACTGACTCGTTTCGACGCTCTGCGTGGGATCACACACTTTTACGTTTTGCATTCAGCAGGCTGAGCGGAATCGCCGCAGAGAGGCTGTGAGTTTTTGGCCCGTAGCTGGATTCGCAGGAATTCAGCCCGTTCAACTGAGTCTGAATTCTTGCGAATCCCAGCTACGGCGAAGGGGCGATTTCAAATGCCTCACAAGCTCAGAGCGGCGGAAGTGGCGTCCCCACGGGACCGTGGGAATCAGGAACAGCGATTGTTCTCGAAATGGATCTCGTCAACATGCCCGGCACCGCGTCGCCCATCGAAAACCTGTCCGACGAGCTGTCACTGCTGATCCGCTCGAAGAACGTTTTCATTTCGATCGAGACCCGTGATGAAGCTCGCGCGACGAAGGTCGTCCAGGCGGCGGCGTTGCGATTGCGGGTTCCTCTTTACGACTGGTCCGTGACGCGCGGGCTGCGGCAGATCGACACGCAGGGCGTCCCCGGCGAGACACTCGCCGAACCGAAGAAACCTGTCGCAGCACTCGAATTCATTGATGAGAACACCGAGCAGGCAATTTACGTCCTGAGAGATCTGGGGCCGCACTTCCGGGACGCGTATCTCGTGCGACTGTTCCGCGATCTGGAGTCGATCGGGCCGGAGTGGAACGCGTGCGTCATCCTGATCGATGCCGAGCCACTGCCGGATGAAGTCCGCCGCTGGACCGTCCGATTTGAAGTCGGCTGGCCGTCTGGCGAGGAAATCGAGGACGTCGTCCGGTCGACGTTTCGAAAGATCCGCAAGGAGAGTCTGAGGAAGATCACGTCGAAGATCACGAAACGGGACGCGGATCAGATCATTCAAACCCTGCGCGGACTCAGTGTACAGGACGTCGAACGAGTGATCTCGTCGGCGATCTTCAACAACTACGAACTGACGCCCGAAGACCTGCCGCACATTGTCGAAGCGAAGCGGCAGCTGCTGGGCAACTCCGGCTGTCTCGAAGCGATCGCGGCGGACTTTTCGCCGGACGACATCGGCGGCCTTGAGAACCTGAAGAGCTGGCTGCGGATTCGTCGCGGCGGCTTCTCCAGCAAGGCGGTCGATTTCGGGATTGAAACACCGCGCGGTGTGCTGATGCTCGGCGTGCCCGGCTGCGGCAAGAGCCTGTGTGCGAAGGTCGTTGCCTCGGACTGGCAGATGCCTCTGCTGCGGCTGGATCCCGGCGTGCTCTATCAGAAGTTCATCGGCGAAAGTGAGAACCAGTTGCGGCTGGCACTCCGGCAGGCGGAAGCGATGGCGCCCGTCGTGCTCTGGATTGACGAAATCGAAAAGGCGTTTGCATCGGCGTCGAGCAGCAATGCAGACGGGGGACTCTCCCAGCGGATGTTCGGCACGCTGCTTTCGTGGATGCAGGACCACCGCCATCCGATTTTTATCGTCGCGACGGCGAACGACATCTCGGCCCTGCCGCCGGAACTGATGCGCAAAGGCCGCTTCGATGAAGTCTTCTTCGTCGACCTGCCCGATCAGGAAGCTCGCGAACAGATCCTCGCAATCCACCTGCGCCGTCGCGGACGGGATCCCGAACGGTTCAAAGTCGCCGACCTCGCGCAGGCCGCGGAGAACTTCAGCGGCGCGGAACTCGAACAGGCTGTGCGTTCGGCGATGTTCACAGCCTATGCCGTTGGCGACTCGATCAGTGACCTGCACCTGCTGGCGGAGATTCGACGGACAAAACCGCTCGCCGTGCTGACTGCTGAAAGCGTGAGCCGACTCCGCGGCTGGGCAAAGAACCGTTGCGTACCTGCCGATCAGACGAAATCGATCGACTGATACGGATTCCACGGTTCACTGCGGTTGAAAAGGGCTCGCTTTCGCGTCGTATCCGAAGGTGTCGTTGCGAGAGCTGGCGTGTGCCGGCACGATGGCCTCTTCTCGAACTCAAACGGTCGCGGACACGTAGCGAAACTCGCGCAGAGTTTCGGCTCACCAACCTGAACCTGCCGAAACTCTGCGCGAGTTTCGCTACGCCGCGCCTGACCTGACATTCCGCTTGTTGATCATGGGATCCGTGTGATGTTGCGTTGTCTGTATTGTGTTGTCACTGTGGCGCTGCTGGTTGTCTCCAGCTTAAATGATTGCGCGGCTCAGTCGCGGCGAACCGGCATCACTCAAAACGCGAAGAAGGCCAGCGAGCCCGACAGTGTGTCGCCGCGCGACGTCCGCTCGCGCAACTTTCTGCTGCATACCGACCTGAATGACAGCGACGCGCAGGAGTTGCTCGAACGCCTGGAGACAATGCTCAAACTGATCTCCCGTTACTGGGGGCAGCCGAACCGCAAAGTCATCGAATGCTATGTCGTCAAGGATCTTGCCAACTGGCCGGCAGGATCGATCCCGGAACCGAACGGTCTGGCCAGCATTCAGCGCGGAGCCGGCGTGACGAAAACGGTCACGACTGCGACATCAACCGGTCGGATTCTTGCGGCCACTTCGGTCGTCTTCGCTGTTGCCGACCGAGGGACGCCTCAACACGAGGCCGTGCACGCCTACTGCGGTCAGAACTTCGGTCGGACTGGCCCGCTGTGGTACTCCGAAGGCATGGCCGAAATGGGCAACTACTGGGTCGAGGATGACCCGCATGTCAACTGCCCGCCGTACATCGTCGACTATATCCATTCCAGCGAACCGAAATCGCTTAACGACATTGTGAACTCGAACGAGCAGACCGGAGATTCCTGGCAGAATTACGCGTGGCGGTGGGCCTTGTGCCACCTGCTGGCCAACAACCCGAACTACAGAGACCGGTTCCGACCACTGGGCCTCGCCTTATTGACTGGTCGGAGGGCGTCCTTCGAGCAGGTTTATGGATCGATGGCCAGGGAGATCTCGTTCGAGTACCTCTTCTTTCTCGAACATTTCGATGTCGGTTACCGCGCGGATCTCGTTGCCTGGGACTGGAAGACCCGGTTCCGGGCGCCGCGCGGTGCGACGGCTGTCTCGGCAAAGATCGCCGCACGAGCCGGCTGGCAACCGACGCGATGTCTCGTCAGAAAAGACACCGAATACGAATTCAGCGGAGCAGGGCAGTGGCAGACGGACGACGAATCCGGTCTGTGCGACGCCGACGGGCATCCCAACGGTTCGGGACAGCTGGTCGGTGCGGTCTTCGACACAGACGCGTACGAACTGAGCGAGCCGTTCGAACTCGGCGTTTTCGGAAAACTGACGGCGCCGCGTGACGGCCAGTTGTTCGTGCGCTGTCAGGAGGACTGGCACCGAATCGACGATGACAATGCCGGCACCATCGATTTCCGCATCAAGTTTGCGGACCGAGGCCAGCCGCTGTCTGATCCTCGAGAAGCGACCATTCAGTCTCGCTGAGATTGCGTTTGTTTAACCCGCAGCCGCAGCCGCAAGCGATGGCGTTCCTGTTGCGACACCGTCGAGAACGCCGTCGCCTGCGGCTTCGGTTCGGGTTGAACGACGGTCAGACAGACAGCCGCCGCCAGCTGTTTACCGTCGGCCCGTGTACTGCGGACTGTGAGGCCACATTTCGACGGCGAAACGCTGATCCTGATACGCCTTGAAGTCGCGGGACGATGTGCGATGCATCGACGCCCCGTCGTGGACCTCGGGAACGCCGCCGTGTGAATTCCAGTTCTGCGGATTGAAGGCGGCGCTCGCATCATTGGCCGGAGCCGCGTTCTCCGGTGACGGCACTATGGTGGGTTCCGGCTGGGCTGGCGGGGCGACACCGGGAATGGTCGCTTCATGAGTCGGCTGCGGCGGATTCAACACAGGCATGTCGTCAAAGGGAGTCCGATGGATCATGTTGTGTCGCTGGCTGCAGACGGGCCCGCAGTCACTGATGCAGCGCGACTTCGGAGGCGAGCAGGGTTCGAGCGACCTGACGCGACGCAGTGACGGGTATTTCACCGGCTTCCATTCCACTTTGAATGACGACCTGCAGCGGTAGCCTTGAAGCTGATCGCAGTTCGCTGACGACCTCCCGCATGGATTCGAAGGCTTCTGGCAGGGCAGCTTCGCGCACGGTGAGTTGTTCTGGCAGTCGGTCCGGCAGCCGGGACGAGTCGAGCAGCAGCGTTCAGCAACACGGGTCTGGCAGCAGCCGGTCAGAACGACAGAAAGGGTCAGCAGGGCGAAGAAACGCATGACTGTCTCCGGGCGGAAGCGAAAGCCGCGGTGGTCGAACCGGCCAGCTGGGCGGGCAGTTCTGGACGAACGCCGCATTCGAGCGGCGGAAATCTGCAACTGTCAGGTCGTATCGACGGAAACACTGCCCCGGCGCAGTGTTCCGCAAGGTCGCCCTAACTTGCGGACATTCGGCAAGGTTTCCCCGGCAGGTCCGACCGGTTGACCGTGGACCCTCGCCGGTTAACGTGACGCCCGCACGCCTTCACTGACCGCACCCGTTAACGTGACGCACACAATGGACACCGTGACATTTCGAGTGTTTCAACCGACAGATCACGAACGACTGAAACAGATCATGGTCGACGCCTTCGACGGAGTGTCCATCGACCAGGGCATGGAAGCCGGCTTCGGTGAGATTGCCGGCCACGACTGGCGCTGGCGCAAAGGGAGACATTTTGACGACGATGTCCGCCGCGACCCGGAAGGCATTATCGTGGCCGTAATCGGCGATCAGCCCGTCGGCTTCATCTCAACGTGGATCGATCGCGAAGCGGGGATCGGCCACATCCCGAATCTCAGCCTGACGCCGGAATGTCGAGGGCAGGGGGTGGGACGCCGGCTGGTCGAACTCGGTCTGCAGCGGTTTCGAGACGCCGGAATTACTCACGCGAAGATTGAAACGCTGGTGCAGAACAACGTTGGCAACAGCCTGTATACTTCGCTCGGTTTTCGTGAAGTCGCCCGACAGATTCATTTCGTCGCCGAACTCTGACGACTAACTGACAACTTGCAGCCGCGTTCGCACCGAACGCGGTATCTCGAAACCCAACCGCGTTCATTGAAAGCGCGGAGACACTCAAGAGACACACCGACAATGACGAACGACACGCCGGCCTCCGCAACTTCCGCTTCCCAGCCCTGGCTCAATGCGATGGGCTCGCGGCATTTTCTGGATTGGCTGGGCGAGCAGAACGTCAGCCTGGCGTTCACGACCTATCAGACCGGCAAGTTGTTCTTCGTCGGGCGAAAGCCGGATCAGTCGATCTCAATCTTCGAGCGGACTTACAACCACTGCATGGGCATGTGGGCCTCGCCGGACGCACGCACGCTGTGGGTCAGCTCGCGGTTTCAGCTCTGGCGGTTCGAGCAGGCTCCGGCTCAGGTTGTGCCGTACCGGCAGCCCGAAGGCACTACAACGGAAGGTGACGACGAGCAGCCGATTCCACAGTGGACGACGCGCGGCTACGACGTCGCGTACATCCCGAGGATCGGCTACACGACCGGGCACGTCGACGTTCACGATGTCGCTGTCGACGCCGATGGCCGAGTCATTTTTGTGAACACAATGTTCGGCTGCCTGGCCACGGTCAGCGAGACCGCCAACTTTCAGCCACTGTGGCAGCCGCCGTTCCTGAGTGCCCTCGTCCCGGAAGACCGCTGCCATCTGAACGGTCTGGCAATGCGCGACGGCCGGCCCGCATTCGTCTCCGTTGTCAGCCGCTCGGACGTGGCCGACGGTTGGCGCGACCGGCGCCGTGACGGCGGCTGCGTTATTGATGTCGAATCCGGCGAGCCGGCCTGCACTGGCCTGTCGATGCCGCACTCGCCCCGCTGGTACCGCGATCGGCTGTGGGTGCTGAACTCCGGCACCGGCGAGTTCGGCCATGTCGACACCGCCACCGGGAAGTTCGAACCGATCGCCTTCTGCCCCGGCTACATGCGCGGCCTGTCGTTCCGTGGCGACTACGCCGTCGTGACGCTTTCCAAACCGCGGCACGTCACATTCCACGGTCTGGATCTCGACGATCGTCTGCAGCAGCGTGACGCCGAACCGCAATGCGGCCTGCAGATCATCAACCTCAACACCGGCACCGTCGAACACTGGCTCCGCCTCGACGGCAACCTCGTCACCGAGCTGTACGATTCCGCCGTTCTCCCCGGAGTCCGCCAGCCGATGGCGGTCGGCTTCAAGACGAACGAAATCGAACGCCTGATGCTGATCGCCGAAGAGGGTGAGCTGTGAATGCGCTCGCCAGTCGGCAGTGCGTCGTTGTCTCCGCCGCTATGCGAGCCGTAGCCCGGTTGCTCCGAAACCGGGAACAACGCAGAGGCGAGGGATCATTCCCGCAGCGACACTCGCCACGCAGCTTGTCCCCGGCCTCTGTCTTGCTGCGAGTTTCGGAGAAACTCGCCTGCGGCTGAGCTTCAACCGCAGCCAGGTTTCTCCGTGACCTGGAACAACGCAGGAGCGAGCTATTCCGGCCTGGTGGCGTGCCCACACCCGTTCGATCGTCGTCTCAGATTCGCCGCGAGTTCCAGAGAGGCTCCCCTGCAACTGTCTGAACCGCATTGCTCGTCAGTGACACTTCGCCGCTTGAAATCGCCGGACGACGTCGCAGACACTGTCGCGATGGAATAGTGAGTACTCGTTTTGTTTTGACGTGGATACTTCCGTATGAAACTGTTTTCTCGCAGCTCGTGGACTGATTCCCTCCTTCGCGACTTGAAGTGCCAGACGCCGCGCCTCGGACGTCGGAGAAAAGGCCTGCTGGAAGTGACACCAGCGGCGCGTTCCGTCAGTCGCAGCTACGCCAGCGTGGCCATGACGGAGGCTCTTGAAGATCGAGCCCTGCTGACGACCGTGCTGGTCGACTACTCGCTCGACACGAACAACTTCTTCGACACGCAGGAGAAGATGGACCTGTTTCAGACGGCGGTCGACAACCTCGCCGGGCGGCTGACGGACAGTCTTGCGGAAATCACGCCATCGGGGCCGAACACCTGGTCGGCTCGATTTGACCATCCAGGTACCGGTGCTTCACATGTCATCAGCAATCCCACGATCCCGGCGGACACGATCATCATCTACGCCGGAGGCCGCGACCTGCCGGGTTCGACGATCGGTTTCGCCTCGTCGGGTTTTTCCGCCGGAGGGACCAGTGCGTGGCTTGACCTCGTCGAGGGCCGTGGCCAGAGCGGAGCTGTCACCACGCCGGCAACAGACTTCGCGACGTGGGGCGGGTCGATCACGTTCGACAATCTCAACGACTGGCACTTCGGCCTGACGACCGACGGCCTCGACAGTGGTGAAAGCGACTTCCTGTCGGTCGCCGAACACGAGTTGGCGCACATTCTGGGATTTGGAAGCGATTCGTGGGACGCACAGATCTCAGGGGGCTTCTTCACGGGAGCGAATGCCGTCGCGGTGCACGGTGGACCGGTTCCAGTCGTTGGAGGCCACTGGGCTGACGACACGATGTCCGACGGTCGGGAAGCGAACCTGACCCCCACGGGAACGAGCGGCACTCGCTATCAATTCACGTCGCTCGATTTTGCCGGCCTTGAGGACATCGGCTGGGTACTCAGTGATCCGCCGTCTGAGATCGACTACGGCGACGCTCCCGACACGGGAGCAGGAACGGGATCGGGCAACTACCAGACGCTCGACAGCGACAACGGCCCGAGTCACACGATTGTGCCGGGTCTCTTCCTCGGAGCCTCAGTCGACGGCGACGACGGCACACTGCAGAACACGACAGCCACAGCGGACGACGCAGATGGTCCGGTAAAGGATGAGGACGGGGTCGTGTTTCCGGAGCGAGATCTGGCACTCGTTGCTGGTTCACAGCCGCGCGTCAACATCCTCGTCACGAACACGACAGGTGAGGATGCGACTCTCTCTGGATGGATCGACTACAACAACGACGGCATTTTCGACAACGCAACAGAACGAGTCCAGGCTGTCGTGTCCGATGGGACGGACGGTGGCATCATCACACTCACCTTTCCCGTCGTCCCACTTGGCTACTTCGGAGAAACCTATGCCCGATTCCGATTGAGCACAGACGTCGGAGGCGAAGAATCAACAGGGCCAGCGTCAGATGGCGAAGTCGAAGACTATCCCGCCCGAATCAGTATTCCCGGAAGCTTGAACGCTGCGACATCAACTCCTCCTCCCGATGAGGATCTGCCCTTTTTCATCACGAGCGATCGCTTTGGCTTCTCAATTGCTTCTCTCGGCGATCTTGACGGTGACGGTATCCCGGATCTCGCCGTTGGCGCACCAGTGACCAAAACGGGCTCGTCTTACAGGGAAACCGGCGCAGTTCACATCCTCTTCATGAACGCCAGTGGTTCAATCCGTGAATCCGCATTGATTCCAACAGATGCCAGTGGCGGCCCAGACGTGCCTGTGGACTCTCGATTCGGGTCCTCAGTGGCAGGGGTAGGCGACTTTGACGGCGACGGCGTTCCTGATCTCGCTGTCGGTGCGCCCGGCGATGAATCACAGACAGGAGCCATCTCGCGCGGCGCCGTTCATCTGCTGATGTTGAACACGGATGGGACGGTCAAGAACTCTGTCAAGATCGCAGACGACGTCAATGGCGGGCCGGCACTTCAGGATCTGGACGACTTTGGAAGCTCGGTCGCAGCAATTGGCGACCTCAACGGAGACGGTGTTGCCGATCTTGCAGTCGGAGCCCAGGGAGATAGTACCGGCGGAAACTCGTACGGCGCGATTCACCTGTTGTTTATGAATGCAGACGGCACAGTCAATTCTTCGTCGAAAATTGCAGACAATACAAACGGCGGCCCGACGCTTTTCGATTTCGACCGTTTTGGAGCATCCGTGGCCCCGTTGGGAGACATCAACGGGGATGGCACCGTCGACATCGCGGTGGGGGCGAGATTCGATGATACCGGAGGAACATCACGCGGGGCCGTCTATGTCCTCATGCTGAATCCTGACGGTACGGCGAACGACGTCACAAAAATCGCCAGCAGTACAAACGGTGGTCCATCTCTGACGAATTTCGATCGTTTCGGGGCTTCCATGGCATCGCTGGGCGACATCGACGGAGATGGCATCACTGATCTCGCAGTTGGTGCTCGGGGAAATGACACCGGAGGAGGAGCATTCACTGATCGAGGAGCCGTCTACACAGTGCTGTTGAATTCTGACGGTACCGTCAAAGACTGGTCACTCATTGCGAACGAATTCCACGGGGGGCCGACACTTGCCGAAGATGATGCATTCGGGCGCGGGGTCACTGCACTTGGGGATCTGAATGGCGATGGTGTGACCGAACTCGCCGTGAGTTCCTATGACAAAGGCAATCACGGCTCCGGCACATTTCACATCGTCTATTTGGCACCGGCAATTGATATCGGTGACGCTCCGGATTCTGGTTCCGGAACCGGGGCTGGCGATTACGAAACGAGCCTGCAGAGTGGCGGCCCGTCGCATTTCGTATTCGGCCCATTGGACTCCAGCAGACTGTTTCTGGGCGACACCGTCGACGGCTTCACGCTTTCTCCGGAAGGTGACAGGGCCATCTCAGATGACATCAACGGTGTGGAACGCTCGTTCTTCGAAGCTGGCAAGTCGACCGATGACGAAGACGGAGTGCTGGATCCGCTGGACTTGAGAGGCACAATCGGAGCGGCTCCCACTGTCACATTGCTGGCGACCAATACGCGCGGCATCGAGGCAACGCTGTCCGGGTGGATCGACTACAACCAGGACGGTGTGTTCGACAACGCAACTGAACGCGCGCAGATCGCCGTTCCGGACGGCTCGACCGATGTGCGGTTCACGCTGACGTTCCCGGAAATCCCTGACGGCTCAGCAGGCAAGACGTATGCCCGATTCCGGCTGAGCACCGATGCGGCGGCGGCGAACTCCACCGGCGCAGCGAGCGATGGTGAAGTTGAGGATTACGTATTCTCAATCACCGCGCCAAGCAGAGGAATCGTCGAACAATTCCTGAGAATTGCCAACGGGACAAATAGTGACCTCACGCTAGGCGATTCAGATCTCTTCGGAAGCTCAGTCACTGCATTAGGTGATCTGGATGGTGACGGCGTTGTCGATCTCGCCGTCGGAGCTCTTGGTGACAACGAAGCCGGCTCTGACCGAGGCGCTGTGTATGTATTGTTGATGAACACCGATGGAACTGTGAAACACTCCACGAGAATTGCTCACGAACTAAACGGGGGGCCCACGTTGTCGAACTACGACATATTCGGCAGCTCGTTGACGGGTCTGGGCGATCTGGATGGTGACGGCGTGGTCGACATTGCTGCTGGAGCAGCATTCGACGGCGCTGGCGGCTCTCGTCGCGGTGCGGTTTATGTGCTACTGCTTAACGCTGACGGAACAGTGAAGAAGTCCACCAAGATCGCCAGCGACACAAACGGCGGCCCAACACTCGCAAATAGTGACAGTTTCGGGAAATCCGTAACGTTGATTGGCGACGTGAATGGTGACGGCGTTTCGGATCTTGCAGTCGGGGCAGATGGCGACGACACGGGCGGTTCTCGTCGCGGTGCGGTTTACGTACTGCTGCTGAATGCAGACGGCACGGTGAAGAGTTCCACAAAAATCGCCAGCGACACAAACGGCGGCCCAACACTCGCAGATAGTGACACGTTCGGGGATTCTGTGACTACCCTGGGAGATTTGGACGGCGATGGAATCCCTGACCTCGCCGTCGGAGCTAAACGCGATGACACTGGCGGTTATGACCGAGGCGCAGTGCATGTTCTAATGCTGAATGCTGACGCAACAGTAAAACTTTCGACGAAGATTGCTAGCAACACGAATGGCGGACCGTCGCTCTCAAATGGCGACCACTTTGGAACCTCAGTAGCGGGTGTGGGCGACCTTGATGGTGATGGAATCGCCGACGTGGTCGTTGGCGCCGCCATAGATGACACAGACGGCGCCGATCGTGGAACAATTTACACGCTGCTGCTGAATGCTGACGGAAGCGTGAAGGCTACCACACAGATCGCCAGCGACATCAATGGTGGGCCAGCCCTTTCCGATTATGACTTCTTCGGCGTATCGATATCAAATCTGGGTGATCTTGACGGCGACGGCTTGATCGAACTTGCCGTTGGAGCAGACGGTGACGACACCGGTGGCATGTCTCGCGGTGCGGTGCATGTTCTGTTTCTTCAGTCCGCCGCTTCTGACCCACAACCTGTCGATTTGACTTTGCCTGGCACAGGGACTTACGAGGTGCTGCGAGACGGCAGTGATCTGGTAGTTCGGGTTGCAGGTGGAAGTGAGCTGTCTCGGGATGTGGCGGCGAACGTCAGCGTACTGCAAATCACCGGTTCCGCTGGGGATGATGTGGTGACTGTGCTGGATACTGGCATTGCTGTTGATACCCCGGTTGTGTTCTCGGGCGGTGATGGTGATGACCGGTTTGATGCTTCTCTGGCCGTTGGCCGAGTCGACCTGACGGGCAATTCGGGGAGTGACACGCTCATCGGCGGGGCCGGTAATGATAAGCTGACCGGAGGCAGTCAGGCGGACGAACTGGTGGGTGGTCCAGGGGATGATTCGCTGAATGGAACGGGCGGAACTGGAGACACTCTGGATGGTGGCGATGGTAATGACACACTCAATGGTGGTAGTGGTAACGATCTGATTCGCGAGTCGTTTAGTGGAGACGCGACTCTGACGAACTCGCTGATGACCGGTCGCGGGACGGATACCATCATCAGTGCCGAACGGGCGATGTTCACCGGCGGCGGGGCGGCTCAGTTGTTTGACTTGAGCACGTTTTTCTTTGCCGGCCTGACGTCGACGATTCTCGACGGTGGCGGTGGGGACGACACCATTCTGGCGACCTCGGGCGGCGATATAATCAGCGGGGCCGGCGGCAGCGATCTGATCGATGCGGGCGGCGGGGATGATCGCGTGTTTGGCGGGTCCGGTGCCGACACGATCGCTGGTGGAAATGGTAATGACTTTATTAAAGGCCTGGGTGGCTCGGGCGATCAGCTCATTGGTGGAGCCGGAAATGACACCCTCAACGGTGGGCGCGGTGTTGATCGTCTCATTGAGAGTGGCGATGCCGACTTCACCGTGACAAACAGTTTGATGACCGGCAACGGGACCGACGTGCTGCTGGCTCTGGAAATTGCCGAGATCAACGCGGGCAACTCCGACAACCTGATCGACGTGAGTGGCTTTCTGGGTTTCCGCGGCTTCGTGCAGGTGCGAGCGTTCGGCGGCAACGACACGATCCTTGGTTCGGCCGGGCCGGACGTGCTTAATGGCGGCGACGGGAATGACTCGCTGGTCGGCGGGGAGGGCGACGACCTCCTCAACGGAGACGCGGGCAACGACATCCTGCAGGGCAAGGAAGGCGACGACACACTCAACGGCGGCGACGACAACGACGGGCTGTCGGGCTTCACGGGCAACGATGTGCTCAACGGCGAACGCGGCTTCGACCGTCTGTTCGGCGGCAACGGCAACGACACGCTGACCGGCGGCAACGCCCGAGACACCCTGTTCGGCGGCGCCGGCGATGATTCTCTGGCCGGCAACGATGGCGACGATACGCTGGTCGGCGGTACCGGCAACAACGACGCCTCCCCCGGCGACGTCTTCGACGGCCTCCCATCAGAGATCGACGAAGCCTTCATGCTCGACACCCCCGCCTGGGTCGATCAGGTGTGAGGGCGGTGACCGGGGCGAGGGGTGACGAGAATTCTTGACCGATCTGTTGGCGGGGGCCCGAGCCGTAGCCAGGTTTCTCCGAAACCTGGAGTGACGCAGGGGCGAGGGATCACTCCCGCAGCGGCGTTCGCCACACAGCTTGTACCCGACCTCTGTCGTACTGCGAGTTTCGGAGGAACTCGCCTACAGCTGGCTGTCGTGACGAGTGGCCCGCGGGGAGCGTTCGTCGCAGCACGCGGTAGCGTTTATCGCGAAGAGTGTCATTTGCGGGGGCCCGAGCCGTAGCCAGGTTTCTCCGAAACCTGGAGCGACGCAGGGGCGAGGGATCATTCCCGCAGCGGCGTTCGCCACACAGCTTGTACCCGACCTCTGTCTTGCTGCGAATTTCGGAGAAACTCGCCTACAGCTTGCCGTCGCGTCTGAGTGGCGGTCGGGCAGGGGAGTGGCCAGACTTCGCGGTCTCGCTGAAAGCACGTGCGATTTCTGACTCTGGAACTGGCTGTGGACACTCCTGCAAATCTCACTGATAACGAGGCTCCGACGGACGAATCTCTGGCGTTGACGATCGACGTTCTGGAGCAGATCGCTGCTGATCGCGGGATTCTCGCGCGGCTGGACAGGGGGCAGCGGAAACGGCTGGTGCAGGCGGCGGAGCGGGTCGCGAGTCCGGATCGCAGGTCTCGCAAGCAACTCGTGCGGGCCTTCAAACAGCAGGAACAGGTGGAGCTGGCTGAGCAGAAGGCCGAAGACGAACGCAAGCTGGCTCGCACAGGCATTCGCAATCATCTGGGCACGCGGCAGCTTAAGCGTCCCTGCCCGCCGGCGCCGTTCGAGCCCGAACTGCCGCCACCGAATCAGCTTCCTGACGACGCCTTTATTGACCGGCTGAATGTCGCGCGAAGCTGCTACATCTGCAAACGAGACTTTGACCGCATCCACTTCTTCTATGACTCGCTGTGTCCCGACTGCGCCGCGTTGAACTGGGAGCGTCGTCAGCAGACGTTTGATCTTTCCGGACGCTACGCGCTGCTGACCGGCGGGCGAGTGAAGATCGGCTACCACGCGGCGCTGAAACTGCTGCGAGCTGGCTGCCATGTCGTCGTCACCACCCGGTTTCCTCGCGACGCGGCCAAACGGTTTACTGCTGAGGAAGACAGCGGCGACTGGACCGACCGGCTGCAGCTGCACGGGATCGATCTGCGGCACACGCCCAGCGTCGAAGCCTTCGCCGACCACCTGTGCGCAACGCTGCCCCGGCTGGATTTCATCCTGAACAACGCCTGCCAGACCGTCCGTCGTCCACCGGGCTTCTACGCGCATCTGATGGAGGATGAACGGCGGCTGGCGGCTGAACTCCCCGAGACAGCTCAGCGGCTGCTGCAATCGTACGAATCCCTCCGCGACCGGCCTGACGATCTGCTTTCCCGCGATCATGCATTGCCGGCTCAGGTCGATGGCAGCCTCGCCGGAATCCAGCGGGCCGCCGAGTTGTCTCAGATCGCTCTGGTGCCCGAGGACCACGCGGGCGGAGACGAACTGTTTCCGACCGGCAAGCTGGACGGCGATCTGCAGCAGGTCGATCTACGGACGGTCAACAGCTGGCGATTGAAGCTGGCCGACGTTGAAACGGTCGAACTGCTGGAAGTTCAGCTTGTCAACGCAATCGCCCCGTTCATCCTCAACGCTCGGCTGAAACCGCTGATGCAGAAGGTGCCAACGCCGGATAAGCACATTGTCAACGTGTCGGCGATGGAGGGCGTCTTTTACCGGGCTTACAAGACCGACAAGCACCCGCATACGAACATGGCGAAGGCGGCGCTCAACATGCTGACTCGCACGTCGGCTCAGGATTACGCCCGCGACGGGATCCACATGAACAGCGTCGACACCGGCTGGATTACAGATGAAGACCCCGCCGCGATCGCTCAGCGCAAGACCGAGGAACTCGGCTTTCACCCGCCGCTGGATCAGGTCGACGCGGCCGCCCGCATCTGCGACCCGATCTTCCACGGCTTCCTCACGGGAGAGCACCAGTGGGGCCAGTTCTGGAAGGACTACCAGATCGCCAACTGGTGAGCCGGACTTTTCTTGAGACCGCGACCACACGCGTTGCTCGTCCCGGCGAGAGACGCATCTCACACGTGAAACACCGCGTTCTACGCTGTCCGACTTGAGAATCTTCAGTCATGTGCCCGGCTTCGCGGCTCACGATCACTCGGGCTCCTCGAAGTGTTCCGAGGCGTTGCTGAATGCGTCACTCAGCTCAGTCCATGCCGAGTCGACTCCCGACGCAATCTCATGCCAGGCATCGCTGGAGGCATCTTTGAGTTGACCAAACTCGTCCTGCATGACGTCGCGTTTCTCCTTGAGTGCGGCCATGGCTTCCTCGTACTTCTTTCTGGCGTCGTCGTTTGCGTCCTGAGAGGCCGTCTCAGCTTTCTCCTTAAGGCTTTCGATTTTCGCATCAAGTTCCGCCAGCCTGTCCTGCATCGCCTGCTGGTACTCAATCTTCGTCTGATCGGCGTATTTCCCTGCGGCGTCGACAGCGTCCTTGACGTTCTGCTGGACGTCCTCAGCCGCGCGTTCCTTCTTCGTCATCGTGTCATCCTCCATCGAAGAACTGGCCTCCGGATTTGGAATTGAGGCAGGTGGTGGCGCATCGCCACAGCCCAACATGCCACCCGCAACAACGGCTGAAACTGCGACGACGAGATCTCGAGTCAGTGCTTTCACAATGCTTCTCCTGGCAAACGACTGGTAGACAAAACCGGGGAGTCGCCCCGTCCTGTCGGCAGCCTGTCGCGAAGACCGTGCCATGAATCGCCGTGACTGCGATTCCAAACGATTCAATGCCGGCCCGACGGATTGCTGGACTCCGGTCGAGCGAGTTCTGGATGCTCATTGATCGAAGTGGCCGATGACCGCGCAACATCACCAGTCGTCAATTCACCACACCGCCAGTCTCTCACTTCCGGTCCTGCGCAGTTTCAGGAAGTGAGTCGAAAACGCGTCGAGGCCTGTCTGTCAAACTCAGCACTGACACGACTGCGCGACAGTCTGCTCCGAAAGGATGCCCGCTACTCGACCGCGACTGACGGAGTGGCGTCGACGACAGACGCCGCTTACGGATTACGGCTGTGCGATGCGGCGAGTGAGGACGTGCCAGAGCAGACCGATGGCGATCAGGGCGAGGCCGGTTTGCCAGGCGGTTGGCTCGACAAAGACGGAGAGGCTCAGGCAGGCGACCAGGCCGAGCAGGGAGATCGCTCGGGGAAAACGCCGCTCCTCGCTGGGCTGTCGGAGAGCACACAGGTTGGCGGTGGCGTAATAGATCAGGACGGTGAAGGCGCTGAGGGACCACGTTGTTTTGATATCGCCAGTCAGGGAGAGGCTCAGAATAACCACCGCGACGAAGAGGATCGCGTTGCGGGGTGAAGCGTCGGATGAAGTCAGGTGCGCGAGGGAACTCGGCAGGTCACGGCGGCGGGCCATGGCCAGAGCGACTCGCGAAAGACCGAGGATCAGGTTGAGCAACACGCCGAGCATCGCGGCCGCAGCTCCAACGGTCACCAGGGGAGCAAGGCGCCCGACAGCGGTCGGGCGGACGAGTTGAGTCAATGTCGCGGCAGTCTCGTCGGCCGCCAGCTTCGGCAGCATCTCGGTCGAGGGGCGCAGCACGAGGATCGCGATACCAACAGCAAGATAGACGGCGAGCGTGACGGCCAGTGTTGCGGCGACCGCGATGGGAATGTTACGGGCCGGATCGCGGATCTCTTCGCCCATCGTGGCGACGCGGCCATAGCCGGTGTACGCGACGAAGCACAGCGCGGTCGCCTGCAGGAGACTGGATGGTTTCGCAGAGCCAGTCGAGCGGGCCATGCTCGCGGTGGAATCAGCGGAGAAGTGAGCGAGTGCCGCGACACAGACGATCGCGAGGCCGCCGAGCGACATCAGGACCAGCAGCGTGTTGACACTCACCGAACGCCTCAGGCCGGCCAGAACCAGTGCCGTCATGATCGCAACTGTCAGGACCGCGATGATTCGCGCATCGATACCGGCGATAGACGGGACGAACTGCTGCAGATAGACGGCGAATCCCAGAGCGGCGGTCGCGGCGGAAGCGGATTTTGCCGCGAGGAACATCCAGCCTGCCGTGAAACCGAGCGTCGGATTCAGGTAACGATAGCCGTACTCGTACGAGCCGCCGCTGACGGGATGTGCTGCGGCGAGCTGCGCGCTGCTCAAGCCATTGCACGTCGCCAGCAGGGCTGCCGCCACAATGCAGTACGGTGCGAAACCACCAGCCAGATTCGTCACGAACAGCAGGCTGACGAAGACCCCCGTGCCGAGAATGGAGCCCAGTCCGAGAACGATCGCTCCCGGCAGACCGACGACGCGACGGAGCTGTGGGGCAGGTTCTGTCATGCGTCACTGGCAGGCGCGTTCAACTGGAACGCGGGAGCTGGGATTGCTCAGGCTTTCGAAGGCCGCATTCCACACGAATGCGGCCTTCGACGATTATCAGGCAGGAATCGGACCTACTCGGAATCCGCCGCTTGTGGCGGTTCCGGAATCTCGTCACGCATCGACGGGTAAGGTTCGACGTCAGTTTCGTGATAGTCGCCGATCATCCAGCGGACGAGCAGTTCGAGTTCGTACGGCGACATTTTATCGGCGTACGCCGGCATGTGGTTTTTCGCGCCGTAGAACTGGTCGCTGCCCGGATTGCTGATGAACGCTTTCAACCATGCGGCGGATGCGTACTCGGCGAGATCCGGATAGCCATACCCTTCGTCCGTTAACTCGAACTCAGAACCGATCGTATCGTGGCAGTTGGTGCACGAGTTGAGTTCGTCGCCGCTGGCCAGCGCTTCGCCGTCAAGAATCTTCCGGCCGCGATCGACCAGTGCTGCATCGAATTCTTCCGCATCGGACGGCCAGGAGCGCAGTGACGTGAGGTACTCGACGAGGGCCTTCAGATCGGGTGCGTTCTCTGGCTTGCCGAAGGCGTCAGCGTAGTCCTGTGAGGCGTAGGCCATTTCCGATTCGTCGAGGTCGAGGTCTTCGTCTCCGAGATTCTCATACCAGGCAGCGTTACGCAGCGCACTGAAATGATCGCTGTAGTCGACGATGATTCTCTGCATCCAGTCGCGCGAGCCGAACGTCGCAAGATCAGTGGCCTCAGGCAGTGCGACAACAGTTTCCTTCGTTTCCGGGTCGGTCGCTTTAACGAGCTGTCCGCGTCCGTTGTGACCGTCCCAGCGATGGCAGCTCGCACAGTGCTTGGCGAACAGACGCGGCCCCTGGGTAAAGGGATCCTGGCGCAGCAGCGTGACCGCGCCTTCAACGGGGATCATTTCCGGTCGGCCGGCGAGTTCACGGATGCGGTGCGCGTCGCGGTCGGCTTCGGCAATCGCGGCCTGGTGGTCCGCGTTGTTCTTGTCCTCATAGATCGCCAGCGACGTCAGACCGATGATGCCGACGGTCACAATCCATGTGAACCAGACGTTGAACCTGTGGCCGTTCCTCAGGCGGGCGGTCAGCGGCATCAGCGCGAGAATTGTCATCAGCGCACCGGGCACGTAGATCGCTCCGAACGGAATACCCAGCGATTCCACCCAGTGGAACTTCAGGAAGCGGAACAGGAACAGGAAGTACCATTCGGGGCGAGCCGCTGCGTACGCTTCGGAGACGTCGGCGGGCGGACTGAGTTCGGCGCCTTTGAAGATTGCCAGCAGCAGAACCACTGCGAGAACTCCCAGGCAGGCGACGGCGTCTTTCAGAACCTGATCCGGCCAGAACGTCGTGTCGGGAGCGTGTTTGGGGTCATGAACCGTGATGCCATGCCGCCGGAACACATAAATATGCAGGGCCAGAAACGCGATGAGCAGTCCAGGGAGAATGCCCGCGTGCATCGCAAAGAACCGTGTCAGCGTGTGGTGGCTGTAAACACTGCCTCCCTGGGCGATCTCCTGCACCTGCGGCCCGATAACGGGCGTCGCTCCCATGATCTTCGTCGAGACCTGCGTGGCGTAGTAACCCTTCTGGTCCCACGGCAGCAGGTAACCCGTCAGCCCCAGCGCCAGCACGATCTTCATCAGGATGATGCCAAGCCAGAAGTTGATCTCGCGCGGCGCTTTGTAGGCGCCATCGATAATCACCTGGATGAGGTGGATCGCCAGCAGCACGGTCATGGCCTGCGCGGCAAAGTGGTGCATGCCGCGGACGATGTTCCCGAGAAACATCTTCTCCTGGATGAAGTACACACTTTCCCAGGCGGTCTGAGCACTCGGACTGTACGCCGTCCAGAGAAAGATGCCCGTGATCATCTGCAGGGAAAACGTGAAGACCAGCGTGCTGCCCCAGACGTACCGCCAGCGGGCTCCGCCGGGAACGCGTTCATACAGAGCTTCGTGCAGAAGCTGTCGGCAGCCGGTCCGATCATCCAGCCATGCGAGTAACGAACCAATCATACCGGCACCTTTTCGCTGGTGGCTCCACGGAACTCCTGATACTTGACCCAGACCTCGCCGTCGCGAACTTCCACTTCCAGAGCGTCCATGCCGCGCGGCGGAATGTCATTCTTGCGTTCGCCATCGAGCTGGAACGCGCTGGTGTGGCACGGACAGTAGAAGTCGCCCTCTGCCGGTCGATGATCAACGGCACAGCCGAGATGAGGGCAGATCGTGTTGAAAGCAATGACCTGGCCTTCAATCTTCCGCAGCCAGACTGATCCGACCGGCTGATTCGGAGACTTGTTCCAGACGTTGACAATGTCGGCTCGCACCGTGACGCGTTGCGGAGTGCCGTCGTCGGGAAGCCCGTCGGGAGCAACGCCGAGCGGCAGAAAATCACCCGCGCCGCCTGTTCTGCGGATCAGCGGATTCAGAAAGAACAATCCGCCGATTGATGCCGGGATCAGGCCGACCAGGGCTCCCAGTCCGGCTGCGAACGCCTGCACCATGAAGTTGCGGCGAGGCGGTTCTGATGGCGGGGCTGCATCGGGCACATCCGGAACGGAGGCCGCTGCGCCAGAGTCGGGAACGTGATCATGATCACTCATGCCGGCACCTCAACATGGGCCGAAGAACTGCGCAATCAGAACGCAGCTCCTCGTGGCGGGACAGGAATGGTTCAAACCTGATGGTGAATTGTGGACAGGCGGGATGCTCCGAGGCCGGGGTGGCCGGAGGAGCGAAGGGCAGGACAGCGACCGGTCACGACGCAACCAGTTGCTGCATTGCTGGAAGGACTTTTGCCAGAGCGTCGCCGAGTTTTCCCGACAGAACCGCTCCAGCAGCCTGTTTGTGACCGCCGCCACCGAACTGTTCGGCGACCGCTGCCACGTTGAACTCAAGTCGGCTGCGGAAGCTGACTTTGACCGTCTGATTCTGCTGTTCAATCGCGATGAAAGCCGCCTTGACCCCCGCGACCTTGAGGCACTCATTGACGAGTTCCTCGGTGTCCGCCGGCACGGCTCCGGTTTCTGCGAAGTCCTTTTGAGAAACCGAGAGATAGGCCAGCCGACCTTCTGAATCCACGGTCAGGTTGCAGAGCACGCGTCCGAAAAGTCGCATCCGCGCTGACGAATGCTGCTCGTACAACGCCTGGTAAAGTACATGTGGCTGCGCGCCGAGGTCAATTAACCGACCAGCGATTGCGAATGTTCGGGCGGATGTCGACGGAAATCGGAACCATCCGGTGTCGGTCGCAATGGCACAAAACAGTGCATTGGCAGCTTGTGCGGTCAGGCTGCCGCCGATCGCCTCGGCAAACTCGAAGATCAGCTCGCCCGTTGCGGCAGCCGTGACGTCTTTGAACTCGAGTGCTCCCAGATTGTCCGAGCTGGCATGGTGGTCGATGACGGCCCGCCGCTTCGCCTTCGAGTTGCGAAAGACGTTGCCGACTTCCTGAAGCTGCACCCAGGCACTCGTGTCAACAATCAGATGGACGTCGGTGTTGCGAACATCGTCCGGCGTGACGCCATCGCCCAGTTTCTTCGCCCGCTGATCTGGATCAAGAAAGGCGAGACTGTCCGGCGACGCGGACGGATTCGCGATGCGGACCGACTTGCCGAGCGACTCCAGCACGCAGGCAAGGCCGAGTTCCGAACCAATCGCGTCGGCGTCCGGACGCACGTGGCTCGATATCACGAAATGATCGTACTCATTAACGATCGCAATCAGCGGCTTCCAGTCGATGGTCATGGCAGTCTCGGGGCGTTCCAGTCGGGAAGCTGCGGAGCCTAGCGATTGGCCGCCAGCCTGACGACTGCTCGGATCGCCGCGATGTCCTGATCGAGTTGCCGTCGCAGTTCCTCGGCACCACTGAACGACTGCGTGTCACGAATCCGGCGGACGAATTCGATCTCAACAGGCTGGCCGTACAGATCTCCGTCGAAGTCGAGCAGGTGGGCCTCGACCTTGCGACGATGCTCGCCAAACGTCGGATTGGGCCCGAGATTCACCGCCGCAATGCGCGGACCGCCGGAGAAATGAGCGATCGCCGCGTACACGCCGTCTCTGGGCAGCAGCGTGACGACGTGCGACAGGTTGGCCGTGGGGAAACCGATCAGCCGACCGCGTTCTGATCCTCGAGCCACTCGCCCGGCCACTCGATAGTTGCGTCCGAGCAGGCTGGCCGCTTCCTCAATCTGGCCGTCCGTCAGCAGCTGCCGCACGACGCTCGACGACACCATCCGCGTGCCGACGTAAACCGGCGGGACGATGTCGAGTTCCAGTTCCGTCTGCCGACAGAAGGCTTCGAGCGACTGAACGGTGCCTTCTCGATTGTGGCCGAAATAGAAATTCGGTCCCTCGACCATCCCACAGGCGTCGAACTCGCCCAGCACGACGGACTCGAAAAAGTCCCGTGCGGACAAATTCAACAGCCGCAGATCCGTCGGGTACACAATCAGAAAATCGATGCCGGCCTGCTCAAGCAGTTCGAACTTCTGGTCGAACGACGTCAGTGCCGGCGGAGCCTGTTCGGGACGCAGCAGTTCGATCGGGTGCGGATCGAACGTGAAGACAACCGCCGGAACACCTCGTTCGCGAGCATGTCGCGTCAGGCAGGCAAACATCTGCTGATGCCCGCGATGGACGCCGTCGAAGTTCCCAATCGACAGAAACCCGCCGCCATATCCCGCCGAAGAATCGAATCCGTGCAGCAGTTTCATCGTGGAGCGGACTGGCGGTTAGAGACTCGAAGCGTCGGAGAACAGGGCCTGAGCCGGGGACTGTATCGGGTCTCCACTGCCGCGAAAACGACGGTACTCAATCGTTTGACCCGAAGTCGCAGGCGACGGCGTTCTCCGGAGCACTGACGGGAAATTGTTGCGGCCTCGAAACTGGAACGTCGATCACGACTCAACCGGAGCCGCCCCCTGCATGTGCTTGTAGGTCGTCCGTACAAGGCGGAAGCCGATCGAGCGGTAGAGTTCGACGGCGGGGGCGTTTTCGGCGGTGGCTTCCAGATAGACGCGTTTGACGCCGAAGTTCCGGAAGCCGTGCAGCGCTTTGACGAGGAGTGCTCGACCGAGGCCGATGCCGCGGCTCTCTGGCGTCACTCCGACATTCTGAATCGATCCGGAGTCGCGTCCGCTGGCAATTCCCTGGATCGTCCCGCAGTCAACCAGTGGTGATACGGTGCCGGAAGCGGCAGCCCGGCTGACCAGCCAGGTGGCTTCCGGCAGGAATGTTCGCTGGCTGGCGATTTCGAGCATCAGCCGGCGGCAACCGTCGAGCGTCGCGAGGCTCGCGAACACCTGCGAATCGAACTCGCCCTGAAAGCTCTGAAACTTCGCCGTCGCGTGCCGATCGAGGTCCATCGGATTCCAGGCCACGAAGCGATACCCGTCCGGCAGAACAGGAAGCTCCAGCTTCCGCTCGGCGAATGAGAACTCCATTCGGAATCGACGGCAGTAACGCATGAAATGACTCTGAATTGATCATCCGTTGCTTAACGGCCAGCGGCAGGTGCCGGCCACCTGACACCCCGAAACTGTTCTGGTGACCGGCGCCTGCGGCTGGGCGTTAAACGAAGCAGGCGGACGATGTGCTCACCGTTTTCGCCGACGACGTTCGAACCGAATCCGGCAGCCGATCGGGACGGTTTCTTTGACCTCGGGTTGCTTACCGGCAAGAGCTGCGGCGACGGCTTCCTCGACGTAGCGGCGAGTGACTTTCTTTGCGTTCGGGCTGTCATCCATCGCTCCCATGTAGACGATCTTACGGTCGCGGTTCAGAACGAAGAATTCGGGAGTGGCTCCGGCTCCAAACTCCTTCGCGATCTCCTGCGACTCGTCAAACAGGTAAGGAAACGTGAAGCCTTTTGCCTTTGCCCGCTTCGCCATTTCGTCGGGCAGGTCTTCGGCGACCTTGTTCACATTGATGGCGACCAGGGCGACCTTCGAGTCAGTCGCCGCGTAATGCTTCGCGAAGGCGACCAGTCGATCTTCATAGTCGACCGCGTACGGACAGCTGTTGCAGGTGAAAGCGACCACCAGGACCTCTTTCTTCCTGAAGTCACTCAGCGAGTAGTTCTTTCCGTCGACGCCCGGCAGCTTCGACCATTCCGGAGCCTTGTCGCCGATGTCCAGGATCGGGTTGTACTCACCGGCCTGCGTGGTCGTGGCCGACGCCAGCAGGATTGCCAACGAAGCCAGCGAGTTCAGGAAAGTCAGTGGTTCGCGTGTCAGTCTTTGGTCAGACATAGAGAAAGCAGACTTGTTAAGGCCAACGAATGACGCGGATGGCTCGAATGGCTGCGTCAGACTGCCTGGCAATTCGTCTCCTTCGCGAGATTCGTTGGCAGTCCTGCAGAACTCCGGTCGGCAGGCACTTTACCGATTCGATTCCGTGGATTGGAAGCTGCAGGGGGCCTTGTGTTACAACTCGCCGCTCGCGAGCGGCTTTCGAGGCCTCAACTGGACGGCCCGTTGCTGAAACTGCTGCCGCCGCGGACGCTTGAGTCTTCAGATGAACTCTCTCCGGCTCGGACTGCGTGCCGGAATTCTCGTAAACACACTGCGGAAACCGAATCCTCAGAAAGGAAACTCCGATGTCCGAAATCGTCGATATCCACGCCAGGCAGATTCTCGACAGCCGCGGCAATCCGACTGTCGAAGTTGACGTGCTCCTCGAAGAAGGCCAGCTCGGGCGAGCGGCGGTTCCCAGCGGTGCCAGCACCGGCAAGCACGAAGCCTGCGAACTTCGCGATACCGATCGCCAGGACTACTACCTCGGCAAGGGCGTGCAGCAGGCCGTTGCGAACGTCAATGACGAGATCGCTCCGCGGCTGATCGGTCAGGACGTCTTCGATCAGGCTCTGATTGACGCGACGATGATCGAACTTGACGGTACGGAGAACAAATCGCGGCTCGGTGCGAACGCGATTCTGGCGGTTTCGCTGGCGAGTGCTCACGCGGCGGCTCAGTCGAGCCTGCTGCCGCTGTTCCGCTACCTGGGCGGCGTCGGTGCGAACTGCCTGCCGGCTCCGATGATGAACATCATCAACGGCGGCGAGCATGCGAATAACTCGATCGACTTCCAGGAATTCATGGTCATGCCGCTGGGCTTCGACAGCTTCAGCGACTCGCTGCGTTGCGGCACGGAAGTCTTCCACGCTCTGAAGAAGGTCCTCAACGACAAGGGCCTGAGCACCGCGGTCGGTGACGAAGGCGGCTTTGCTCCGAATCTCGGATCAAATGAAGAAGCCATCGAAGTCATCCAGCAGGCCGTCGAAAACGCCGGTTACTCGTTCGGCGATCAGGTCAAGATCGCCCTCGACTGTGCTTCCAGCGAGCTGTACGACGCAGCGACGGGCAAGTACACGCTGGACGGCAAGGAAATGGATTCCGACGGCATGTGCGAACTGCTGTCCGGGTGGGTGTCGAAGTACCCGATCTGCTCGATCGAAGACGCTCTGGACGAAGACGACTGGGACGGCTGGAAGAAGCTGACCGACGCTCTGGGCGACAAGTGCCAGCTGGTCGGCGACGACCTGTTCGTGACGAATCCAAAGCGGCTGGCCGACGGCATCGAAAAGGGCGTCGCAAACAGCATCCTCATCAAGGTGAACCAGATCGGCACACTCACCGAAACCATTCAGGCCGTGTCGATGGCTCACCGGGCCGGCTACACTGCGGTGATGAGTCACCGGTCGGGCGAGACCGAAGACAACACGATCGCGGACCTTGCGGTGGCTTTGTCGACAGGGCAGATCAAAACTGGTTCTGCGAGTCGTACGGACCGCATCTGCAAGTACAACCAGCTTCTGCGAATCGAAGAGATTCTCGGTGGTTCGGCGACGTTCGGCGGGACGATTTCGTAGGTCATCGCTGAGTCGACAACAGGGACAGACAACGCCCGGTCGTATCTGGCGGCCGGGCGTTTTTCTTTTCCCGGATACAGTCCTCGACGCACAAGTGTGCGACGTACTCAGCGGTTCGGAGCGGGCCCAACGCGGCGGCCGGCTGGCACGCCGCCCGTCACCGATCCTGACTGGCAGAGAACGGACTCTGGCCGATCGTTTGAGCGAGCATCGTCGAGCGCATGGTTTCAGCTACGGCTCAGTTGCCCCGGAAAGCCACTCGCCCTTCCCGGGCTCCCCGTCCGGCCAGCCTCGGCCCGCAACCGTCTTCCGATGTGCGGGCGATCGAGTGGGTTGTGTCGCTCCTGTTCTGGACGCAGCTGCTGATTGCGGCCCTCCTTTACGCGACCGTCGCTCTCGCACCGAAGATCAACACGCTGCTGAATCTCTCCGCCGATTCGCAAAGCCTCAAGTCACAGCTCGTCGATCTTGAGCACCAGGTCACCGATATGAAGAAGGTGACCGAAGCGCTGGAACATGACCCGCGGATGCTCGAAGAACTCGCCCGGTTGAACCTCGACGTGACACGCCCCGGTGAGGAGAGCATTCCTGTCGGCTCCGAGCTGATGCTGCAAAGCGAGATGACTCGACCTCGCACGTTGCCGCCGGAATTCGAACGCCCGTGGTATGTGTCGATCGTCGAAGCGTTTGCGACAAATCACTCGCTGAGAAACTCATTGCTGTTCGGCGCCGCCGTGCTGGTTCTGATTTCTTTCACGTTCTTCCACGCGTCGCAGGCCGCACAGTTCAGCACGGGTCTGAAGTCCGTCCGCGAGAGTGCGTCTTCGTTGACGAAGCGTTATCGACGTATTGACGGCAGCCATTGAAAGCTCCAGCCGTCCAGAACGGAATGCCACCGTCGCCCGCATTCGGCGAGAACTCCCCGCGACTTGAGCCCGGCCCCAGCGGCTCCCCATCCGGACTCTCACGCTGCGCCGGCCCGTTGCTCAGGAAGACGTAGATCACCTCCCGACCCGGTCGCCGCTCCTCCCGCCGCGTCTTTCTCAGCCCGAGCCGACCTTCGCAATCAGATCCCCCAGCAACCCGATCGCTCCGACCGGAATGGCGGTGCGTCGCGGAAAGACTGGATGAAGGAGAGTGGAGTTGGACTCTTGGGATGCTCCTGGTCAGGGCTGTTTGCCAGATCGCGGCCGACCGGCAACATCTGCGATTCACCTTTCGGGTGAATTCTCTGTATTGACTTTTGGCTGACCGCCGATAGAAGTCGTCGGCGGAAAGGATGGAAAATGTCGAATGGATGTGCGGTTTGAGGACGACGATCTTGACCGGCTTGAGACGGATGCGGGCTTCAACGCGGGTTTTGACGCTGCAATCGTGCGGAGTTTCCGGAAGACCATGCAGCTCATTCGTGCCGCTCCTGACGAGCGGACGTTTTATCAGATGAAGTCTCTGCATTACGAGAAACTGAAGGGCAAACGGTCGAATCAGAGGTCAATGCGGCTCAACAAACAATGGCGGCTGATCGTTGAACTGGAAGTGCAGGCAAATGGAAAGCTCGTCGTTGTGATTTCGATCGAGGACTACCACAAGTAGGAAAGGAGGGGCAAATGGTTGTGCGGACACCGGCGGAAGTCTTCCCTCCTGGGGAGTTCATTAAGGACGAACTGGCTGAGCGAGAGTGGACTCAGGCCGACCTGGCGGAAATCCTGGGCCGGCCAGTTCAGGCCATCAATGAGATCGTCGCGGGCAAGAAGGCCGTCACTCCGGAGACGGCGTGCGGGCTGGGCGAAGCGTTCGGCACGGGGCCGGAGCTGTGGCTGAATCTGGAAAACTCGTGGCGGCTCTCTCAGTCGCCCGGAGCTGACGCGAATGTTGCCCGGCGAGCGAGACTGTTTGAGCTGGCACCGATCAAGGAGATGGTCCGACGTCGATGGCTGCCGGACACCAGCAGCGTCGACGATCTGGAGTCCGCTCTGGCAGACTTTCTGGAACTGGCATCGATCCAAGACACGCCCTCACTGACCTTTGCCGCCAGGAAAGCGGGCAGCTACGCGGAGCACTCGACCGCTCAACTGGCCTGGTGTTTTCGAGCGAAGCACCTTGCCGAGTCGTTCGAGGTCTCGCCCTACTCGGCAGAGAAGCTGGCTGACAGCCTGCCGAAGCTGCGGACTCTTTTCGCTGACGAACTCGGCGTTCAGCAGGTGCCTGAGTTTCTGGCGGACGTTGGGATCCGCTTCGTCATCGTCGAGCATTTGAAGTCAACGAAGATCGACGGCGCGGCGTTGTGGCTCGACGACGAGTCCCCGGTCATCGCGATGTCATTGCGTTATGACCGCATCGATAACTTCTGGTTTGTGCTTCTGCACGAGCTGGCACACATCAGGAACGGCGACCGCAGCATAGATGCGGACCTGGTCGGAAGCACGGCGCAGGCGACGGACGACAAGCCGGACGTTGAAAAGAAGGCGGACCAGGTCGCGGCAAATCTGCTGATTCATCCGCGAACGATGCAGGCATTCGTCACCCGCCAGCATCCGCGTTTCTCAAAGAGCGCGATTCAGGATTTCGCCGAACAACTGGGCGTGCATCCAGGCCTCGTCGTCGGCCAGCTTCAGTACCGAAAAGTCATCAGCTACTCCCACAGCCGCGAGACGCTGGTGCCCGTCCGCAACCTCGTCACAAGCGTCGCTCAGACGGACGGCTGGGAGTAGCCCACAGGAACACGACACGACCGCCAAGTAGGGCCGGTTCCCACCGGCCGATCGAAGGCAGTTGGCCGGTGGGAACCGGTCCTACGGCAACTGGTTCCCTCAATCACCACAAGCGTTACGAGCGGGGTGTAAATGACCGACAGAAAATTCGACTATGACGTTGCACTGTCTTTTGCAGGAGAAGATCGAGTCGACGCTGAAGAACTTGCACGCGTCCTGAAGGCGTCAGGAGTGCGAGTTTTCTACGATCGGTACGAGGCGTCAAACCTCTGGGGCAAGGATCTCTATCAGCATTTGGCTGGCGTGTACAAAGAACGGTCGGAGTTCTGCATCATCATTTTGTCGCGTCACTATGCGGATAAGTTGTGGACCCGCCACGAACTGCAGCAGGCGCAGGCACGCGCTTTTCTGGAGAGTTGCGAATACATCCTGCCGCTCATCAAGGATGACACAAGAATCCCCGGCGTTGCTGAAACTACGGGGTACGTCGATCTTCGTGAGTCATCGATTGACGAGGTAGCTCAACTTGTCTTGAACAAGTTGAAGATTGCACGTCGGAAGGTCTGGCATGACGTGATCGGAAAAGACGTGGTCCCCTCTGAAAAGTGCTCTTTGGATGTGCGTCTGGGAGGCTTGATTTCGCGAGACGAACTGGAATCTTTGGCCCTACGTCTTTTCGAAAAGCACGGTGGTGCGAGTTTCAAGCGAATGTTTATTTGTTATCTCCTGCCAGGCATGGAGTTGAATGCCGGAGCATGGGCGACGACACATTTCAATCCAGATCTCGACGTTCAAATTCTCGGAATGAGCTTGGAAGATACGAGGAAGCTGAGAGACCGCGAAATTGAGATTCCTGGTCGCCAGATTGTTGGGCGATGGATGGAGCAAGGGCCAGGCGTGTCGGGGGTCGTGGCGATCTACAGGGAAGGAGCCAGCGTGTTTCTGGAAGAGACGTTTGGTGACGGTTCTCAACTGACGAGAGAACTTGTTGAGTCACAAATGGATGGATCGACTCGCTTTGAAAAGAAGGAACGCAACGACCACGGCGAGTTCTGGCTCCTCGATCGATCCGGGTATCTCACGGCGCATGATGGAGATGGTTGTTGTTTGCGATATCTGCTGTGTCCAGAGTGAAGTGAAGTAGGGTGCGTCTCGATGCACCGGTCCCGATCACTGTTGGTTAATCCTGCTCTGCGGCCCAGCAGGTGGTTTGCGTCAAGTCGAATCGCACCGGGGCATCGTTGCTGGCGGTTGGGAGTGGGCGCGTTGATCCTCGGGAGACGAGGGATTCGAGCTCGGTGGTGAGGCGTGTGACGATCTCTGGTCGTTCGGCGGCGAGGTTGGTGGATTCGGCGGGGTTGGTTTTGAGGTTGTACAGCTCGGGGATGCGGTGCTGGGATCGGGCTTTTTCGAGGGGGGCGGCGTTGCGGTAGATGAGTTTCCAGTCGCCGTCGCGGTAGGCGAATTCGCCGAAGTTCGAGTGGTTGACGATTGGAACTCGCGCGACCTGGGACTGGTCGAGGGCGGCGGGGAGGAAGCTCAAACTGTCTTCGGCTCCGGTGGCTGGCAGCTTGGTGTTGATCGCGTCGGCGCAGGTGGCGAAGACGTCGGTCAGGCAGGCGAGGTTGCTCGTGCTGGTGTTCGGTTTGATGTGGCCGGGCCAGCGGATGACGAGCGGGACTCGGTGGCCACCTTCCCAGATGTCGCCTTTGTAGGCTCGGTACGAGCTTCGCGACCAGTGCAGTGTGTCCTCCGGACGAAGTCCAGCCATCGAATGCCTACACGTCCCGTGAGGCTTCGGTTTTCAGGCCTACCCCGTTGGTTGATTTATGGCCGGTCCGTTTGGCCTTTTGTTTCGCCGTTGATGATCTGCTGCGTCTGCAGGAACGTCAGCGTCTGCTGCATTGCTTGCTCATAGAGCTGCAGGTCGAAGATGAAGTAGCCGTGGCGACCGCCTTCGTGGCTGATCAGTTCGCAACGGTTGCCGACGGACTGCATCTGGTCGAAGAAGGACTTCGCTCCGGCGTAGGGAGTCACGGTGTCGCCCGTGCCGTGCAGGATCAGCGTTGGCGGCAGGTCTTTGCGGACGTGGTGGACTGGTGAGAGTTCCTGCCAGCGGTCGCCGATCTTCTTCTGACCGTAGCCTGCTTTCGAGGTGTCGATCACCGGGTAAAAGAGAACGAGCACATCCGGGTGCGGTGACACGGCCAGGTCGTCGGAGTCGTCGTTGACGTTGTCGAACAGCGCTGTGCCGGCGGCGACGTGGCCTCCGGCGGATCCGCCCGAGACGACGATCTTCTGCGGATCGATGCCGAGTTCGTTGGCGTGCGACCGGATGTAACGCACTGCCGAGCGACCGTCTTTCACACAGTCGAAGACGGTCGTTCCCGTCTTCGCGTTGAGCAGCCTGTATTCGAGGCTGATGCCGAGGAAGCCTTTCCGCCGGAACCAGTCGGCGATTGGATAGAAGCGTCGCGCGTTACCGCCGGTCCAGCCGCCGCCATGAATTGTCAGGAAGGCTGGGCGTCGGTTACTCGGTTTGTGGCCGTCAGGCTCGAAGAGGTGCAGGTGCAGGCTGCGGTCTCCGACCTGCTTGTAGACGACGGTGCGCGTCGGTTCGAGCTTCGCGGCGATGGGCTCCAGCGGGCGGGCGAGCTGGGCCTGCACAGTCGAGGCACGCAAACTCAGCGCGACAACCAGAGCTGCCGCCAGAACGAGCGTGGGGCGTACTTGCAGCAGTTGGGCAGTGGGCATGGCACGGTTCTCCGTTAGCGGGATCGAGTCGTGGGATTCGCAGAGATTGCGACTTGGAAAGGTCGCTGAATTCTCGCGAATCCAGCGACCTCAGAGCCGTCGCCGCGCATCAGTCCGTCCGCAGGAGCATCGACAGCGGGTCACGCAGCGAGATTCCGGCGGCAGTGTCTCCATCTGGCGCCGAACGGATGACAGTTTCCTGAATTGGCATCCGGCGACAAATCCGGTCGAACGCTCCGCAACGATAGCAGCGACGGTCTCCTTCTGCCGCTACTGCGTCACCTCGGTCAGCGCGTGGAGCCAGTAGAGATTCGGCACGGTGTAGCGTTTCAGTTCCTGTCGTGCCGCCTCGCGTTCAGCTTCAGAAGACAGGTCGGCGAGGGGCGGAAAGGCTCCCTGATTCCGCGTAGCGTTCAGGAGTGCCACGTCGACCGACCAGACAGGACGCTGAGCAAACCACCTCTTGGTAGCTGGATCGTAGTCCGCCAGAACTCCCTCAGCATGATGCGCCGCGAAGTACGGAAGACGATTCACCGTCCACTGGTAGCGGACCATGACGACGCACGTCACGATCGCGAGCAACCGTGCCAGACGCGCCGTGCCGAGTCCGTGCTGCCGCAGCCGTTCGTAGAAAGCGGCCATGGGCAGACACAGAACGGGCAGCGCGAAGACGAGATAGCGTGGGCCGTAACACCATTCGCCGCGCCAGTTATTGAACGAGCCAACCACCAACAGCTCACCAAGAAATGCGAGCCAGGCAAACGTCAGACAGACACCGAGACGACGAAGCGCGAACGGTACTCCCAGAATTCCGGGGAGCAACCACGGACAGTGCAGCAGAACACTTGCTCGCGGATCGACGACGAAACCGGCCAACGCCTGCAGTGGCGAGTGGCGAAATGGATCCTTCTCCAGTTCCCACTGCGTGTATCCAGTTGTGAATGGGCCCCCGAATCGCCACCAGTTGGTGCCCAGCACAAGAACCCCAACAAGTGCTGCAACGAAGAGCGTCACAATGCAGACGGTCCGCTGTTGTCTCCCAGTCGGTATGAGCTGCAGTCCCTCGCCACCGCCGCGAAGCTCGATGACCAGGCACAGAACCAGAAGCGGCAGGAGGGGCGCGTACGCGAGCTTGCCCAGAATCAACAGTCCGCAGCACGACATGGCGGCAACGGCATGTCTGATCTGTCCCGCGGAGGAAGAGGTCTGGTGGCGGGCGCCGAGATGGAAGCACAGGCCGGTGAAGAAAGCGATCTGCATGATCTCGACGGTCTGTGCACGCAGATAGAACCAGATGTAGCTCCCGAAGACGGCGAACAATGTGGTTGTCGCCGCCACGCGTGGCGAATCTGTCAGCTGGGTCGCCAGCCGGTAAGCCCAGGCGACCGTCAGTAACGCCAGCAGAATGTTGAACCCGTTGAGAAATGCGACTCGGACAAGCCGCCGCTTTGATGTGGTCGTGTTCTCGTCAACGATCTCACCGGTCATCAGCCGCTCGGCTCCGAGCGGGATGGCATAGAGAAGTGTGTTCGCCACCCCGTACTTCGAGTACCACTTTCCGTTGCGGGGATTCTCGAAGAAGTACTGGCCACGCATGCCGTACCTGCGAACCGTCGCCTCGGAGACAGTGAACTTTCCGTTGGTGAGCACTTCGCGCGACGTCAGCCGAATCATGCCGGCATCGCCAGGGTAGAGCAGGGCGGGCATCGTGAGAATCAGAATGCACGCAGCAATCAACAGCGTGGCCCGCAGACCGCGGCGCTGCCGGTCGGCGAGACCACTGTTTGTGGATTGGCCATCGACTGTGGCACTCGAGACAGAAGTCACCTCGCAACGGCTCCGCGAACTGAAGGAATCTGTGCGACAATGGCCGCTGAGAACGAACAAGGCCAGACCGCGCAGGTGGGTCACGCAGAGAGACCGACGTCAACTCGGCTGGGACGAACGGTTTCTCGGGGTGAACACTCCGCTGCCATGCTCGCCGCGATTCGCGTCTGGCTGGCAACTTCGAGCCCACCGGCCCGGCGTGAAGCTTAAAGCTCGAGACGACCAATCCGACTCTGCAAACGAGGCCTGCAGCAAAGAAGCTGTGAGCAACTACCGATTTGCCCTGAGATTCGAGCCCGTCGGCTCTAACAACCGCCGAGCCGGGGACTCTTCGCAACGATTTGACAGTTGTCACGCGACGCTCCGCATGCTTGAAGTTCCGAGCACAGATCGCCTGCAGAAGCGGCATCGGTCCATCACCGCAGTCACTTCGGAGCCCCCCCACGTTGCGACTTGCAATCACCTGGCAGAATCTCGCGGAGTCAATTGCGGTTTGAGGGCCTTGCCCATAGACCTTCAAATCCGCCTTGAATACCTGGACTCCTGCAGGCGTCCCACAAGCCAGAACCGCGTCAATCAAACTGCGCGAGATCCCGTTGTCTGGAGTTGAAAATGCTGAGATCGTCAAGCTGGCAGGTTCTTGCGCTCTGTCTTTTCGCGAGCTGTCGGATCGTCGCGGCGGAGCCTGATCCGGAAGTGAAGATTCTGCAGTCCGGCGTGACGCTGTCGCTCATCGCCGAGCATCCTCGACTGGCGACGCCGACGGGAATTGACGTTGATGCTCAGGGACGTATCTGGGCGGTCGCGACGCACACGCATTTTCGACCGGACGATTATGAAGGTCCGGAGCACGATGAGGTTCTGATCTTCAGCGACAAAGACGGCGATGGAACCGCTGAGACGCGCGACGTCTTTTACAACGCGACGGTTGCGACGATGGACCTCGAGCTGGGGGCGGACGGCTGGGTGTACCTCGCCGAACGCAGCCGCATTCTGCGGATTCGCGATACCGACGGAGACGGCAGGGCCGACGTCGAAGAGAACCTCGCCGTGCTGGAGACCGAGGCCGATTACCCGCACAACGGGCTCGAAGGCCTGGCCTGGCATCCGGATGGATCATTGATCTTCAGTCTCGGTGAGAACTACGCGAAGCCGTGGACGCTGACGGCGGTGGATGGCTCGTCAGACGAAGGCACGGGCGAGGGCGGCGTCTTTCGCTGCACGCCAGACGGTAAGAAGCTGCACCGGATCGCTCGCGGATTCTGGAACCCGTTCGGCATCTGCGTGCGTGACGACGGCGAGATCTTCGCGGCAGAGAACGATCCCGGTTCGCGGCCGCCGTGCCGGCTGCTGCACGTTGTCGAGGGTGGCGACTATGGCTATCAGCGGCTGTACGGCAACGAGGCTCATCATCCGTTTGTCTGCTGGAACGGCGAGCTGCGCGGCACGCTGCCGATGATCCATCCGACGGGTGAAGCTCCCTGCGGAGTGCTCCCGCTGGGTGGCGGCGTTGTCGCGACGACGTGGACCGACCATCGCATCGACTTCTACCCGTTGCAGCGCAAAGACGCGAGCTTCACGGCAACGCGAGTCGTACTCGCGCAGGGCGGCAACAACTTTCGACCGGTCTGCATCGCGCGCTTTGGCGACCTGCGAGGAACGGGCGAAGCGTCTGCGGCATCGAAACTGTCTGGCACGGCGACGTTCTTCTTCACCGACTGGGTGAAGGTGAATTATCAGCTGCACGGAAACGGTCGCATCTGGCGGCTCGACATTGATCTTGAGAACGCCGACTGGTTGCAGCCTGACTCTCCCGAGCCGCCCAACGACGCGACGCGGCTTGCGGAGGTTCTGCGGAGTGGCGAACGCGACGTTCCACTCAGGAAACTTCGTGAGCTGGCCGGCGATGAGGATCCGTTTCTCGCTCGGGCTGCCCTGACGGCGCTCGCTCGGCAGGCTGCTCATTGGAAGATCGTCGACGTGAAGGCCTGGCCGGAGAGTGATCGCGTCAGCGCCGCACAGGCCCTGAGGATCGCGGCACTCGAACGCCGCGACGAGTTTGACGCCGGGCCTTGGGTCTCGGCGTTGCTTGCCGATGAATCATCGAAGGTTCGCTATGAAACGCTGCGCTGGATCGCCGACGGGCAACTGGCAGAGTTTCTGCCCAATATTGAACAATCGCTGCGGCAGAGCGATCTCGACTTTCAACTGTTCGAGGCCGTACTCGCGGCGCGGAACGCGTTGACAGGGAATCCCGCCGCAGGCGTGCGCGACACGGAGTTGCTGCTGCGTCAGGTCCAGAATGCGCAGGCGTCGCCGCAGATTCGCGCGTACGCGCTGCGTCTGCTGCCGACTGTGCCGCGGGCGGCGAAGGACGGTCAGTCGATGCCACACCTGGCGTTTCCGAAAGGACTGACGGTCGAGGTGCTCCGCGGGTTGCTGGATGTCGGTGACGAATCTCTTTCGAGAGAAGCTATCCGCACGCTGGCGGGGAATCCGATTCCGGCGGCGGTGCGCGTGCTTGCTGAAGTGGTCGCTGGCGAGCAGTGGCCGGTCAGTTTGCGAGTTGAGGCGGTGTCAGGTCTGGCGGTGGTTGCTGGTGAACAGGTTGAATTGTTGCTGCGACTGGCTCGGCATGCGGACAAGCCGTTGCGAGAGGAAGCGCTGCGGGCGCTGCGTCGCGTTTCGCTCAGTGCAGACCAGCGACACAAACTGCAGCACATCGCTGAGGACCACCCTGATTCTGCAGACCTGGTTGAGATCATTGATTCACCGCTCAGCCTGAGACGCAGACGGCCCGACCTGAAAGACGTCGATGGCTGGCAGAAGTATCTCGCCGAATTGAAGTCTCCTGCCGACCCGGCTGCGGGCGAGCGGGTCTTCCGGCATTCACAGATCGGGCTCTGCACACGCTGCCATCGTCACGAAGGACGAGGCAACGTCGTCGGCCCGGACCTCAGCCAGGTCGGTCGCCGCGACGATCGGCACTGGCTGCTGGAATCAATCCTGCAGCCAAACCTGAAGGTCGCTCCCGAATACCGCGCCCGAACACTCGTCCTCACCGACGGTCGAGTCTTCACCGGGATCCATCTGCGAACGGGCGGCGGCGGAGACGTCGAGACGCTCCGCGATAACAACGGCCAGGAACGCAAGTTCCCACGCGCCGAAATTGAAATGAGCGGCGAAGTCCAGTCCTCCCTGATGCCCGAGGGCCTCCCGACCGCCATGACCGACCGCGAGTTGCGCGACCTGATCGCCTTTCTGGAGTCGCCTGCGGAGTGACCTGCAAACGAGTCGGCAACCTTCGTCAGGCTGGCAGTGCAAGCAACCGTTTGTCGCGACCTTGCAGAAAGCTCAACAGGTCTTAACAGTTCGCGCCGACCTGAATGGCAGACTTCAAGAGTTGCATCAGAGATCAGGTTTCTCAGCAAGGTGTGTTGGTTTGTAGATGTGGCAGGCTGCCTCAGAAAGTGCTCAGCAAGGACGTTGACGTGACAGATTTTCCAGAATCGACTGTGCTCTCATTGCCCGATCACCCGTCGCTGCTCAGTCCGGAACTCGGTCTGGCGGCGCGGGCGGCTTTTGCGGCTGGGAACGTGATCGCGGAGTCCAGCGGCGAATTGTTCGAGGTTGAGGCGAAGGGAATTGGTGACCTCGTCTCCGAACTCGACCGCGAAGCTGACCGAGCCGCTCTGGCTGTGCTGAGATCCGATCCGGCCGCGTCGCCGATCATGTCCGAGGAACTGAGTCCCGAGCTGCCGGAGGTTGTGGATGACCTGTGGATCGTCGATCCGCTCGACGCGACGAGTGCGTTTCTGATGCGGGCCGGGGCGAGCTACCCGTCGGTGCTGGCGGCGAAGTTCGTCGGCGGCCAGCTGGCGCTGGGCGTCGCCCTGTTTCCGCTGACCGGCGAGTGGTTCTACGCGCAGCGGGGCAAAGGAGCCTGGAAGGATGGGCGGCGACTGGTCATTGGCGAGGATCGCCCGACTCTGGCGGAAGCCTGGGTCGAGATGAACCAGTACGGCAACGCGGCTCACGAAACGGAACTCTTTGCGTCGCTGAGGATGCATTTGCGGTCCAGCCAGGGGGCTCGTCTGGTGACCTCAAACGTGCCACATTCGGGAGTTGCGCTGCGGATTGCGGAAGGAGCGAGTGGTCTCGCGGCGGCTGTTCACGACAACGATCCGGCCAGCGTGAAACAGGCTCCGTGGGACATCGCTGCTCCACAGATCATTCTCGAAGAAGCTGGCGGCGTCTTCCTGAACTGCAACGGCGAACGGACCAATCCCTTTGTCGCTGAGCCCATCATCGTCGCCGCGACGCCGACTCTGGCCGCGCAGGTCATCGACCTGGTAAACCAGGACGCGCTGTCAGTCGGGTAGTGTCGAGCGTTGAAGGGGCTCTCTGCTCGAATCGTCAGAAGGTACGGTCGCGCCAGCTTACGTCTTTTCGATCTGTCCGAACGCGGCGGCGAGAACGTCGCGCAGTTGTTGAGCATCGAACGCCCCGCACTGCAGCAGCGGTGTGTCGAGTGGCAGATCACCGTTGCAGTCGGGGCCAAACCAGAGAGCGAGCGCGAGACGCCGGTCCTCCGCGTCTGATTGACAGGGCAGGGCGGCCACTTCGATGTCGGCAGCACGATCCGCAGCGAACTCGGCGATCACGTTGTGCAGCGTGGTCGGATCGAAGTCACCGTCGACTCCCAGTCGAAACGGCGGCTCGCGCAGTCGTTCGGCGAGCTGTCGGACTGTCACAGCAAAACCTGGCGGCATGGTGTCCGGGATGAGTTCGGCCAGCGGTTCCAGCACAAAGCGGCGGTACCAGAAATGCGGGTGCGGCACTGTCAGCGTCTCCGACTTGACAGTTTCGTCGCCGTAGAGAATCAGGTCGAGATCCAGCGTCCTCGGTCCCCAGTGAAGCTCACGAGTCCTTCCGGACAGATTCTCAACCCGCTGCAGTTCGGCGAGGAGAGCGTGCGGATCGAGCGACGTTTCCAGCACGCAGGCGGCGTTGAAGAACGTCTCGCCCGCGACGGCACCCATCGGGGCTGAACGAAACAGGCCGCTGCGCCGCAACTCGGAAATCTGCTCGTGCCGAGCCAGTGCCGCGCAGGCGGTCTCGATCGTCGCCGGAACGTCGCCCAGATTTCCTCCAATCGCCACCGCCGCCCGAACCATCCGCCGCCGCTCCAATTCAAGCTGAAGTCAGAGCCACTCGCAGAGCCAGTGGCCTGGTGAAGACTTCAGAAAAGGGGCTGTCCTAGTGACCCCAACGGGGTCAGAGACCACAGCCCGGGGTCAGCGGCGCAGCCGCGCCACCCCGGGTCAACGATCGTAGATTACCTGAACCCTGAAAGGGTTCCACAAACCGAGGCGCGACGTGTGCAACCCTTTCAGGGTTGGTGCCGTCAATTCACTGGTACCTGGGGTGCGCTGCGCGACCCCAGCTTTGTTGTGTAACCGCGTTGCGGTTTTTTCAGGACCAGACGCGGCTGACCGTCTTTACCGTACCGAAGCCGAATGCCTGACTTTGACTTCCGAGAGCCTCTCTCCGTTCGTCGCCGGTTCTACCGCTTCCGGACGGGAAGCACAGACCCCCGGCGGGCCAAATCAGCCCCGCGGCAACGATTGTCGAGCCTCGGCGCACTGCTTATCCTGTCGCCCCTTCAGAGCGAGCCGCTCTGTCGAGCCGAAGTGGCGGAATTGGCAGACGCGCGGGATTCAAAATCCCGTATCCGTAAAGGGTGTGTGGGTTCGAGTCCCACCTTCGGCACTAATCGAAAAGATGCATGCGCCCCCCCGGAGTAGGCAGACACCTCTTTGACGGGGCAGCGATGTCCGTAGGCGACATTTATTCGCGAGAACGAAACCGCCTAATCGTTTTTTTGCCGCTTCGAAGCCGTAACAGCTTCGGTGATCTTTCCGGTCACGAAGACAACTGCGAGCGTTGCAACGGCCGTGATGATTGTTCCAAGCCCTTCGGACTTATGGCCATTTGCTAAGAGCCAAATGCCACCTCCAATTGCCGTTATTGCGAGGATGAACGCCAATCCCTGGCCGAGATACGTCTTTAAGGCCAAGTGAAAAAGCTTCTTGTCCTCGCGATCCTGGACCTGGCGAGTCATTGCATGCCGAAAGTCCTGCTCTTTCCCTGCGCGATCAGTGATGAGTGTTATTAGCCCCGGCTGTGCACGCTCGTACTCAAGCATCACATCTGGCGGAGGTAGAGGTCCTTGAAATTTTCGAACTTCAACGGTGACGACTTCGGCCAGAATCTCTGCCAACCTTGAAGGCGCAACAGGCTCGTCTGGAAGTCGCTCCTTAAGCAACTCGACCAACTCGTGCTCAGCCCGGGTTTCGCTTTGATCTTCAGAGGAAGCGTTTTCCTTGGGCAGGTCTTCGTCGGACATCAGAACTGGAACCCTGTGCGATTGTTGGGAGAAGTTGTCCCGAGTCCAAGTTTCCGAATAGTCTCAGCACAGTCATCGCATAAGTTCGCTCGGTCTCTGTCAAAGCCGCCGTCAAACTCGATAGTTACAGTTGGGTCCTGGTACGTCGAGTACCCAAACAGGTCGACGGCGCTCCCGATGCCAGCGGCGATTCCAAATCCAACCTCGTCATGGGATTTTGCGAGAGGGGCGAGGTTTGTGCCTTCGTAACCGTAAGGAGTTGGCAAATCATACGTGTCGTGCCCTGACAACGGTTGATTCTCCACCCTTCGCGGCAGATTGAACTCTCCAGTGACGGGTTCCTTTGCCGGGATGGAGTCCGTCAAAGGGGGGCGAGTTGGGGGCAACGTGTCAAAATGATCCTGTTGCTTATTCATGCGAATCATCTGATCTGAACATGTTTAAGGCGCGATCCTCATCGATCCTACGGAGCATCGGACCCGTACGACAACTAACTCGTTCAATGTGGGTCAGAAAGTTGCCAAATATGCATTCGCGCCGCAATGCCAACCCAGTTCCGTCAACCGAAGATTTCGACGACGGCAGGAAAAGCGGGTTTCCTGCCAATCGGCGTCCCCTACTCGCTCCACGCCCGGCGCAGGAAGTCGACGGCGTTGCGGTACATGAAGCCTTCGATGTCGGATTCTGAGTAGCCTCGGGCGCGGAACAGGGCTGGCAGGGTTTGCAGGTCGGCGATCGAGTTCAGGTCCATTGGCGTTTGCTCGGTGCCGTAGCCGCCGTCGAGATCCGTGCCGATGCAGCAGTGAGCGGCGCTGCCGGCGATCTGGCAGATGTGATCGACGTGGTCGCAGATTCGCTCGATCTTCAGCTGGTAGTCTTCCGGCTTACTTTTGAGGTGCTTCCAGCCGGGGACCATCATGATTGCGTCGAAGGCCATGCCCAGCAGGCCGCCGCGTTCGGTGACGGCTTTGATCTGATCGTCGGCGAACTGGCGGTTCCATGGAGCCAGCGTGCGGCAGTTCTGATGGCTGGCCCACAGCGGGCCTTCCCAGATGTCGAGCGCGTCCCAGAACGTTTCGTCGCACAGGTGCGTGACGTCGAGAATAATCCCCAGCCGCATCATCTCCTTGAGCAGTTCCTTGCCTTCCGGATGAAGAGGTCCCGCCGAGTCCGTTCCGTCGGCGTACCGGCCTGGGCCGTAGTGAGCCGGGCCGAGTGCCCGCAGGCCGTCGTTGTAGCTGCGTTCGAGATAGTCCAGGTTGATGATCGAGTCCGCGCCTTCGAGGCTCAGGACAAAACCGATCGGCAGTTTGCCCGGCTGAGCTTTCGACTCGACGACGTACGGCGTGCCGTCGTCACACGGCGGAGCGTTTTCCCACAGAGCGACATGGGCATCCAACTGGGCGGCGCTGGTGATCGGCGTCATCTCGCCGAGTTCTGTCATGATCCGGTACCAGGCCAGTTGGCCCTGCGTCGACGCCCAGGCCTGCTCGGGCGAGGCCCAGCCAGGCAGCTTGTGAAAGTACGGCGAGTGCCGCCCGATCTGCGTGGCGACACACAGCCCGACATTGCCTCGGCGCATTTCCGGGAAGCAGACCGTGTTGTTGCTGCGGTCGACGCGGTCGTGCATCTGATTTTCACACCGCCGAATCTTCTCCAGCGACCAGCGAAGATCGCGGTTCCAATCGAGCGCGTTCATGGACAGGTCCAGATGGATGTCGAAGATCAGCGGCTTGGGCATGAGTTCCTCTCCGGCGGGTGCGAGGGCTGTGATTTCGGGCGGATGACCTGATTCGCAATCAGGACAGAGGGCGATCGATAACGTCTCGGCCACCTGAAGTCACACGAGTGACGCTTGCCGAGTGGCCGGCGAACTCGCAATCCTGCCCGCTCGGTAGTTGCAGGGAGAAAGGCTAAGAGAGGAGTGTAGCTGGATTCGTAAGAATTCAGTTTTCTCCGTGTTCGAGGCGATTCTCATCTGAATTCTTGCGAATCCAGCTACGGCCAACGAATCCCGCCGAGGAAACGACGATGCGATTTCCATTTCTGCTGACACTCTGCCTGCTGCTGACGAGTTCGACGATGGCTCATTGCGAAGATGTGACGCTCTTCATTTCGTCGTTTGCTGCCAAAGAGCAGGGGGGCATTCACACCTGCCGGTTCGATCTGGAGACCGGTCGGCTGACGCTCAGCCACACGGCGACTGATGTTGACAATCCATTCTTCCTGGCCGTGTCAGCGGACGGTCGGTTTCTTTACGCGGTGGACGCAGAGAAGTTCGGCGACAACGTCAATGAGTTTGTCGCTGCCCACCAGGTCGCCCCGACGACGGGACAGCTCACTCGATTGAACCGGCAGTCGGCGATGGGACGCACGTCCTGCTATCTCGACACGGATGCTTCCGGACGCACGGTCGTCGTGGCCAACTACTCGAGCGGTGACGTCGCGGCTCTTCCCGTGAAGAAAGACGGCACGCTGGGCGAGGCGGCCTCGTTCATCCGGCACAGCGGTTCGAGCATCGACCCGGCCCGGCAGAAAGCTCCATTCGCGCACTGCATCAAGATCAGCCCGGACAACCGTTTCGCACTGGCGGCAGACCTCGGAGCCGACAAGGTATTCGTCTACAGCCTCGACGCCGCCACGGCGAAGCTCACCGCCAACCCGGCTCAACCGTTTGTCAGCATCGCGCCAGGGTCCGGCCCGCGACACCTGACATTTCATCCGAACGGCAAACGCGTGTACGTCATCAACGAACTGAAGAACACGGTCACGTTCTTCGATTATGAACCCGATGCCGGGACGCTGACCGAGCGACAGACGATCTCGACACTGCCGGACGACTTCTCCGGGACAAGCTACTGTGCCGACCTGAAAATCACTCCGGACGGGCGGTTCCTTTTCGGCACGAATCGCGGCCACGACAGCCTCGCCGTTTACCGGATCGCTGACGACGGGCGCCTGAGTCTCGTCGCGATTGAACCGAGCCTCGGCAAAGGGCCACAGAATCTGCTCATCACCCGCGATGGCCACTGGGTGCTGTGCGCGAACATGCCAGGCAACAACGTCGCCGTGTTCTCGATCGACGGCGAAACCGGCCATCTGAAACCGGTCGGCAAGCCGGTCGAGGTCACGAAGCCATCCTGCCTTCGGTGGCTGCCGGCGAACTGACAGGCACTTTCGGTTTGAGATTCTGACCGGCTGCGATTCTGACCGTTTGAGAAAGTCGTGAAGCGACGCAGCATCACAGGTTCAAAGACTGCCTGGCATCCGCAGAAATGAGAAAGCAATGAACGTAGCCGGCCGGAAAGCGATCGTGTTTGGCGGGACCTCGGGCATCGGCCTGGCGGCAGCACAGCAGCTGGCGGCGCTCGGGGCCGAGGTCATCGCTGTCAGCCGGAATCCGGAGAAAGCCGGTGACGTTCCGGACCGGATCACGCTCGAACGCTGCGATGTTCGGGATGAAGACGCGTTGTCGCGACTGTTCGAGCAACATGCTCCGTTCGACATTCTCGTCAGCGCGGCAACGGGCGGCGAGCGGTCCTTCGGGCCATTCCTCGAAATGGACATGGGCGGGTATCAGAGGTCGTTCGACAAGCTGTGGGGTTATGCGAACGTCGTCCGGCACGGCACGCGGCACCTGACAGAGGATGGGGCGATCGTCCTTGTCAGCGGATCGCCGGCGCGCAAGGCGAAAGCAGGCCAGGTCGCGCTGTCGTCGGTCGGCGCTGCCGTGGAAGCCCTTGTGCGAGCGGTCGCCCCAGAGATTGCACCGCGGCGTCTGAATGTCGTCTCGCCAGGCTCGATCGACACGCCGATGGTCAAACTCGAAGGCGAGGAACGGGCTGCATTCTATGCGCAGGCGACGGCTGAGAACGTAATTCCGCGGGCCGGAACGCCGGACGAAGTCGCTCAGGCCATTCTGTTCGCCATTCAGAACGACTTCGTGACCGGCACGACGATCGATGTCGACGGCGGCTGGCTGATCTCCTGAACGGATAACCGCTCGACAGCATCCCTGCCATCGGGCGGGCGATGGTCCAACACTGTCGGACCGTCAGAAGTTCATCGCAACGAGGCTCCGAAGATTCTGGTAAGTGAAGTGCCAGTACGTCCGCATGCGAACCTGCGTGGCGAACGACGGAGACTCTCCCTCGCGGTGATCTCGATCGTGGTTCTCTGCCGCAACGAACATCGTGATTGCAAAGCAGACAACGGTCAGGGCGCGTACAACAACAGTCATCACGTTCCCTCGTGACGTTCGCCATGAGCGGGACGAACGCAGCGGTGTCCTCAGCCCCAGTGGCAATCGGCGTGCCACAAGCTCGCCATCGTCATGCCGCAGGAAAAGCTCGCAGTTTGACGTCGCAGCGGGTGGCGTTCGCCGATGGATCACGGCAGCGATGACCGGTCTGCCATCACCAACGCCCGCTTTGCGCGCAGAGTTGTGCGTCAATCTCCAGGAGTGAGCGTTGCGACGCGGATCAACCAGACCGGGCCG
>Ga0070726_10000484_pt1 | contig 49036 bp, 37 predicted proteins | sample tdAd471_FD_67275 | JGI IMG/M metagenome (GOLD analysis project Ga0070726, IMG submission 67275) | Marine sediment microbial communities from the Atlantic coast under amendment with organic carbon and nitrate - tdAd47.1 | ecosystem: Environmental > Aquatic > Marine > Coastal > Sediment | place...
CCAACCCCAAACTCGAAGTCGGCATCTGCGGCGAGCACGGCGGCGACCCCAAGAGCGTCAAGTTCTGCGCCAAGAACGGCCTCGACTACGTAAGCTGCTCCCCGTTCCGCGTGCCCATCGCGCGCTTGGCGGCGGCGCAGGCGGCCATCGAATCCGAATAACGGTTCGATCCCCTAAAACCTCCGAACCACGAAAGGGCCGGCGCGCACGCGTCGGTCCTTTCTCTTTGTCGTCTCGCGGGCATCCGAGCGCCCGTCCAGGACCGCGCTGGTAGTCTGGACAGATGGCGGATAAGACTCCCATCACAGTCGCGCGCGGCGACGGCATCGGCCCGGAAATCATGGCCGCGACGCTCGACATCCTCTCCGCTGCCGGCGCCCAACTGGCTATTGAAGAAATCGAAGTCGGCCGTAGCGTCTACGAGCGCGGCCACTCGACCGGCATAGAACCCGAATCCTGGGAGTCGCTGCGGCGCACCGGCGTCCTGCTCAAAGCCCCCATCACCACCCCTCAAGGCGGCGGCTACAAGAGCCTTAACGTCACCATCCGCAAGACGCTCGGCCTCTTCGCCAACGTCCGCCCCACTCGCTCGTTCGAGCCCTATATCCGGACGCATCACTCCGGCGTCGACCTCGTCATCGTCCGCGAAAACGAGGAAGACCTCTACACCGGCATCGAGCATCGCCAAACCGACGACGTCGTCCAAGGCCTGAAGCTCATCTCGCGCCCCGGATGCGAGCGCATCCTGCGTTACGCCTTTGAATACGCGCGCCAACGCAAGCGCAAGAAGCTCACCGCGATGAGCAAAGACAACATCATGAAGATGACCGACGGCATGTTCCATCGGCTCTTCAACGAAATCGCGGAAGAATACCCCGACGTCGAAACCGATCACCTCATCGTCGACATCGGCATGGCCCGCGTCGCCGATACCCCGGAACGCTTCGACGTCATCGTCACCCTCAACCTCTATGGCGACATCGTCTCCGACGTCGCCGCACAGGTCTGCGGTTCGGTCGGCTCCGGCGGCTCGGCCAACATCGGCCGCGGCGCCGCCATGTTTGAGGCGATCCACGGCTCCGCACCCGACATCGCCGGCAAAGGAATCGCCAACCCCTCGGGCCTGCTCCTCGGCGCCGTCAAGATGCTTGAGCACATCGGCCAGTCCGACGTCGCCTCGAGAGTCCAGAACGCCTGGCTCAAGACCATTGAAGACGGCGTCCACACCGGCGACGTCTACCGCGAAGGCATCAGCTCCCAGCGCGTGGGAACCAAGGACTTCGCCGCGGCCGTCGTCGACCGCCTCGGCCAAGACCCCGAAAAGCTCAGCCCGGCAAGCTATCCCGTCGTCGACATGACCAAGACCAAGACCTCGCCCCGCAAGCGAGCCCGCAAGTCACTCGTCGGCGTCGACGTCTTCCTGCATATCCGTTGGACCGCCGACCCGCGTGCCCTCGCCAATGACCTGCTCGACGCAGCAGCTTGGCCGTTCCAACTCAGCGTCATCACCAGCAAGGGCCTCAAGATCTGGCCCGACGGCGCCCCGGAAACCATCCAAACCGATCACTGCCGCTGCCGCTTCCTCGGCATCGAAGGCCGCCGCCTCACCCACTTCGATGTCGTCGAACTCCTCGCCCGCCTAGCCGACCGCGGCTTCGACTTCATCAAGACCGAACACCTCTACGAATTCGACGGCGTCCCGGGCTTCACCCAAGCCCAAGGCGAGTAGCGATTCGCGAAGCAAGCGCCCCGGCGCCTGCAGCCGCAAAGCAGCGACCGGATGAACAGCCTGGGGCGGAGGCCCCGGGTCTCGATCCACCCAGAAGCCCAGCGCCTACTTGATTCAGCTAAGGTACTCGAAATGCCCGACGAACCCACGTTTATGGCTGTTGGCCGACGCGACCCCGAGTACCAGAAGACGATTACGGACGCGCAGAATACCCTAGGTGAGTTCTGTCGTCGACTGCCCGACCTGATAGATACCAATGCGTTTCCGTCGATCAAGACTCCGCTTGTATCGGGAGACAACCGCATCAATATCTGGCTTACTGTGGACGAATACGTCGAACCGAATTTCGTTGCGACGATCTTTGAGATCCCGGCTGAGTTCGACGAGTACCAAGTCGGCGACAGAGTTCGGGTTCCGAGCGATGCCGTCCTGGACTGGATGTATCGCGACGGCGGTACAGTCTATGGAGCCTATTCGCTCCGCTATCAGCGCTCTCTGCTAGCGCCTGAGGAGTGGGCCGAGTTCGATGAACGTGTCGGGGTCGATCGCTTCGCTTGAGCAAGCCGGTGCGGCCAGGCGCGCCCGCCGCACCCGCAACGACCACCGTCGCCGCCTGCAGCCGCAAAGCGGCGACCGGATGAACAGCCTGGGGCGGAAGCCCCAGGTCTCGGTCGCGACATCCTGACATCGCTCCTTGCTGCGTTCGATCCCGCGTTCGCTACTCGTAAGCCACCGTCGCCGTCTCGGCAAAGTGAGTCAGCTTGTTGCCGATATCCAGCCCCGGCGCCGTGAACCGCTTCGGCGCCTTGTAGCCGTAGACCAACAACTGCCCGCTCGTGATAAACAGCGGTCCCGGAAAGATCACGCTCGGAATCATCGACGCCAAGATGTCTCTCGGGATCGTCAGTCTTCCTTCCGCCGCCGGCACGGCGCAGTTGAATTGCGTGATCGCGCTCGTCAGGTCATTCGACGACCCCGTGACCAATACGTACCCGTCGGGAGAACCGCCCGTCCAAGTGATCTCGAAATCTTGGTTGCGGGGTATCGTCGTGATGTCCGCCATGCCGTTGACGGAAAACGCCGCCGGCAACGTGATCGACTCGCTGAACATGCCGACCACCGGCCCCCCGGTCGCGCTATAGGTGTGCGTCTCGCCCGGCTCTCCCACAAACAACGGCATCCCGGTCCCGACGTCGGTCCCGGCCAAGTTGTAGCCGAGCCCTTGTCGAACCAGCGGTGTCGGCCCGCCCGGCGTGGTGATCGAAAGCTCCCCGCCGTCCAGCCCTTCCAGAATCGGCGGCTGGAACGGGGCCGATAAGACGAACGTCGAGAGCGCACAACTCCCCATCGACGTAAGACTCAAGCCGCCCCAATTCTGGAAGTTGGCGGGCGTGTAGCGCAGGAACTGGACCGTCGCCGCATCGGAGATCAGCTGCGTCGGTCCGTCCATCCCCTGCGCGTGACCGATAAACCGCCCCAACTGCAGCCAGCCCGCAACTACGTTCTCGCGGCCGGCTAAACCCACGACCTCCTGCGAGTTCGTAAAGACGTCTTCGCAAGCTCTGCTCCCCGGAGCCGCGACGGGGATCGTCGTAAAGTTGCTGATGAACGCACCCGTCTTGATGTAGACCGAGACGAAACACCCGGCCACGCCATCGGGGATCTTGGCCACAATCTGATCGAGCGCCGGAAACTGCGAGCGGCCATGGTAAGCCGTCTCCGCCAACTTACCGCCGATGTACAACTCAAACGGCAGTTCCTCCAAGCTCCTCGGCGCGGAAATCAACTGCGTCTCGTCTCCCTCCAAAGCGCCCAGCCCCGAGCCCCAAAAAATGACCGACTGCCCCGCCGTGGGAGCGTTGTCCGGACCTAGCACCGTGAATCCCGCGTCCATCACCACGGCGTGCCCCAAACCGTTACCGCCCATCGTCATCAACCCGAACGCGCTCTCCACAACCAAGATCGGGTAAGGCGCCGACGTCTCGCCGTTGTAAGTCAACCGAACCGTCCCCTCGCCCGGCGGCGTAGCCGAGGGTAATATCGCGCCAATCTGTCCCGGCGAAACGTAGTGAGGAATCGCCTGCGTCGTAACGCCGGCCACGGTCACCGAGATCAAGACGCCCCCGAGGTTCTGATCGAGCGTCGGCATGAACTCGCCGAGGAGCAGCCCGGCCGCCGACATCTCCGAACCGTACAGAATAAAGATCGAACCGCGAGCGATGCCGTGGTTCGGCGTGCCTTCAAGAAGGAAACTGTAGTTGTTCTGGACTCCGCCGATGGTCGGAACCGCAGACAGAACAGCAGTGGAAACCAGTAGAGACAGGACAAGGACGGCGCGAATCCTAGACCTCTCCAGACTCCAGTCCCGGCTCCTCCGCCGGGCGACCGAAGCATTATCGCATGCAGAAGCTCGACTCAGTACGTCTCTACCAGCCCGCTACCAACCCGTCCTTGCGCCGCTCTGTTCCGCCAATCAGCACTCCGTTCTGCCAGTCAATACCGTCGAAATCGCTAAGCGCCCAAATCGCCCTCAATGACTCGATTCGGGCTGCGGGCACATCAGGTGTCGTCAAGAGAAATAGCCGTGAGCTCTTTCGGACCAAGGAGCCCGGATAGCCAAAGGTAGATGAAGACAGCGTTCGGCCCCGCGCTCAAGATTCCGAAGATCAGGACGTTCAGCGTCAGGTCGCTCACTGGAGGATCAGGCAAATCGAGGCCCAATGGAGAAGCCAAGGCGCAGGCAAAGGCCAACGGAAATGGCAGCAGCATCCAGAACAAGCTGAGCGGAAGAGTAATCAGCAACAGGTCGAGCGTGTCGTTGGGAAGAGCTTCCGGCAGGGAGGACGGACTGACAATAAGGACCTGAACATAGATCCAGTAGGCCGCGGCCAGGCAGCCCGCCACCGTCTTGGCAGCGACCCGATGCACGGACCATTCGTCACTCGCGGCCATCTCTACCAGCCCGCAACCAACCCGTCCTTCCGCGGGTCCGTGCCCCCAATCAACACCCCGTTCTCCCAGTCAATGCGGATCGCCTGATACCCGCCGAAACCGCCCGGCGCCCAAATCACTTTGTGCCCGCGCCGAGTCAATTCCTGGACGACGGTCGGGTCCACTCCTGACTCCAACGACACGCCCTCCGCAAAGTGCCGGAACCGCGGCGCCTCCCCCGCATCCTGCACGTTCATCCCGAACTCCAGCATGTTCAACAGGATCTGCACGTGGCCTTGCGGCTGCATGTCGCCGCCCATCACCCCGAAACTCATCCACGGTTTCCCGTCCTTCATCACCATCGCCGGAATAATCGTGTGGTACGGGCGCTTGCGACCCTCCAACCGGTTCGGATGATTGTCTTCCAGCGTAAACAGCGCCCCGCGATTCTGTAGGATCACTCCCGTCCCCGGCGCCACCTCGCCGGAACCGAATCCATGAAAGATGCTGTTGATGAACGACACCGCGTTGCGGTCCTTGTCGACCACCGTCAGATACACCGTATCGCCCTCCACCGGCATCCCCGTCTCCACCGATTCGGCCGCCTTCTTCTTGTGGATCCGTCCCCTTTGTTTGGCCCCGTAATCCTTCGAGATCCATTTCCCGACCGGCAGGTCCGATTTCTCAGGATCAGCCAGCCAACTGTCCAGGTCCGCAAACGCCAGCTTCTTCGCCTCGATCAACGTATGCAGGTAGTCGGTCGAGTTATGCCCCATCGCCTGGAGGTCGAACCCTTCCAGAATGTTCAACATCTCAAGCGCCGCAATCCCTTGTCCGTTCGGCGGCAGCTCGAACAACTCGTACCCCTTATAGGTGGTCGAAATCGGCTCGACCCAGTCCGAGTGCTGATAATCAAGATCCTCCAACGTCACCGGCCAGCCCTGCTCGTTCAGCGCCTTCACCATCGAGCGCGCAAACTCGCCCCGGTAGAAAGCGTCTCGACCACCCTCCCCGATCTGCCGAAACGTCTTGGCCAAGTCCGGGTTCTCAAACACTTCGCCGTGCCCGTACGCCTCCCCGCGCCCCTTCAGGTAGACCCGGTTGAATTCTTCTGCCTCCGCGAAACGCTCGGCCCCGGCCTTCCAGTCGCCCGCAATGATCTCCGATACCGGAAACCCTTCCTCCGCATAGCGGATCGCCGGTGCCAGCACCTGGGCCAACGTCATCGTCCCGTGCGCCTCCAGCAGCGTCGCCCAGCCGTCCACCGCTCCGGGAACCGAGACTGAAAACGGCCCCGTCGTCGGAATCTTCTCTAGCTCCCGCTTGGCGAAAAACTCCGACCCGACGGCCGCAGGCGAAAACCCGCTCGCGTTGAGCCCCACCAGTTCGTCTGTCTCGGCAACGTGCGCCAGCACGAACAGATCGCCCCCCGGCCCAGTCATCATCGGCTCGACCACCGCCAAGACGGCTGCCGTCGCCACCGCCGCGTCGAACGCATTCCCACCTTGCTTCAGGATGTCGAGCCCCGCCTGGGCCGCTAGCGGCTGGCTCGTCGCCACCATGCCGTTGCGAGCCAAGACGGCGGACCGTCCCGAACCCGCCTGCCCATGCGGCCGATCGGCGCCCAGAACGAGTACGGAACCCAGGAAGAAGCAAACGGCTCCCAGTGGCAAATTCGCGGCGAAGCCAGCATCGAGAAACATCGCCCGGATTGTAGCCCGAATCGCCGACAATACACCCATGCTCGTTCGTCGCCTCTTCCTCCTGCTCACTCCCGCCCTCCTGTTCGCGCAATCGGAAGAGGAAAAGATCCTCGACGTCCTGCGCACTCAGCAAGCCGCCTGGAACCGCGCCGACATCGAGGCTTTCATGCAAGGCTATGAGCGCTCCGACCAACTCGCCTTCGTCGGCACGGAGGTCCAGCGCGGCTTCGACGCCGTCAAAGCACGCTACTACCGCAAGTACGGCGACCCCGCCAAGATGGGCAAACTCCAGTTCTCCGACTTTGAAGTTCGCCTGCTCACCGCCGACACGGCCACCGTCATCGGCCGCTTCCATCTCACCCGCACCGAAGAAGGCGGCGGCGACGCCTCCGGCATCTTCTCGCTCGTCTTCCTCAAGACCGCCGAAGGCTGGAAAGTCGTCCACGATCACACCAGCTAGTCGCTGCAATCACGGCTATACTAGGCCTCCAGATATGAAACGCTTGCTCTCCGTCGCACTTTCCGCTGCACTTGTCGCTCTGCTCGTCGCCTGCGGTTCCGCCCCCGAGCCCGAAGCCGAGGACGCCCCCGAAGCCGCCACCCTGGAGATCTACTGGATCGACGTCGAAGGCGGCGCCGCCACCCTCATCGTCACCCCCGAGGGAGAGACGGCGTTGATGGACGCCGGCTGGTCCGGCTACGACGACCGCGACCCCAAGCGCATCACCCACGTTCTCAAGGAGGTCGTCGGCGCGGAGAAGCTCGACTACTTCATCACCTCTCACTTCCACCTCGACCACGTCGGCGGCGTCCCCGCCCTCGCCAAGATGATTGAAATCGACGAGTTCGTCGACCACGGCGATTCGGTCGAGATCGAGTGGGAAGGCGAGCGAGGCGATCGTGCCCGCGCTCTCTGGGAAGGCTACCTCTCCGCCGCTGAGGGTAAGCGTATGCAGATCGGCCCCGGCGATCGCCTGCCCCTCAAGGGCGCCGACTTCCAGTTCGTCGCCGCTCGCAGCAAGTTCATCTCCCAACCCGTCAGCCCGGTCGAAGACAACCCGGCTTGCGAAGGCGCCCCGACCAAAGAAGTCGACGAAGGTGAGAACGGCAAGTCCGTCGGCTTCATGGTCCGTGTCGGCGACTTCGAGTTCCTCGACCTCGGCGACCTGAGTTGGAACTTCGAACTCGAAACCGCCTGCCCCAAGAACCTCTTCGGCGAGATTGATCTCTACCAGGTCACCCACCACGGCATGGACATGTCCGGCGCCCCGGCGCACATTCAAGCCATCCGCCCCAAGGTCGCCGTCATGAACAACGGCCACCGCAAGGGCGGCCGCCCGGAAACCTACACCAACCTCACCTCCGTCGACAGCCTCGAAGACCTCTGGCAAGTCCACAAGGCCCTCGTCCCCGAGGACGGCGCGCTCAACACCGACGAGCAAATGATCGCCAACCTCCAAGCCACCGACGACGGCGACGAAGGCCACTGGATCAAGGCCTCCGTAGCCCCCTCCGGCGAATTCACCATCACCAACTCCCGCAACGATTTCTTCAAGACCTACCAACCCCGGCCCTGAGTGCGTGGTCAGGTGAGCCCGCTAGGGCGACATTTCTATAGCCCAGGGCGTACGCCCTGGGAATTCGAAGCGAAGGCCCACTCTTGCTCTTCTCCTCGGTGCTCGCTCGCGCTCTCGCAGATCGCGCCGCCGCCGCTCGCATCCTCGCAACCGGTCGCCGTCCAACAACGGTGCCGCAGGCGCGCTGCCGCTCGATCGGCCGGTTCGAGCCGTACCACCTCTTGCCCCGGCCCGGGCCGCCCGCGACTGCGCGCTAACCCCGCCCGTCCTTCCGCTCGATAAATGTCCCGCCAACGATAGAGCACCGCCCGCGCCACATTCAACTCCCGCGACAACGCCACTACGTTCTCGCCGCGCAACATCCGCCCCACCGCCGCTTCCTTGAACTCCGGATCGTAGCTCCGCTGCTTCCGCCCTGCTCCTCGCTTGCCTGTTTCCATCTCTCGGACCTCCACTCGCTGAAAACTGTCTCAGTTTCCGCCGTCTCACTTCTGGGGTCCACTCCACTAACCATCTCTTAATAAAAGACATACGGACGACCTACAACGCATTGTTCGTGATCTTCCCTGCCGTTCACCGTCGCCTTCTCTCGCCCACCTGCCTGCCCAGCCTAATACTCTTTCACCATATCCACCACATTCCGCAGCTTCTCCCCGGCCGCAAACCGAGCGATATTGTCCTTAAACAACTCCACCCGCAGCGGCGTCCCCAACTCGCCCTGCGTAGCCACATGCGGCGTGATAATCATGTTATCGAACTTCCACAGCGGGTTCCCCTTCGGCAACGGCTCCGGATCCGTCACGTCCACGCCCGCCCCCGCCAACCGCTGACTGTCGAGCGCCTTGATCAGCCCGCCTTGGTCATAGATCTTCCCCCGCGAGAGCGCAATAAAGTAACTGTCCTTCTTCATTAGCTCGAACTGCGAAGCCCCAAACATCCCCTCGCTGTCCTTCGTGTGCGGGACGCATAGGAAGACCACGTCCGCCTCGGGAACCACCTGATCCAACCGGTCGGGATAGACCATCCGGTCAAAGATCTGCCGCGGCGGGAACTCCTCCGGGTCCACGCCAATCACCCGCATCCCAAACGCCTTCGCGCGCCGCGCCACGTTGGACCCAATACCGCCCGTCCCAACGACCAAGGCCGTCTTGCCCTCCAGCTCCACCAGCCCGTAGTTGTTCCGCACCCACTCCTCCTTCGTCCGGTCGGGGATGAAGTGGTTCAGGTTGCGCGTCAACGCAAGCAGCATCGCAAAGCCGTGGTCCGCAATCGCAGCCGACGAAAGCCGCTTCGCGTTCGTCATCACCACGTCGCTCTCGACGATCTCCGGGTGCAGGTACGGCTTCACCCCGGCGCTTGTGATCTGCAGCCACTCAAGCTGTTTGGCGGCCAGCAAGACCCGGCGCGGAGGCGAACCGATGATCGCGTGCGCGTCCGCAACCACATCGAGCAACGACGCCCGGTCCGTGCCCGCCTCGGGAGCGTCCGCGACAATCTCCACCACGTCGGCGTCACTCCGAGGATTCGGCACGTGGACGATCCGAACGTTCTCCGGCGCACCGTCGCGGAGTGCCGCGACCAACTCCGCCGACTGCCCCAGCACCACGATCTTCTTCGGCTGCCCCCAAGCCGCGCACGCGGCGAGCAGCAGCAACAACAGTACGTTCCTTGTAACTTTCTTCATGGGGCCTCCAGTCCGGCGGTATGATACCGCTCCCCGGTCGGCCAGTCATCACCCCCCGGTGACTTAGCGGCGGCTTCGGCTGCGCACCGGTACTGGGCGCGGAGCGACGACGGCGCTCGCGGCGCGCACGACGACGGGCGCCCGGTGCTCCTCGAAAGCCCTCAGGAAGAGGTCTTCCTCGACGGATCGGACCGGCTCGAAGGCGTCCGCGTTCTCCGGCTTGATGCTCTGGTAGAGCGCTTCCACCTCAACCGTCCAAGGTCCTCGGCCGGAGACCGGAATGCTGTATACGGCCGTGTCGCTGCCGGGCACAAAGTCGGCATCGCCCTCCACGCCGATCGCCGCGAGCGAAAGGCCTTCCGTGCCGGGGATATCGATGCGCGACTCCTCAAAGCCCGCAGGCAGAATGCGGTTGTCCTTGAGGAAGCCGCTGGCTCGCAGTAATGAGTGCGTGTGAGCGCCCGATGGATCCGACGTCTCCGCCTCGTAGATCATCGTCTGCTCAGGCGAGTCGATCCGAGTGCGGTGCGGTTCGACGACGCCGTGTTCCCGGCCGAGAATTTCCCCGCTGACCGGATCGTAAGCGCCGGATTCAAACACCGTCACGCCTCCGGCGTCTTCCACCGTGAGGTGAAGCCACAGTCGCCGGCTCGGGAAGCCGGAAGGGAGCTTGTGCCCGGCGAGGTTGACCACCCTGACCTCAGCGCTGATGACGCCGCCGCTCTGACGAGCGACGACTTCGAGGTCCATACCCTCCGAAAGATTCGACCGGGCCCGATCGGCGGCGCTGCGCAGCGCGACGGCTTCATCGGGAAGTTGCTCGGCCAACAGAGTCAGCATCTGGACGTTGGCCCCTCGGAACGAGTGTTGTGCGAACGGCGTTCGGGGTGAGGTTTGCCCGAAAAATCCCCCCTGCGGACTGTGCGCGATGTACTGGCTGACCAGGTTGCCGTCGGCGTCCTTGAGCATCGGCATGTGGCAGCTCTGGCAAGTCTCCCCCGATTCGGGATAGCCGGAAGCCAGCCACTCCAGATAGGTGCCCTGCTCCAGAAACTCGCCGGTGGCCTGACCGGACGCGTCCAGCACCGGCGTGATAACGGTGTGGCACGTTCCGCACAGATCAGACTCGAGCATGTGCTCGCTGTAGACCGGCGTCCGCCCGGCGCGCATCTGCATGGGCCTCGCAAAGGGGTTCTGGTGCGGACCGTAGATCTCTTGCCGATCGTTGATCCTGAATCCCGCCGTGAAAGACTCGCGCGTACCGAGATTTGCGGGATCGAACTGGTGGCAAGACGTGCATGTCACGCCTTCGAGCCCGATACCGCCGAGTTGGTCAAGAAGCATCGGAGTGCCGTTGCGACCAAGATCGTACTGCTGGCCGGGTGCATGGCAGCTCAAGCAGGTATTCTCAATAATCGCGACGGCCGCAGGATTCTCCGCCCCTTCAAATCGCACCTTCGCTCTCCAGTAGGGATCCACAGCCGCGTGCGCCATCATGGAGCCCGACCACAGAGCGAACGGTGCGATCGAAGCTGGATCCTGATTCGGGCCGGCAAGTGCCGTCTCGGCGTTGACCGCCGTCTCAGGCGCGGGAAGTTGAGAATGGCAGTCGGCGCACACCTGCGACGAAACGAAACTTGACGGCGCGGTCTGCCCGAGGACGGCGCCGCTGCTCGCTGCAACCAGAATGGCGATGACCGCAGCCCGTACCCGACTCATGGCGCCCTCCTCTCTTCTTGATGCTGCGCAGGGCCCAGAGGATGCGTCCGATGCAGAAGATTGAAGTCGTCCCTAGCGGGAGCCGATCACGCACGTCCCTCCTAGAAGCGATCCAAGTTCATGACCTTGTCCCAAGCGGCAACGAAGTCACGCACGAACCTTTCCCGCGAATCGTCGCACCCGTAAACTTCCGCGATCGCCCGCAACTGCGCGTTCGAGCCGAACACCAAGTCCACCCGCGTGCCGGTCCACCGCACCGCACCCGTTTGCGTGTCATGGGCTTTGTAGACGCCTTCCTCGGTAGACGACGGCGCCCACTGCGCGCCCATGTCGAGCAGGTTCACAAAGAAGTCGTTCGTCAACGCTCCCGGCCGATCCGTCAGCACGCCATGACTGGAGCCCCCGACGTTCGCGCCCAGAGCCCGCATGCCGCCCACTAGCACCGTCATCTCAGGCGCCGTCAAGGTCAACAAGTGCGCCCGGTCCAGCAACAACTCTTCCGCCGATCGGTCTTGCCCTTCGCCCAAGTAATTGCGGAACCCGTCCGCCTTCGGCTCCAGCACCGCAAACGAATCCGCGTCGGTCTGCTCCGCCGAAGCGTCCATCCGTCCCGGCGTAAACGGAACCGCAACGTCGTGTCCGCCTTTCTTGGCCGCTTCCTCCACCGCCGCGCAACCGCCCAGCACAATCAGGTCCGCCAGCGAGACCCGCTTGCCGCCCGCCTGCGCGCCGTTGAAGTCCGCCTGGATTCCCTCCAGAGTCGTCAGCACCTTCGCCAACTCGTCCGGTTGATTCACCGCCCAATCCTTTTGCGGCGCCAACCGAATCCGTGCCCCGTTGGCCCCGCCGCGCATGTCCGTGCCTCGGAACGTCGACGCTGAGCCCCAAGCCGCTCGAACCAACTCCGCCCCGGATAGCCCGGAAGCCAGTATCTTCTCTTTCAGTCCTGACGCATCGGCGCCGTCGATCAGTTCATGGTCGACCTCTGGGATCGGGTCTTGCCAAAGCAATTCCTCTTCAGGAACCAGAGCCCCCAAGCAACGCGCCTTCGGCCCCATATCGCGGTGCGTCATCTTGTACCAAGCCCGAACGAACGCGTCCGCGAACTGGTCCGGGTTCTCGAAGAAGCGCTTCGAGATCGCCGCATACGCGGGGTCTTCCTTCAAGGCGAGATCCGTCGTGAACATGATCGGCGCATGCCTCTTCGAGGGATCGTGAGCGTCAGGAACCGTCCCCGCCGCCGACTCTTCCTTCGGGGTCCACTGCGTCGCGCCCGCCGGACTCTTCGTCTGAACCCATTCGTAGCCGAAAAGATTCTCGAAGAAGTTGTTGTCCCAAGCTGCCGGGTTCGTGGTCCACGCGCCTTCCAACCCGCTCGTAAAGGCGTCCACGCCCTTCCCGGTCCCGTGGCTGTTCTTCCAGCCGAAACCTTGCGCTTCCAGCGGCGCCGCCTCCGGCTCCGGGCCAATGTTGCCTTCCTGCGCGCACGCGCCGTGCGCCTTGCCGAAGGTATGTCCGCCCGCGATCAGCGCCACCGTCTCTTCGTCATCCATCGCCATCCGCGCAAACGTCTCGCGAATGTCGCGCGCCGCGGCCACGGGATCAGGATTCCCGTTCGGTCCCTCAGGGTTCACGTAGATCAATCCCATCTGGACCGCACCTAGCGGATTCTCCAATTCTCGGTCGCCGCTGTAGCGCTCGTCCCCGAGCCACTCGCTCTCCGGTCCCCAATAGACGTCCGCCTCCGGCTCCCACACGTCCTCGCGACCGCCGCCGAAACCAAGCGTCTTCAAGCCCATCGATTCGAGAGCTCGGTTGCCGGCGAAGATCATCAAGTCGGCCCACGAGATCTTCCGGCCGTACTTCTGCTTGATCGGCCACAGCAGCCGCCGCGACTTGTCCAAGCTCACGTTGTCCGGCCAACTATTCAGAGGAGCAAAGCGGATCGTCCCCGACCCGGCGCCTCCACGCCCGTCACTGACGCGGTACGTTCCCGCACTGTGCCAGGCCATCCGGATGAACAGCGGCCCGTAGTGCCCATAGTCGGCCGGCCACCACTCCTGCGACGTCGTCATCAATTCATCGACGTCCCTGGCCAGCGCGTCCAGGTCGACCGTCTTGAACTCTTCGGCGTAGTTGAAGTCCTCGCCCATCGGGTCGGACAGCGAAGAGTTCTGATGCAGAATCCCCAGCTTCAACTGGTCCGGCCACCAGTTCGCGTTCGACCAAGCTCCCGCCGCCGTATGCCTATGAGACGCACCCATCACCGGACACTTGCCGTGTTCACTCATTTGCTGTTGATCTCCTGTTGCCTTGTCGCCGCCGATTGGCGACTTCACACTAGACGACAATCCCGCCCCCGGCAAGCAAACAGGCCTCGCCTCTTTCTCACAGAGCGGGTTCCGCCTAGGACCCCAGTCGGACTTTTCTTGAATAGAGACAGATAGAATCCGTCGTCTCGACGTACTTGAACTATCTAGACAAGTCGTTGATAGAGAGATACTTGCCTGGCACGTAGTTGTGCTCAACGCCGAGGCTCTTCTGGCCCCATCCGGCGCCTTGTTCGATACCTCTCGCGGGCAGGATTCGGACCGCCTATACCTCGTATTGGCGAGTGCCGATCGACCGCAGAAAGCAGCGGTACCGGACTCAAACTGTCTCGCCGCGCACCAAGTCTTCGTAACTCTCGCGCTCTCGAATCACCCGGTACTCCGAACCATCCACCAGCACCTCAGCCGCTCGCGGCCGCGAGTTGTAGTTCGAGGCCTGCACGAACCCGTAGGCCCCCGCCGTAGCCACCGCGATCAGCTCGCCCGGATGCACTTCCGGCATCTCCCGATCCTTCGCCAGGAAGTCGCCGCTCTCACAAATCGGCCCCACTACGTCCACCGTCATCGGCGCCCGGTCCGCATGCAGCACCGCCGCGATCTCATGCTCAGCCTGGTAGAGCGCGGGACGAATCAGGTCGTTCATCGCCGCGTCCACAATCAAGAAATTCTTGTCGCCGTTCTGCTTCAGGTAGAGCGCCTGGGTCAGCAGCAGCCCGGCGGGGCCCACGATCGAGCGGCCCGGTTCCAACTGCAACTCCAGGTCGCGCCCCTTCAGCGCCTCGCGCAAACGCGCGCCATACTCGGGGATCGAAGGCGGCTGCTCGCCGTCCCTGTAGACCACGCCAAGCCCGCCGCCCAAATCCAGTCGCTTGATCTCAACGCCCCCCGCTCTCAGTCGATCGACTAACTCGAGCACCTTCTCCAGCGCATCCAAGAACGCTCCCGTATCAAAGATCTGCGAGCCGATATGGCAGCTCACGCCGTCCAACTCCAGCGGTGCGAAATCCTTCGCCCGCCGGTAGATCCGTTCGGCTTGCTCGATGTCGACGCCGAACTTGTGGGCCTTCAATCCGGTCGCGATGTAGGGATGCGTCTCTGCATTGACGTCGGGGTTCACGCGCAACGCCGCTCGAGGCGTCCACTCGGGCCCCCGATCCTGGTCCAAGTCGTGCTTGATGTTCCTGGCGCAATGGGTAATCAGCTCCAACTCCGCTTCCGACTCGGCGTTGAACGACCCGATCTTCGCCTCCAGGGCAAATCGGATCTCCGACTCCGTTTTCCCGGCCCCAGAGAAAACCACTCGCAGCGGATCGCCGCCGGCCTGGATCACGCGGTACAACTCGCCGCCCGAAACGATGTCGAAGCCCGCACCCTCAGCAGCCAACAGAGACAGCACGCCCAGCGAACTATTGGCCTTCACCGCGTAGTGGATCTCGTGCGGCAGATCGCCCAGCGCCTGGTCGTAGGCGCGGTAGTTGGCGCGAATCCCTTTTGCCGAGTAGACGTAGGTCGGCGTGCCCGTCTCGTGCGCAATACGCTCAAGCGGGACGCCTTCTGCGAACAGGCGCCCGTCGCGCCGCGGAAATCCTTGGAACGGCATATCTTTCGTCGTCGCTTACGTAGTCCGGATGATCACGACCGTGCAATCGTCGGCCGGCATCTCGCGCCCGCTGAAGCGCTGTACGTCGGCGAATATCGCATCCAACAACTCGACCGGCGTCGCGTTCGGCAACCCAAGGAGCAACGCGGTCAGCCGCTCTTCACCGTACTGCTCGCCCTCTGCGTTGTACGCCTCGGAAACACCGTCCGACGCCGTCACGAACACGTCGCCAGGCTGCGTCTGAATCGTGACCTCATCATACTCGCCGCCCGGAAACAGTCCCAGCGGCGTCCCGCCCACTTCGATGGTCTCTACCTTCCCGCCGCGCATCAGCAGCGGCGGCGGATGGCCCGCGTTCGCAATGGTCATCGTCTTCTCTGCCGGTTCCCAGTGCGCGTAGAGCGCGACCAGATAGCGCGCCTCAATCTGACGCTCGAGCAGCGCCCGGTTGATCGCTCCCAACAAGACCTTCGGCTGATGGTGTTTGGCCGCCAAGCTACGGATGAGCCCGGAGGTCAGCGCCGCATAGAGCGCGGCCGCCGCTCCCTTCCCGCTTACGTCGCCGCTCAACGCACCAAAGCACTCGCCGGGCGTCGGATGGAAATCGTACAGGTCTCCCGACACCTCCGCCGCCGGTCGATTGCGCGCGGCCACTTCAATCCCCTCAAACTCGGGGTGCCCGTTCGGCAGCAGATACCGCTGCAACTCACGCGCCGCCTCCAAGTTCGACTTGTACCTTTGTCGACTGCGCGCGACCTCCTCGTAGAGCCGCGCATTCTCAATCGCCGAGGCGATCTGGGGCGCGAGCAAACTCAACACGCGCATGTGCTCGGCGCTGAACGAGCCCACCTGGTCCGACTCGAGGTCCAAGACGCCGATCATCTCGTCCTTCAAAATCAGCGGCACCGCCACTTCCGATCGAATCCCCTCCACCGCGGCCACGTAGCGCTCATCCTCGTCGGTGTCTTGGATCAAGACCGGCCGCTTCGTTTGAGCGGCGGCGCCGACCACGCCCTCGCCCATCGGCATCGTCTGCCATTGGACCCGCTCGTCGAAACGCACGCCGAAGTAGTGCTTCAGCATCTCGCCCTCCCGCAGGTAGATGCTCAAGGCGTCGTAACGTACTAGGTTCCTGACCAGCGAGGAGATCTTTTCAAGCAACTCCTCCAGGCGCAGAATCTGGGAGAACTCTTGCGCAATCTCCGTCAGCGTGTGCAGCGTCTCGTTCTGGCTGGCCGTCTGTTGGAACAGCTGCGCCGCGTCGATCGCCAGCGAAAACCGCGAGGCGATCAGCTCCAAGATTCCGCGTTCCTCCTCGCCGAACGAGCCCGGGGCCGGCGACTGCAAATCGATCACGCCGACCAACTTCCCGCGAGCCACCAGCGGTACCGCGATCTCCGACCGCACCGCGTCCACCGCCATCAGGTAGCGCGGATCGTTCCGCACGTCGTCCACCACAACCGTCTCTCGAAACTGCGCCGCGTGCCCGGTAATGCCCTCTCCAGGTCGCACGCGCAACATGCTCACCAAATCGGGTCGATAGCCGATCGAGTAGCGAATCGTCATGGACCCGTCGGAGTCCGCCAGCAGCACGGCGAAGAGCTGGTAGTCCACCACCTTGCGGACAAGACTCGCCAGCGCGCGCAGCAAGTCCTCCAGGTCCAGCGGGTGGTCCGCCGCCACCTCGGACGCCTCAGTCAGTATCTGGAGCGGATCTATCCGCGGTCGGTCGGCCATGCCTCTAGCTCTTGATCGGCGCCAAAGCGCTCAGCGCCGCCGACGACGACAGTCGCGTCGCGCCCGCCGCTGTGAGGTTCGCGGCCAGTCCTTCGGCCAAGGTCTCCGCCTCCGGGCCGAGCGCCTTCGCCACCACGCGGACGTGCTCTTCCTCAGGCGGTTGGTGGGTCTTTGCCGAGCCGCGAACACGGACCGCGTTCGCTCCGGCCAACCTCGCGACCGCGGCTGCCCGCACCAAGCTCGGTGAGTCCAAGTCCGGCGCCGCTATTCCCACCACAAAAGCCACCCCGGTTGCCGCTACCGGTTCTTCAACGGCCCGCAAGTCCGCGAACAGCCGATCCCACTCGCCCGCTCGCACCAAGCCCGCTTCGAGCGGGACCTCGACCGCTTGCGCACCCAGTCGCATCGCGTTCTGCGCCTCGGCGCTCTTGGCCACCGACGACAATCCACGGGGCAACACCACCCCAACCGCCGTCTCAGCCGCAGTCAGAGCGGCCACGGCCGCGGCTAGGCGCGCCCCGCAAGTCCATACGGCGTACAAGCCGCGCTCCGCAGCCGCCAAAGCCAGTTCACGCGTTTCCGCATCGCTGTGATCGGCCTCAGAAAGATCCAGCTCAAGTGCCTGCGGCGACCCGTTCCAAGTCGCTCCAACAGCCACGTTCGAGAGTCCTCCGCCCGCCTTGCCTAGGCGAGCCAGGAGCTGGTCGCCGATCTCTTCGACCAGCGCGTCAATGTCCGGAGAATCCATGGGGATGGACCCGCCATCATAGCATGCGAGCCGACTCCCCCGGTTGCTTCCAAAGCATTGGTATAATTGGGCTAAGGGCGGCATCCAGCCGCTCTGCCTCACTCTTTCAACGATGCCGCTGTACGAATACGAATGCCCCCGAACCGGGAAACGGTTCGAGGAGATCCAGAAGTTCTCTGACGACCCGATCACCCGTTGTCCCGACTGCGACGACCATCCCGACTGCGACGGTGAATCCCGCAAGCTTCTCTCCGCTCCGGCCATCCAGTTCAAAGGCGCCGGTTGGTACGTCAACGACTACGGCAAGGGCGGGAAGCTTCCAAAGAAAGACGGCGGCGAGTCCAAGTCCAAGTCGGACAAGGACTCAAAATCCGAGTCGAAATCGGAATCCAAGACCTCCAAATCCGACGGCAAGAAGACCGGCTCTTCTTCCTCTTCGAAATCGTCGAAAGACTAGTCGGCGACCACGACGACCCGTTTCACGGCATGAGCGCCCTCGGTGGGCGCCTTCACGAAGTCAGGTCTCCGGCGCCCGGCTAGTCCGCGTCCCGGCGTTACAATCGTGCCCGGGTACACCCCTCATGCGTCTCGCCGTCCTCGTTCTCCTCTCGACCCTTCCTCTTGCCGCTCAGCCGTCGCTCGCCGACCCCGACGTTCGCTCCTATCGCATCCGGATGGGATTGACCGACTCGGCCGAAACCGACTGGTCCGGTCGGGTCACCGTTTCCGGCGGCGACTTGCTCCAAGTTCGCAACTGGCGCCCTCGTCCTGAAGACCAGATGGTCGGCCGCAACGAGTGGAAGTTGTCCAGCAGGAAGATGGTCAACTATGCCTGGCGGCCCTATCAGATCACGCCGAACGAGGGCCGCCGCGACTACTACTGGCCGCGCGGCGTCATCGTGGACGCGCGCGTGCGAGCCGGCGCCAGAGTCAACGTTTCCACGGCTCAGGGACGCTTCTCATTCAACGTCGGCGAAATCCGCACAGCCGCGCCCAAAGCCTATCTCAACGGTCGTGTCATCGTAGACCTCGTTCCTGCCGCTGAGAAGATCTCCGGCACCGATCTGGAAGACGACTTCGTCACTCTGTTGGGCGGCGAGGGCGCCGAGATCTGGACCGCATGGGTCGCCTTCGACCCCGACACGACCAGCAATCACGTCGTGGCCCGCCGCTTCAACGGAGTGAGTTGGGGCGAGCCGCAGCGCGTCACGCCCGACGGAGACGTCTTCTTGGTCAAACTCGGTCGAGACATCCAGGGCCGCCCTTGGGCCGTCTACGCCAACCAAGTCGAGGGCAACTACGATCTCTACGCCCGCCCCTTCAGCGACGGTCGCTGGGGCGACGAGGTCCGTCTCACTGACGATCCTCAACCCGACGTTTTCCACAACGTCGCCACCGACTCCGAGGGTCACCTCTGGGTCGTCTGGCAGGGTTTTCGCAAAGGGCAGTCCGACATCTTCGCTCGTACGTTCGACGGCGATGACTGGAGCGACCCCGTTCGCGTCTCCGACTCGCAGCGCAACGACTGGGAACCCGTGCTCGCCGCCGACTCCAAGGGTCGCGTAACCGTCGCCTGGGACACCTACGATCAAGGCGACTACGACATCCGCATGCGCACCTTCTCCGGCAACGGTTGGCGTCCCGTTCAGCCCGTCGTCGCCACCAAGCTCTACGAGGCGCATGTGTCGATCGTCTATGACCGGCAGGACCGCCTATGGGCCGCCTGGAACGAGAGCGGCATGAACTGGGGCAAGGACACCGGCTTCTTGCCCAACCTCCAAGCCACCCGCCTCTATGAGTGGCGCAAGCTGCGCGTCGGCGTCTTTGAGGGCGGCGGTTGGAAGGAGCCCGCCACGGACATCAACGCCGCCCTGCCCGAGGAGTACGAACCGCGCTACGACGACTTCCCGCAACTCACTCGGGACGCGGAGGGCCGCGTCTGGATCTTTGCTCGCCAACGCCTGCAACGTCGCCGCGACACCCCCTCGCTCACGCCTCTTCATCGCGCAACTTGGGAGATCTGGGGCTCGACGCTCGACGGCGCTCGCTGGATCGAACCCGTCCGCATTCCCTTCACCCAGGGGCGCCAGGACGTCCGCTGGGGTCTCGCCTCCAACACCCGAGGAGATCTCTTCGCCGCCTGGCATACGGACAACCGGGACTACGAGGCTTTCCTGTTCGGTCACGCCGACGTCTACGCCGCCCGACTTCCCGCTCTTGAGCGCAACACCAACGCGCCGCGCCTCGTACCGCGCAAGACGCCCGAGTTGACTTACTTCAATCTTGCGCCGACCGAGGCCGAGGACCTCAAGCGTATTCGCTCCTACGAGATCGAATCCGGCGGCAAGACCTACCGCATCTATCGCGGCGACACCCACCGCCACGCCGAGTTCTCTCACGACGGCAACAACGACGGCTCTCTCTTCCAGACCTATCGCTACGCCATCGACGCCGCCAAGCTCGACTACCTCCTACTCTCCGAACACAACAACACCGTCAGCGGTCCCGACAACCCCTACATCAACTGGCTCATGCAACAAGCCGTTGACGTGCTGAGCGTGCCCGGCGAATTCCAGGCATTCTACGGCTACGAGCGCTCCATCACCTACCCCGACGGTCACCGCAACGTCCTCTTCGCTGAGCGCGGCAACCCCACCCTGCCCATCACCTCGGCTGAGCGCACACACAAGGAAGGCGCCGCCAGGCTCTATGCATACCTCAAAGAGCGCAACGGCATCGCGATCTCGCATACCTCCGCCACCGGCATGGGCACCGACTGGCGCGACAACGACCCCGAAGTCGAGCCGCTGGTTGAAATCTTCCAAGGCGACCGCGTCTCCGCCGAATACGAAGGTGCGCCCTTGGCGGCCAACAGCGAGAACCCCTCGTCGCAAATCGGCGGATTCCGGCCCGCCGGCTACGTCTGGAATGCTTGGGCCAAGGGCTACAAGCTCGGCGTCCAAGCCGCCTCCGATCACCTCTCCACCCACATGTCCTACGCCTGCACCATTGCGGAGGAAGGCACACGAGGCGGCATGCTCGACGCCATGAAGCAGCGCCACAGCTACGGTGCGACCGACAACATCATCCTCGACTACCGCCTGCAGACCGACGACGGCAAGGAGTACCTCCAAGGCGACGAAGTCACCGTCTCCGGCAGCTTCAAGCTCTCGGTCAACGTGATCGGCACTACCGGCATCCGCCAGATCACCCTCATCAAGAATCAGGAGTTCCTGCACACGCGCCAGAAGCTGCCCCAAGCAACCAGCTTCAGCTTCGTCGACAACAAGAAGGGCCGCGGCGAGGACTTCTACTACGTTCGCGTCGAACAGAACAATGGGGCGGTTGCGTGGTCCTCGCCGATCTGGGTCACCTCGCGCTAGTCGTTCCGCAGTTGATTCAGCCAGTCCCGCGCTTGCTCGCGATTGGCCCACAGCATCCCGGCCGAGAAGGCGGCCACGGCCAGCGCTTGAGTCGCTCGCCCTCCTGTGGTCGACAAGGCGTAGGCCCCGCCGGCGGCTAGGAGGGGAACAGAGAGGGCGCCCGCGAAACCCAGATCCATGATCTTCTCGGCGGCGGCGCGGTAGGTCAGCGCCAGGACCGTCAGGTTTCCTGCCACAAGACCGGCGGCGGCTCCCACCGCTCCCCAAGTCGGCGAGAGGAAGTAGGCCAAGCCCGCCCCCGCCGCGGCTGCCGCGAACGTCCGCCGGAACAGCTCCCGCTGCAAACCGTAACCGATGAGCATCGCGCGATAGTGCCCGCACACCGCCGCGAGAGGCAGGCCCCAGAGCAAGGCCGCCAAGACCGGGCCGCCTGCCGCGAAGTCGGCGCCGTACGCCAGCCCCAAAATGTCCGAGGCGATCAAGCCGCCGGTCAAAGCGACGAAGACACCTCCCCACGCGGCCAGTTTCATCGAGGGTTCCACCAGCACCCGCAGACTCTCTCGCGGCTTGTTGGGAGTCCGCGAGACCGCCGGCAAAAGGTTGAAGAAATACCACCACACGAACGTATGCAGCGCCATCGTGCAGCGGTGCGCCGCTCCAAACCAGCCCAGCGAATCATCCGACAGCCGGAGCCCCAGCACGACCATCGGAGACTGCCAAAGAGCGGCCCAACCCAAGTCCGCCAGCCCGATCGGCAGCGCGGTCCTGAAGTGACCCAAGGAGCGCTGCAGGTTCAGCCCCACCCGAGGCCGCGCGTACCCCAGCTTTTGCCGAATCAAGATCGCGCCCAGAGTCGCGGCCGCCGCCAACGCGGTCCCCTCCATCGCGCCGATCATCCACAGCGGCGACTCGGGGCCTATCGACGAGAGGACCAGCCCCGCAAAGACGACGTGCTTAGACAGGTTGATCGCCGCCACCCAGTGCATCGCTTCATGCGCTTGGAAAAACCAGACCGTCATGGCCGGCAGTACAAGCAGGCTGACGCCGAACGCCGCCATCAGCAGCTTGACCTCCAGGGGCTTGTCCACCAGCCACGCGAAGCCGATGATCACCGACACCGAGAGCAGTGCGAGCAGCAACCGCACCTCGATGATCTCGCCCAAAAGCTGCTGAGCGCACTCCGGGCGTCGCGCAATTTCCCGAGTGCCGTAGGCTCCCAACCCCATCTGCAGGAACAGCGCGAAGACCAGCGTGATCGAAAGGCTGAACTCCACCTCGCCGTACGTCGCCGGGCCGAAGTTGCGGCCTAGGTAGGTGAACGAAACGAAAGTGAAAATCTTGGAGATCGCCTCGCCGAGCGCCAAAAAAACGAAGTTTCTTGCCAGCGCCGAGGGCTGCGCGAGTCTCGAATCTCGTGAATCTGAACGTCGCAGATCTCCAAGTCTAGTGGACTGGCCGCCGCCGGGGCTTTCGTTGCGCCCACCTTCTCGTGGTAGAGTAGGAGTGTTCGGCCAGATAGCTCAGTTGGTAGAGCGCGGCCCTGAAAAGGCCGGCGTCGGCGGTTCAAATCCGTCTCTGGCCACCACCCCCCTTTCCTTTCTGTTCCGCGGCCTGTCTAGGCGTGCCTATCGCGTGATCGACGGCCCGGGCCTGGCCTCCCGCCAGGCTCGCTCGCGGATCAAGCGACACTCTTCGGAGATGTCCAGCGAGCTGAGCAAGACCAGTCAGACTCGTTTGCGCTAAGTCCTCCACGGCTTGAGTTCGCCGGAGTTAGAGATCCTGCGACTCCAGGTTTGCCCGCTTCGCCCCGCACGTCACTGCTGCCGCCTTCCCCAGTTTCGTTTCTGTTACCGATACCGAAAGAAGCTCGGGGCACGCTATCATGCAGGGCGGCCCGACCCATGAAACGCCTCCTCACCCTCTCGCTCGCCGCCGCTCTTGCGGCATCCGCCCAAATCCAGCCCGACCCCGACCTGCCCGGTCTCGGCAATCGTCTCGACAAGCTGGAGTGGCTCCAGGACGCCGGATTCGGCATGTTCATCCACTTCAGCCACGACGCCCAACTCGGCAGCGTCATTAGCCACAGCATGGCCGGCGCCTCGGAATCTTACCGCGAGTGGTTCATTGAGGAGCTGCCCAAGACATTCAATCCCAAGCGCTGGGATCCCGACGCCATCGCCGACCTCGCCAAGCTCGCCGGCATGCGCTACGTCGTCTTCACCACCAAGCACCACGTCGGCTTCACTTGGTGGGACAGCCAAACGACCGACTTCAAGATCACCAACACGCCCTACGGCAAAGACGTCCTCTACGACTACGCTCGGGCGCTGCGTCAGCGCGGCCTCGCCGTCGGGTTCTACTACTCGCCCGAAGACTTCTCCTGGCTCCATCGCAACGGCCACCCCGTCCGCCGCCGCAACCTGCAACCGCACCCCGACGAGGACGCCGAGTACAAGAAGTTCATCGCCCGCCAAGTCACCGAGCTCTACACCAACTACGGCCCCGTCGACATGCTCTTCATCGACGGCGAAGGCGAGGTCGAGACCAAACGCGTCGCCTGGACCCTGCAGCCGGAGACCCTCATCACCCGCGGCGCCATGGAAACTCCCGAGCAATTCGTGCCCGGCCGTCCGCCCGAGGGTCCCTGGGAAGCGAACCTCACCATGGGGACGCAGTGGTCTTATAAGCCCACCAATGACCGCTACAAGTCCGGTCGCCGTCTCATCGAGGTGCTCATCGAAACGCGCGCCAAGGGCGGATCGCTCCTGCTCAACGTCGGCCCCAAGCCCGACGGCGAACTACCCATTGAAACCGAGGCCCGTCTGCGCGAAGTCGCCCTTTGGCATACCGTCAACGGCGAGTCGATTCACTCCACCCGCCCCTGGGTCGTGCCGCGCGAAGGCGACATCTGGTTCACCAAGCAGAAGGATGCCGACACGCTCTACGTCCATCTCACGGGCCAGGGCCAATGGCCGCGCGGCGAACGCCGCGAGTTCCTATTGCGCTCGGTCGAGGCGACCGGAAACACTAAGATCAGCGTCCTCGGTCACGACGGCGTGACTGTGGAGTACATGCCCGACGTCGACGGCAGGCATCGTTTCAGCACCACCGACGAGGGTCTTGAGATCTCCGTCGTCCGCGCCCAACGCCTCTACAACGACCACAAGTGGGCCAACCCGGTCGTCGTCAAGTTGGAGAACGTCAAGCCCGCCCTCACCGAGCCGCCCTACGCCGAAACCGGCGAGGCTTCCGGCGCCGGCTCCGGAAGCCTGCATCTCTCAGGTCGCTTAGTGGAGACCGGCGGCGCCGACGAAGTCCAGGTCGGGTTCGAATACCAGGTCTACGAGGGCTTTGCCGAAGCGATGTACAACACCGAGTGGACGCCGCTTCCCCAACAAACCATGACCTCCACGGGCGAGTTCAGCGCCGACCTGGACGGTCTCAACCCCGGCGGCCAATACCAGTTCCGCGCCGTCGTCCATCACCCCAAGATCACCGTTCACGGCGATCACGTGATCGTCTCCGCCCCCGAGTAGGAGCGCGGCCAGGAGAACTTTTCTTCGTGGCGCACGCCCCCGGCGTGCACCGGAACCATGGCTTCGGAAACCAGCCGAAAGGGCGATTGAAAACAGCCTAAGGCTGCGGCTCCGGCTTCAGCGCCACAACCCCCAACGGGGGCAACGTCAGCAACAGCGTCCCCGGACGCCCGTGCGTCTCTTGGTCCAGCGTCTCGACCAATCCGGCATTGCCCTGGTTCGACCCGCCGTAGATCTCCGCATCCGTATTCAGCACCTCGCGCCAGCGCCCCGTCTTCGGTACGCCCACGCCGTAGCCGTGACGGACCGCCGGCGAGAAGTTGCACACGAACACGATGACGTCGTCGTCCTCGGCCCCGCGGCGCAGGAACGAGATGACGTTCCCCGGCGCGTCCGAGCAGTCAATCCACTCAAATCCGTGCCACTCCGCATCGCGCTCATAGAGCGCCGGTTCGTTCCGGTAGAGCTTGTTCAGATCCTCCACCAGGCGTTGCATGCCGCGATGTTGCGGGTACTCCAGCACGTGCCACTCCAGGCTCGTGGCGTGATTCCATTCCGAGCGCTGCCCGAACTCGCAGCCCATAAACAGCAGCTTCTTTCCGGGATGTCCGTACATAAAGCCGTACAACGCCCGCAAGTTCGCGAACTGCCGCCACTCGTCGCCCGGCATCTTCGAGACCATCGAGCCCTTTCCGTGCACCACCTCGTCATGCGAAAAGGGCAACGCGAAGTTCTCTGAGAATGCGTAGAGCATCGAGAACGTCACGTCGTTCTGGTGGTACTGCCGGTGGATGGGGTCGCGCGCAAAGTAGCTCAGGATGTCGTTCATCCAGCCCATGTTCCACTTGAATCCGAACCCCAGTCCGCCCAAGTAAGTCGGCTGCGAAACCATCGGCCACGAGGTCGACTCCTCCGCGAACGTCATCACGTCCGGATGCTCGGCGTAGACCCGTTCATTCAAGCGACGCAGGAACTCGATCGCCTCGATGTTCTCCTTACCTCCGTATTGGTTGGGAACCCACTCGCCCTCTTCCCGGCCGTAGTCGAGGTAAAGCATCGAGGCCACCGCGTCCACGCGCAGCCCGTCCACGTGGTACTTGTCCAACCAAAACAGAGCATTGCCGATCAGGAAGTTCACCACCTCCCGTCGGCCGTAGTTGAACACCATCGTGTCCCAATGCGGATGGCGCCCTTGCTTCGGGTCGGCGTGCTCATAGAGCGCCGTGCCGTCAAAGTAGACCAACCCGTGCGGATCGTAGGGGAAGTGCGCCGGCACCCAGTCGATCAGCACGCCGATGTCCGCCTGGTGCAAGACGTCGATCAGCGCCATGAACTCTTGCGGCGTTCCGAATCGCGACGTCGGCGCGTAGTAGCCCACCGTCTGGTAGCCCCACGACGCGTCAAACGGGTGCTCGGTCGGCGGCAACAACTCCACGTGCGTAAAGTTCATCTGCCGGCAGTACTCGGCCAGCTTCGGCGCCAAATCGCGATAGGTCAGCCAGCCGTTGTTCTCCGGCGCGCGCATCCATGAGCCAAGGTGCACCTCATAGATGGAAATCGGTTGGTCGCGACGATGCTTCTCGCCCCGCGACTTCATCCAGCGCTGGTCGCTCCATTCGTAACCGTTCAGGTCCCAAACCTTGCTCGCGGTCTTCGGACGTACCTCCGCGGCGAACCCATAAGGATCCGCCTTCTCCGCTTCGTGCCCGTTGAAGTTCGAGCGGATGAAGTACTTGTACTGCTCGCCGTGCCCGATGCCGGGTACGAAGGTCTCCCAAATGCCGGAGTCCCCACGGCAACGCATCGCGTGCGACTCGCGATCCCAACCGTTGAAGTCGCCGATCACCGAGACGGAACGGGCATTCGGCGCCCACACCGCGAACCGCACCCCGGGCTCGCCCTCCAACTCCGTCAGATGCGCGCCCAGTTTCTCGTAGTTGCGGTAGTGTGCGCCTTCACCGAGCAGGTGCAGGTCGAAATCCGTCAGAAAAGGCGACTCCATCGTGCTCCGATCATAGCGGGAGTCGAGCCTTCACCAGTACGAGCCCTAAATCACGCGACCGCCGCCAGCGCCTCGACCACCTCGTCCGGCTCCATCCGCTCCGTGAAGTCCGACGTCACATGCCGCTGCCGGACGACTCCCTCGCCGTCCAGAATAAACGTCCCCGGCACCGGCAAATGCCAGCTCCCGTCGGCCGTCGTCGCGGAAATGTCGAATCCGATCGTGCCGGTGTAGAGCCGTTGGATATCCAACGGAATCTCGAACTGCAAACGGTAGTCGCGAATCACCGATTGGTCGTCGTCGCGCAAAATCGGGAACCCAACCTCCGCCGCCTGTTGGAACGTCTGTGAGTCGGGGTGGATCGCCACGATCGACGCGCCCGCGGCCGAAATGTCGTCCAGCGCCCGGGCGAAAGCCGCCACCTGCAAATTGCAAACCGGACACCACGCTCCTCGAAAGAACGTCACGACCACCGGGCCCAGAGCCAGCTGGTCAGCCAAACGCACGTCTTTTCCGGCCGCGTCCGGCAGGACGAAGTCCGGCGCCCGGTCGCCCACCTCAAGGCCGGGAGCAACCTGGCTTCGCCCAATCTCCTCATAGGCGTCGGCGATGCGCTCCCCGACTTCCGCGGGCGTATTGAAGCTCGCCAACAGGTCTTGGATCTCTTCGCGCAGCGACATCAGACCCTCAGTGTACGCTTCCGCGTGCACCCGCCTAGCGCGCGGAGCTATCATACGGACGTGCCCTCTGATACGACGGCTTCAACGCCTCGTCAACTGCTCATCGGCTGTGACGCCATGGAGTGGGATCTGGTCCGAAAGTGGGCCCAGGAAGGCAAGCTTCCGCACCTCGCGCGTTTGATGAAGCGCGGCGTCTCCGCCGAAGTCGAGAGCGTCGCCGCCTCGCTGCCCGATACCGTCTGGACCACCTTCTGCTACGGCGTCAATCCCGGAAAACTCGAAAAATACTTCTACGTCCAGTACAACCAGGAGACCGCGAGTCTCGAGTATCTCCACGACACCAGCCTCAAAGGCGACCCCTTCTGGGGAGCACTGAGTCGCGCCGGGAAGAAGGTCGGCGTCGTCGACGTTCCCCATCTCCCGTTCCAGCCCATTCCCGGCGGCTTCCACTTGATGAACTGGGGCGCGCACGACAACAAGGGCGGAGCGATTACCGATCCTCCCGAATTGCTCTCGCAAATTACCGAGAAGTTCGGCACGCACCCGGTCGGCGACTGCGAGCGCTACAACAAGACCATCCCGTCCTTGACCAAGCTCCGCGAGGACATCTTCCGCGGCGTCAAGACCCACGGCGATCTGTTCACTTGGCTCATCCAGGAGCAGGAATGGGACGTCTTGCTCTGCGCCTTTCCGGCCGCTCATTGTTCAGGCCATCACTTCTGGAAGTTCATGGATCCGGAGCATCCCGACCACGAACGCGACGACCCCGACCACTTGATGGACACGATGGAGAAGACCTACATCCTGATGGATGAGCAGATCGGACGCATGGTCGAGGAAGCCGGCCCCGACGCGCAGGTCACCGTCTTCGCCCCCCACGGCATGGGTCTGCTTTCGCATGCGTCCTGGAACCTCAATGAGATGCTCGACCTCTGGGGCTTCGGCGAACCCGGCCAAGAGCCGCGCCGACTGCAGGGCAAGAAGCAGGGCCGCATCAATCCCTGGCGCATCCTGAAGATGGTCATGCCGTCTCGGCTCCAGTACTTCATCAAGGATCGGCTCCCGCGCGCCTGGCAGGATCAGCTCCTCTTCCTCTGGTACGCGGGCGGGCGCAAGTATCACGGCCGCCGCGCTTTCGCCGTGCCCAACAACGAGGTCACCGGCGCCATCCGCATCGGCGTCAAAGGCAGGGACAAGGGCGGTCTCGTAGAACCGGGCGCTGAATACGCAAAACTCCTCGACGACATCATCACGGCTCTCGAAGAGTTGACCGACCCCGTCACCGGCCGTCGCGTCGTTCGTACCGTCACCCGCCTGCATGAGAAATACCACGGCCAGTTTGCCGAGCAGCTCCCCGACCTGACCGTTCACTGGGAGGCCGACTTCCAGTGGCACGCCCTCGAGTCGCCGCGCTTCGGCAAGCTTGAGATCCGGCCGCAAGACGCTCGCAGCGGATCCCACACCGAGAGCTCGTTCCTCATCATGGCCGGCCCTGGAGTGCCCGAAGGCAAGACGCTCGAAGGCCATTCCATCCTCGACCTCCCAGCCACCGTGCTAGCCAACGCCGGCGTCGAAATCCCCGAGCAACTCGACGGACGCCCGCTCCCCCTCGGCGTCCCCAGCGACCCGCCCAAAGTCCCCGTCAGCTAACAATATTGGATTCGTCAGAGCCGCGCATGTGAAATGCGCGGTCCGCAGGCAACTTGTAAAGCAAAAGCCGCTGCCCAGGCCAAGCAGCCAACCTAGCGCCCGCCCCCGGCTCGCCGAACCGCCAGTTCGTAGTTCCTCCGAATCCGCTCTTCGCCCGGCATCAACTCCGCTGCCACCCGAAACTGCTCCGCAGCCTCGGCGAACCGGCCCTCACGCACCAACACCGTCCCGAAATCATTCCGCGCCATCCCCTCTTCCCGAGCCAATTGGGGCCCCGGAGCAATAGAACGCAGCGTCGGCCCCATCTGCACCAGCAGTCGCGCCACGTTCAAATCAGGCGTGGGCGTCCGGAACGACTGCACAAACGCTATCTGCCAGTGCAGCAGTCCCGATGCGATCAGCACCAACACAGCCGCCGCTTTCCACCCAGCGCCGATCGTTCTCCCGCGGAAGTAGAACGCCGCCCCCACGAAGGCGACCACCGACGCAAGCGGCAGAAAGTCTTGCCCATAGCGCCTGCTCGCCGATGCGAACGCCAACAGCACCGCAAACATCAACGCCGCACCCGCACCCGCCACCAGCGTGGCCACCGTCAGCTCGTCCGCAGGGTCCTTGCGCCTCGCCAACCGCACTGCCGCGACCAACGCAAACAACAAGAACGGCGAAGCCAGCAGAATCGACGACATCGCCTCCGCCCGGCTCACCAACTCAATCGGTTGATTCCCCGCGTGCTCCAGCCAGGGGAAGTCTCCACTCGCCTCCGGCAGCGAAAACAGATAGTGGCCCAGATTCTCCGGCACGCGCGCCAATGAGAACGGTGCAAAGTGCGACGTCTCGCCCGGCTTGTAACTGTTGCCGTAGTCCAACGGCGAACCGAACCGCGCCACGTTGTACCCCAGCATCAGCGCAACAGCCAGGACGATCGGCGCCCCGTAAGCAAGCGCGGGGGCGAGCATCGGCTTCACCTCGCGCCGCCGCAGCCAAAGCACGGCCAGCCATCCCAACCCGAACACGGGCGCATAGAGCGCCAGCGTCACCCGAGTCAGCACCGCCGCTCCCAACGCCGTCCCCGCCAGCAGAGGCCAGCGAACCGCCTCGTCCCGCTGCCCCCGCAGCAGGCAGTAGAAAGAGAACAAGGCACAAGTCGCGCCGATCGAAATGCTCTCGTTGTACACCGTCCCGCGATAGGCGGCCAGAGCCGCCGGCGTCGCCAGCGCGTACGCGAAGAAGCCCCAAACCGCCGACCCCTCAGGGATCTCCGCGAAGTGGCGCCTCCGCAACAGCAGCAGAATCTCCAGGAAAACCCAAGCCCCCAACCAAGTCGCCAACAGCGTCGCGACCCGATCGCTCAGCCCGGTCCCCAAGACATTTCCCAAAACGTGCAGCAGCCCCGGAAACGGTCCCCACTGCAAGTAGTAGCGCCCCTCAAACGGGATCATGTCGACCAGATTTACCTGGTCCGGGGTCGGAGCAATATAGAGATGTCCCGCCGCCAACCCTTGGGCGAACAGGGTGTAGTACCCCATGATTTCGCCGAAATCGAACTGGAACCACGTACCCGCCGCCGCGTAAATCACCAGCAACGCGGCCAAAGCAATCCACTTCCGGCGAGACGGCTCCCCCTTCGCGGCAGGCGACGACGACTCCGCGGGAGCCGCTTCTTCAGTCGCTGGTTCGCTGGCTTTCTCCGCGCTGCGCGGGCGCTTATGGGGGCGTTGGCGGCGTGACATCGAGACCCGTCCCTCATTGTGGAAGAACGCCCCCGGCGCCGCAATCAACTGCGGACGGACATAATAGGGAGTTCATGGCCGATCGAGCCCGCAAAGCGCGCAAGAAGCAGCCTGCGCCCCAGGCGTCGCCGCCGGTCGAGTCGTCGCCTCCGCCCGCGGAAACGTCGGCGCCCATCCTCCCGGCAACCCCGTTCGCCCGCCGGGCGCTGTTCGCCGTTCTCACCCTCGCCCTCGCCCTCCGCGCCTACAACCTCCTGGGGATGTTTCCCATCCTCGTCGATGAATCCATCTACCTCCGCTGGGCCGAGATCATTCAGCACCAAGGCAACTGGTTCGTCTCTCTGCTCGACGGCAAACCGCCGCTCACTTACTGGCTTCTCGCCCTCCCGCGCTTCATCTCTGATGGCGACCCGCTCGCCTGGGCTCGTGCGCTTTCGGTACTAGCCGGGTTGGCGTCCACGGTGGGCGTCTATGCCGTGGCCGCGCGATTGGCGGGCGGGAAGATATCGGAGCGTGCGGGACTCATCGCCGCTGGACTCTACGCGATCTTCCCCTGGGCCTTGCTCTACGATCGACTCGCCTATACCGAAGCCTGGGTAAACCTGCTCGGCGTCGCGATCACGCTCAGCGCCATCGTCTGCTTCGAGCGCAACGGCCAAGGCTTCACGACCGAACTCTGGCCCGGCCTCGCCCTCGGCCTGGGCTTCTTCACCAAGCAAACCCTCATCCTCTGGGCCGGCGTCCCCGCTGTCGTCGCCTTCCTGGTGGCCCGCAAGCATCCCCGCAACTGGATCGTACGTCTGGCGACGGTTTACGTGATAGCAGCCCTGTTCCTCGGGGCGAATTTCGTCCTCACCCCGGACGCCCCGAAGCTTGAAACCCACGACGCGGTCCTACACCACACCGGCTTCTTCGCCGATTCGGCAAGCTTGCTTGCGGACCCGTTCGTCGCCGCTCGCAAGAACTATGGCCTGATCTTCAGCTACATCGGAACGTATCTCACCTGGCCCCTCGCGCTGTCTGCAATCGCCGCGGCTTGGTGGCTGCGGCGCAGGAGACCTATGGCGGTCGGTCTCCTACTGGTCGGCTCCATCCTGCCCGTGATCGCGGAGATCTTCCTCTTAGAGCTGATGTTCCCTACCCGCTACCCCTTTGCCCACTTCTGGCCATGGTTGGCCGTGGCCGCGGTTGGACTCGCTGTGCTCTGGGAAGAAGTGCGGGATCTGTGGACCGACCGCGCGAAACCGCTCGCCGCGGCGGCCGCGCTGGTTCTTGCCGGCCCGATGGTCTACCAGGACGGTCGCATGCTGCTCGCCCCGCGCGAGGGTCTGCACGCCTCGGACGTAAGCGGCTTCCTCAGCGACTCCGCCCACGTCGGGTTCGGCATCCGGCCCGCTATTGACCTGCTCCGTCGCGAGGCCCAAGCCAACGGCCCCCTTACCGTGCTGACGGACTCGTCCTGGGGGCCGCCGGCCGACGCCGTTTTCCCCTACCTGAACCATCGCCACGGCATTCGAGTCTATGAGGCGTGGTGGACGCAGCTTTCCGAACCGAACCCGATTCTGCCGGTCGGAGAAGCGGAAGTACTTCGCTCGACCTATGAGCGGGTCAGCGCCGGAAAGGTAGATTTTCGACGCATCGGGCCCGTGTATTTTCTGAGCGATACGCACTACTTCCCTCGCGAGGTAGTCCGTTCTCTCCAGCCCAACGCCCGCCACGTCGCGGGCTTCCCCAAGCCCGGCGGCAAACACTTCATCGACGTCTACCGCCTCCAGTAGCATCGAGGTCTACAATGAGGGCGAGCGATGAGCCGAATCGTCCTATTCGACGGAGAATGCAACTTCTGCAACGCCTCGGTGCGCTTCATCCTCGACCGTGACCCGAAGGGCGAATTCCAGTTTGCGCCCCTCCAGTCGGATACGGGCCGACGGCTATTCGCGAACTCCAGCGTGGGCCGCGACATCGATTCCATCGTGCTGATCGAGGACGGCGACGTCTCGACCCACTCCACCGCCGCGCTACGCATCGCCCGCCGCCTGAACGCTCCCTGGTCGTGGACCTACGCCTTCATCCTCGTCCCGGGCTTCCTCCGCGACGGGTGCTATCGTCTGTTCGCCAAGTACCGCTACAGCCTATTCGGCAAGCGGGACGAGTGCATGATCCCTACGCCTGATATCCGCAGCCGCTTTCTGGAGATGAGTTGAATGAAGTTCCTACTACTCGCTTGCCTAGCTTCCACACTAGCGTTCGCAGGCCAAGCCGAGGACGACCAATCCGTCCGCGATCTCGTCGGCAAATACGCCGCCGCCCGCGAACACCGCGACCCCGACTCGATCCGCTCGCTCTTCACTGAACAGGCCGACCAGCTTGTCTCCTCCGGCGTCTGGCGCCACGGCCGAGAGACCCTCGTCGAAGGCATGCTCGGCAGCTCCCGCGCCAATCCCGGCGGCCGCACCATCACCGTCGAGCGCGTCCGCTTCATCACCCCGGACTCGGCCGTCGCCGACGCCCGCTACGTGATCAAAGGCTCCGACGGCGCCCCCGACCGGAAAATGTGGAGCACCTTCATCGCCGTCCGCACCGACGACGGCTGGCGTCTCAGCGCCATCCGCAACATGCTTCCCGCCCCCCGACGCTAGAAGGTCTCCGGAACCTTGCCTCATTGCTCAACCCTACTGAAGACTCACAACGATCTCCCACCGGTTGAGTAACATGCCGACTCGTGCGATCGTCTGTCTCAGGGTCCGTCAGACCATCCGGCTCCGGTTTGCCCGGCTACTCCCTCTTGTCACCCCGCCAAACAACCCTGCTCGTCGCGCTCGCTCTTCTGCTGACCGTCACCCTGGCCGCCCAGAGCAGCGACCCCGACGCCGATTCACCCCCGAAGGTCCCCGAGTCGGAAGCGCCCGTGGTCGAGAGCGATTCGGACGTCTCGGAGGATGCAACATCCTCCCAGCGGACCGCTCTGAATCTGCTCGGTGAGGTCGACGCTGAGTCCGGCGAAGGCCGGCGTAACGAGAACGTCAGGCTCACCCTCATCGACAACAACGTTCTCAAAGAACTGCAAACCCGCATGGGCACCACGGCGACTCTCACCGAGTCCTTCGATCCCGCCCGCGGCTACTTCGGCAAGGAATACGGAGGCAGTCCCTCCGCGCCGCTGCACCTTCCAGGCTCGAGCGGCGGCGGTACGCACGCCGAGGTCTTCTGGAGCCACAACAACAGCGCGCTCAGCGCACGTTCGTTCTTCCAGGTCGGCAAGGTCCAACCAGCCCGGACCAACGACTACGGGTTCAAAGTGACCACCAGCTTCGGGTCCAAAACCTCCTTCACCGTCGATGCCAGCCAACGCAAGCTCCGCGGGCAGGTCAACGGCAACGTCCTCGTACCGGGCGCTGAGGAACGTGTTCCGACCGCTACCGACCCCGCCACGCTCGACCTCGTTCAGCGCATCCTCGGAGCCTACCCCTCTCAGGTGCCGAATCGCACCGATATCAACCGCCGAGCGCTCAACACCAACGCCCGGCAGAACATCGACAACGACCGCGCGACCCTCAGTCTCCAACATCGTTTCAATGACGCCGATACGCTCAACCTCCGCTATAGCGCGACCCTCCAGCAGGTCGAGGCCTTCCAACTCGTCGGCGGCCAAAACCCCGACACCACCACCAAGAACCATCAACCGCGTATCACCTGGACGCGCGTCTGGAATCCAGCCACCACCTCCGACTTCTCTATTGGCTACGACCGCACCGGTTCCCTGCTCGTTCCGGAAGAAACGTCCATCGGACCGTTCTACCTCTTCGGGCGTCTCATGCAATCCATCGGGCCCGGCGGCAACTTCCCGCTCGACCGGGCCCAGAACCTCTTTCGTTACGCCGGCCGCGTCAAGAGTCTGGTTGGGAACCACTCCATCTCCGCCGGATTCTCGGTCTTGCGCCGTCAGATCAACGGCTTGGAGAGCAACGACCACCGCGGCACCTTCAGCTTCCGCAACGACTTCGGGCGCAACATTGCGGAGAATCTTCTACTGGGCACGGCCAGCGCGTTTACCGGCGCCATCGGCGACACCCATCGCGGCTTCCGAGGCTGGGACTTTCTCTTCTACGCCGGAGACGACTGGCGCGTCACGCCGAATCTGAATCTCAACTTCGGCCTGCGCTACGAGCCTGTCGCCAAGCCGAACGAGGTTGATGGACTCACTGAAGTCCCTTACGACTGCGCCTGCCTCAACTTCGCTCCCACCTTCGGCTTCGCCTACAAAGCTCATGAGCGCTGGGGCGTCTTCCGCGGCGCCTACGGCATTCACTACGGCGGAATCTTCAACGCGACTTACATGCAGACGCGCTTCAACGCCCCCGGCGTCTTCGTCATCAGCGTCGCCAACCCGGACCTCGTCGACCCCTTCAAAGACCTTACCCCTGCCGACCTCCAGCCCGGCGCACGCAGCCAGTTCTTCCGGCTGGACCCGGAACTCACCACTCCCTACTCGCACCAGTACAACTTCAACTGGCAGCTTCGCCCGGTAGGCGACTGGACGCTCGATCTCGGCTACGTCGGCAGCCGCTCTCACAAGCTCCTGCAGATGTGGTATCTCAATCGGGCTCATCCGGTCGAAGGCATCCCGCTAACCTCGGGCACCATCAACTTGCGTCGAGCCGACGACCGCTTCTTCGATATTCGTCACACGCTCAACGGCTCGCGCGGTTACTACGACGCCGCAAAAATCGCCCTCCGCATTCCGAGCTATGCCGGCCTGACGCTGGAGGCCTCCTATTGGTTCTCCAAGGCCATCGACCTCGGCTCCAACTACACCAACACCTCCGCCGGACGCGACGGCCGAACCGGACGATCCCCCTACGAGTTCGACGTCCATGGCCTGATGCGCGGCCCCAGCGACTTTGACCAATCGCACGCCTACCTGTGGACGGCGAACTACTCCACCCCCGCGCTCAAGCAGCTCCCGCGCTGGTCGCGCGCCCTGCTCGGCAACTGGCAACTCAGTTCCATCGTCCTGCTCAAGTCGGGAACGCCCTTCACCGTCCGCACCACCGACGGCCCGGGCAACGGCAACGTCGACGGAGCCGGCAGCGATCGCCCCAACCTGGTAGATCCTTCGGTTCTCGGCCGCACCATCGACGACCCTGACACGTCCCGCGCAATGCTCCCACGTGAGGCCTTCGCGACCCTGACGCCGGGAGAACCCCACGGAAATCTCGGAGCGAGCACCTTCCGCAAAGACGGGCCCTTCAACGTGAATGCGGCGGTCTCTCGGCGCTTCTCACTGCGCGGCGACGCCAGCCTGCTCTTCCGAGCCGAGAGCCTCAACTTCACGAATCACCCGCAGTTCGCCGAACCCGGCATCGATATCAGCGGCCAGGACTTCGGCCAAATCACCAACACCCTCAACGACGGCCGAGCCTTCAAGTTCACGCTGAGATTGAGTCTCTAGGCCGCGCTCATTGCGGATTTGCGAGAACTCGCGTGTAGAGCCGCATGGGCGGCGACCGAACGAAAGGAATCTAGCGGGTGTAAATGGCGGGCACGACGAGACTCGAACTCGCGACCTCCGGCGTGACAGGCCGGCGTTCTAACCAACTGAACTACGTGCCCACGGGAATTGCGGTCTGAACCGCAAAACAGGGGCGCTACCCTCGGAGGGCGCGCCCCTGCCGCTATCTCCGAATGGTAGCATCCGCGCGCCCCCGGTGCAACGACGCCCGAGCCCTATACTGGGGCCCATCGCCCATGCGAATCCTGCCCTTCCTGCTAGCCCTACTCGGCGCCGCGAACGGCCTCTCCGCCGCCGATCGTCCCAATATCCTTTGGATCGTTCTCGAAGACCTCAGCCCCGAACTCGGCGCCTACGGCGATCCCTACGCCGTCACCCCCAACATCGATCGCCTGGCTTCCCAGAGCGTCCTCTACACCCGCGCTTTCGCCAACGCGGGCGCCTGCGCGCCCGCTCGCTCTACGCTCATCACCGGCATGTACCCGCCCTCTATCGGAACCTCGCACATGCGCTCCAGCGGCCGCCCGCCCGACTTCGTTCGCGGATTCCCCGAATACCTGCGCGACGCCGGCTACTTCACCTCCAACCACTCCAAACTCGACTACAACTGGGACGCTCCCGACTCCATCTGGGACTCCGTCTCACGCGACTGGAAGACCGACGGCTGGCGCAAACGCGGCGACAAGCCCTTCTTCACCGTCGTCAACATCACCCAAACGCACTCCAGTCAGGTCTATCACCCCTGGGTCGATTGGCAGAGTCGCCGCGAAGCTCTGGCCCCGGAGCAACGCCACGACCCGGCCCAGGCCGTCGTTCCGCCTTTCTACCCGGACACCCCGGACACCCGCGAGATCCTCAAGCGCTATGCCGACAACGTCACCTTCAGCGACCGCATCGTCGGCGATATCCTCGAGACCCTTGAGGACGACGGCCTCGCCGACGACACCATCGTCTTCTTCTACGCCGATCACGGCACCGGTCTGCCACGCTCAAAAAGCTTTCTCTTCGAGTCCTCCACGCGCGTTCCGCTCACCATCCGTTTCCCAAAGAAGTTCGACGCCCTCGCTCCCGCCAACCCCGGCGGAAAGGTCTCCCGCCTCGTCGGCTTCGTCGACTTCGCGCCCACCGTCCTCAGCCTCGCCGGAATCACCCCGCCCGAGCATTTCCAAGGACAAGCCTTCCTCGGCGACGCCGCCGGATTCCCGCCGCAGTTCGTCTACGCCTATCGCGATCGCATGGACGAGCGCTACGAGTTCATCCGCTCCGTCCGCGACGGCCGCTTCAAGTACATCCGCAATTACTTCCCGCATCGCGCTTGGTTCCGCGAGCAGACCCGCCTCTACCCGTCCACCAACCCGCTGCTGGCGACCTGGCACGCGCTAGCCTACGCCGCAAAACTCCAAGGCCCCGCCGCCCTTTACATGGCGGAACGGAAACCTCCCGAGCAGCTCTTCGACCTCCGTAACGACCCCGACGAACTCCGCAACCTCTCCCGCGATCCCGACTACGCGGGCGTCCTCAAGAAGCTCCGCGCCGCGCTCCGCACCTGGCAGCTCCAAATCCGCGACACCGGCTTTCTCCCCGAGGAAGAGATGTGGGGCCGCTTCAATGGCCGCGCCTATGAGGCGGCACGCGATTCGGCAAACTATCCGCTGGAACGCATCCTGAAGATCGCCGACTCCGTCGACGCCGGACCCGAGCAAACCGCGCTCCAGATCGCACGCCTCGCCGATTCAGACCCCACGGTCCGATTTTGGGCGGCCACCGGCCTCATCGCCCTCCCCGATGCCGCCGCCAAACCCTCCCTGCGCAAGGCGCTCGCGGACGATTCCGTCGCCGTTCGCACTGCGGCCGCTGAGGCGCTCTGTCTGCTCGATGAGTGCGGGGAGGCCCTGCAACAACTCATTGCGACGCTCGACCATCCCCAGCAATACGCGGCTCTGCGCGCAGCCAACTCCCTCGATCACCTCGACGGTCGCGCCCGCCCTGTCCTCTCCGCCATGCGTGCCGCTCTCGGTTCCACCGCCAAACTGGACGGCCGCGAGTTCTTCCAGGCGTCCACTTGGGCCCAGAAAGTACTCAAGGTCGCCGTCGCTGAACTCGAACATGGACGAAACCCAGGTCTCGGCGCCGTCGTCCGATAGGGAATTACTATGCGATACATCTCTCTCGTCTTCTTTGGCTGCTCAGTCCTCTCTGCCGCCGAGCCCGTCGCCTCCGAGCCAGGAACCATCTATCAAGTGCTCGCGACCAACAAGACCTCCACGCTCGAGCGGGAGCTCAATACCGCGGGCCGCGAGGGCTTTCGCATCATCGACATGATGGGCGGCGAAACCCTTGGCGGCAATGAGATGGTCGCCGTCGTCGGCAAGTCTCGTGACGAAGCCGAATCCCCTCGCTTCGAGTACCTCGTCCTGGCGACCAACAAGACCTCCACCATGCAGAAGGAACTCACCCAGGCGGGTGCCCAGGGGTTCGTCTACAAGGGCCAGACCGTCGCCCAAACCACCTTCGGCGGACAGGAGGTCGTCCTCGTACTCGGTCGCGAGATGGACTCTCCACCTAAGAACTACGCCTACCGCCTGCAAGCCACCAAGCGCACCAAGACGATGGATCGCGAACTCAACGAGGCCGCGGCCGCAGGCTTCAAGCTGATGGGAACCACCGTCTCCAAGACCGCTTTCGCCGGCCAAGAACTCGTCTCCATCCTCATGCGCGAAGACTAGTCTCGGCGCCAGGCGCCGAGCGGCTGCTACCCTCGCCTTGACCTATGAAAGCTTGGCGAGTCCATGAGTACGGCCCCCCGGAGTCGATGCGCTTCGAGGACGCCCCCAAGCCCGAGCCCGGCCCCGGGGAAGTGCTCATCCGCAACCACGCCTGCGGTCTGAACTTTTTTGACATTCTCCAGGTAGCCGGTCAGTACCAGGCGCGCCCCGAGTTCCCCTTCATCATCGGCGCGGAAATCGCCGGCGAGATCGAAACCGTCGGCCCGGACGTCACCGACTTCAAGCCCGGCGACCGCGTCGTCTCCGTCCCCCGCGAGGGAGGCTTCGCCGAGTACTCCGTGGCGCGCGACGACCGCACTTTCCCGCTGCCCCAGTCGATGAGCTTCTCCGAAGCCGCCGCCTTCCCCGTCGTCTACCAAACCTCCTGGTTCGCCCTCGACTACCGCGCTCGCGTCGAGCCCGCCGAGTGGGTCCTCGTCCACGCCGGCGCAAGCGGCGTCGGCCTCGCCGCTATTCAAATCGCCAAAGCCAAGGGCGCCCGCGTCATCGCCACCGCAAGCACGGACGAGAAACGCGCTTTCTGTCGCGAGCAAGGCGCCGATGAGACCGTCGACTACACCCAGCCCGATTGGCCCGACCGCATCAAGAAAATCACCGGTCGCGGCGCCGACGTCATCCTCGACGTCGTCGGCGGCGACGTCTTCACCCTCTCCACCAAATGCATCGCGCCCGACGGCCGGCTGCTCGTCGTCGGCTTCACTTCCGGCGAGATCCCCAAGATCGCCGCCAACCGCATCTTGCTCAAGAACATGTCCGTCGTCGGCGTCTTCTGGGGACGTCACCTCGACGAGCACCCGCGCTACGGGTCCGAGGCGCACAGCGCCCTGCTCGATCTCTATCAGCGGGGGCGGATCCAGATTCCCGTCGGCGCCAAGTTTCCCTTGGAAGACGCCCCCAAGGCCCTCGCCGCGCTCCAGGCCCGCCAAGTCAGCGGCAAAGCCGTGCTGGAGATCATCACGCCCTCATAGAGAACCCTCTCCGAGTCGATTGCTAACCTGGGAGCCTTTCCCGGCATGCAGATTCAACCCGCAAAGCCCGGCCCTCTCGGCGCGACTTTTGACGGCGAGGGCGTCCGCTTCGCGCTCTTCTCCGAGCACGCCCGCCAAGTCGACCTCTGCCTCTTCGACTCCGCCGATCAGAGCGTCGAGTCCCACCGCCTCACGCTGCCCACGCACGAGAATCAGATCTTCTCCGGCTACGTCCCCGGCCTTCGCCCCGGCCAACTCTACGGCTACCGCGTCGACGGCCCCTTCGACCTCGGCGCCGGCCACCGTTTCAATTCCAACAAGTTGCTCTTCGACCCCTACGCCCGCGCCGTCGGTCGGAACCTCTCCTGGGACGACGCGCTCTTCGGATATCCCGCCCAGGACCTTCACCCGCGCACTCCCGAGGATCTCCGCGAGTTCGACAGCCAAGACAGTGCCGCCTTCGCCCCGCTCGCCGCCGTCGTTGATCCGGCCGCCTTTGACTGGCAAGGCGACCAACCCCTGCACACGCCGCTCACTGAGACCGTCGTCTATGAGACCCACGTCCGCGGCTTCACCCAACTCCACCCCGACGTTCCCGCGAAACTGCGCGGAACCTACGCCGCGCTCGCATCCGATCAGGCGATCGAGCACTTCAAGCAGCTCGGCGTGACGGCCGTTGAACTCCTCCCAATCCATTACTTCCTCGACGAGCCGCACCTCAACCGCCGCGGCTTGAGCAACTACTGGGGCTACAACACCCTCGGCTTCTTCGCGCCCCAACCCGACTACGCCGCCGCCAAGACTCCTGAAGGCGTCCTGGACGAATTCCGCGAGATGGTCCGCAAACTCCACGCCGCCGGCCTGGAGGTCTGGCTCGACGTCGTCTACAACCACACCTCCGAGGGCAACGAGCGTGGTCCGACCATCACCTTCCGCGGCATCGACAACGCAGCCTACTACCGCCTGCCGTCCGACGATCACTCCCGCTATGTGAACTACACCGGCACCGGCAACAGCGTCGACTTGCGCCATCCGCAAGTTCTCCGCCTCGTGCTGGATTCCCTGCGCTACTGGGTCCAGGAGATGCACATTGACGGTTTTCGCTTCGACCTGGCTTCCGTCCTCGGCCGCGAGACCAACGACTTCGATCGCGGGGCCGGCTTCTTTGACGCCTGCGCCCAAGATCCCGTGCTGTCTCGGACGAAACTCATCGCCGAGCCCTGGGACCTGGGCATCGGCGGCTACCAAGTCGGCGGCTACCCCACCGGCTGGTCCGAGTGGAACGGCAAGTACCGCGACGACCTCCGCCGCGTCTGGAAAGGCGACTCCGAGGGATTCGCCAAACTCGCCACCCGCCTCGCCGGCTCCAGCGATCTCTACAACCACAGCGGGCGCTCGGCCACCGCCGCCGTCAATTTCGTCACCGCACACGACGGCTTCACCCTCGCCGATCTCGTCGCCTATGAGCGCAAGCGCAACATGGCCAACGGCGAGTTCAACCGCGACGGCGAAGCCCACAACAACAACTGGAATCACGGCGTGGAAGGCCCGACCGACGACGCGGCGATCCTCCAAGCTCGCCGCCGCACGCAATGCAACCTTCTGGCCACGCTCCTGCTCTCCAACGGCGTGCCCATGCTCTCCCATGGCGACGAGCTTGGTCGCACCCAGCGCGGCAACAACAACGCCTACTGCCAAGACAACGACATCTCTTGGATAGATTGGGACCTTGACGACGACCGCCGCCAGCTACTCGCCTTCGTCCAACGCCTGACCGCCATCCGCCGCGAACAGCCGCAACTCCGCCAACAACGATTCCTTACCGGCGAGGGCGAACCCTTCCCGGACGTCGCTTGGTACGGCGAGTCCGGTCGAACGCTCACGCACGAAGAATGGTCGCGCCCCGAGCGCCGCACCTTGGCCGCCTTGTTCGGCCCGCAAGACGGCGCTCCGGGCCTGCTCTTGCTCTTCAACTCCTCCGAACGCACGGCCCAGTTCCTACTGCCCGACGCCGGACTCGGCGCTCGCTGGACCCGGCTATTCGACACCCGCTCGCCGAGCGAACTTGAACCTGTGCTCTTGGATCAGAATTCCTATCCGCTCATCCAGCGCTCCATGGCCGCCCTGCGTTTGGAGATCGACACGGGCCTTGAACCCCCGCCGCAATGAGTCTTCTCAACAATCGGGAGTTCGAGCCGCTCCAACGCCTGGCTCGCCGACATCGCGTCCTCACTCGATACCGCGACGGCTTCAAGCGCTTCCGCGAGCCCTCGGTCGAGGCGATCGTCGCAATCCTCAAGGAACTCGGGGCCCCCATCGAGAGCCCCACCGATGCCGCCGATGCGCTTGTCACAGCCGACCGAGAGCGATGGTCCCAGCTAGCGCCGCCCTGCGCCGTCGCTTGGCAAGATCGACCGGCATCCCTCGAACTGCGTCTCCCTGAGCAGGCGGCCCGCGGCCCGTTGCAATGCACGCTCCACGGGGAGCAGCCCAATACCTGGAGCGTCCAGCTTGAAAACCTCGCCCAACGCGGCGCGGCTCAGGTGGACGGGCGTCGCTACGTCAGCAAACGCCTGCCGCTGCCGAACAACCTGCCCGTCGGACGCCTACTTCTTGATCTCGAGTGCGCCGCCGGCCGCGCCCAAACCCACGTCCTTTCCGCCCCGGCCCGCTGCCATCAGGGCCCCCCGGACGAGCGTCTATGGGGCGCTTTCCTCCCTCTCTACGCACTCCATTCAGAAAGCAGTTGGGGCGCCGGCGACTTCTCCGACCTCGCCGCTCTGTTCGATTGGACTCGCGCACGCGGCGGCTCCATTGTCGGCACCCTCCCCATGCTGGCCGCCTTCCTCGACGAGCCTCTGGAGTACAGCCCCTACGTCCCCGCCAGCCGCCTCTTCTGGAACGAGTTCTACGTCGACCCGCGCACGACGCCAGAGTGGGAATCCTGCCAGACCGCCCGGGCCGCCGCCGCCGGTCTCGCCTCTGAAATTGCTGCACTCCGCGCCGCCCCGCTCGTCGACTATCCCCGCCAGGCCCGCATCAAGCGCGCCGTTCTAGAGAAGCTCGCCCGCCAGGCCTGGGACGATCCCGTTCGCCGCGAAGCCATCGCACGTCGCGTCGCCGAACGCCCCGAACTCGGAGTCTACGCCCGCTTCCGCGCCGTGACGGAAAAGCGCGGCGACATCTGGCCCGCCTGGGAGCAACCCCAAGTCGCCGGACGTCTCACGCCGGAAGACTCTGATCTCGACGCCGAGCGCTATCACCTCTACGCCCAACACGTCGCCGACGAGCAACTCGCCGCGCTCGCGGCCCGTGCCGGAGACCCCGGACTCTACCTCGATCTCCCGCTCGGCACCCACCCCGGCGGCTTCGACGTCTGGCGCGAGCCTGAGGCTTTCGCCGCCGGAGTCAGCGGCGGCGCCCCGCCCGACCGCTTCTTCACCCAGGGCCAGGACTGGAGCTTTTCGCCGCTGCACCCCCAGGCCGGTCGCCGCGACGGACACGCCCACTTCAGCGCCTGCCTGGACCATCACCTGCGTCACGCCGGCATCCTGCGCATCGATCACTTCATGGGCCTGCATCGCCTCTATTGGATCCCCCGTGGTCTGCCCGCCTCCGAGGGGACCTACGTCCAGTACCCCGCAGAGGAACTCTACTCGACCGTCGCCATCGCCTCGCAACGACACGGCGCGCGCATCGTCGGCGAAGACCTGGGCACCGTGCCCAGGTACGTCCGCCGGCGCATGCGCGAACGCGCCATCGACCGCATGTACGTCGCCCAGTTCTCCTTCCGACCTGACCGCGAAGAACTCCTCGAAGAGGTCCCGCAAGACTCTCTCTCCGGCGTCAACACCCACGACACTCCGACCTTTGCAGCTTTCTGGCAAGGCCTCGACATCGACTCCCAAGTCGAAATGCAACTGATCGACGAGCAGGAAGCCGAAACTGCCCGCCGCGGCCGCGCTGCCCTCCGCGCGCGCCTCGTCCAGCAATGGGGGATCGCGGAAAACTCAGCCGCCGCCTATGGGGCCGTACTCGACCGCATCGCCGAGTCCCCCGCGCGCATCGTCATGGTGACGCTCGAAGACCTGTGGAACGAGACCGAGCCCCAAAATACCCCCGGCACCGGCCAAGAAAAACCCAACTGGCGCCGCAAAGCCGCCAAGTCCCTGGAAGAGATTACCCGTCTCCCAGCACCGATCTCTAGACGCCTCTCGTGAAACTCACTACGGTCGCCCCCTCGCGAACAACGGTGCCGCAGGCGTGAGCCCGCGACCACGGTCATCGCTGAAGGCATCCCGATCATAAATCGCGCAACCAACCCGGCAACCCGCGCACAACGGTCATGACCGAGCACCTTGCAGCCTACGGAACCCTCAAGCAGTCCTCAGGCCAACAACAGGACCTAGGCGTCGCCCACATGCTGCGCTTCGTCGGCCCGTGCACCCTGCCCGGCCGCCTCATCAACCTCGGCGCCTACCCGGCCCTAGTCAAAGGCGAAGGACGAGTCGAAGCCGAACTCTTCCAAGTCCTCAACCCAGCCGTCTGGCCCATCCTCGACGCCTACGAAGGCGACGAATACACCCGCATCAAGATTCAACTACTCGCCCCTCCCATCTACGCCTGGACCTATTTCCATGCTGACCCAGCGGCGGAGGATCTATCTTGAAGAAGACCAACGCCCTCCGCCTCCTCGACCGCCACAATGTCCCCTATCGCACTATTGAGTACGACGTCTCCGACGGCGACCTCGAAGCCACCACCGTCGCCCGAAAAATCGACATGCCCCCCGAGCGAGTCTTCAAGACTCTCGTTGCAAAAGGCGATGGCGCAAGCACAGTCGTCTTCGTCATCCCCGGCAACTGCGAACTCGACCTCCGCCAAGCCGCCCGCGCCTCCGGCCACAAGAAGGTAGAACTCCTGCCAGTCAAGGACCTCCTCGCAACCACCGGCTATGTCCGAGGCGGCTGCTCCCCATTCGCCATGAAGCGCCCGTTCCCGACCTACTTTGACGAGTCCATTGAACTCTTTGACGAAATCGCCGTCTCCGCCGGCGTCGTCGGCATGCAAGTAGTCCTAACTCCCGCCGAACTACTGAATACAACCGCGGCAACCGTAGCCGAGCTCGTATGACTATCGGCCGGGCTACGATGATCATCGGATGCGCTTTCTAGTTGGCCTGTTATTGGTGTCGTCAGCATTCGCACAGAGCCCGCTTGAGCTTTGTCACCCGACCGCACGGGTCCAGGCGGCACTCGACGAGATCCCGTCTCGCGTCCCCCTCGATCGCCTGCGTCAAGAGTTCCTAGACGAGCAAACGCCTAAACTTGAAGCGCTTGCTGGAAAGCACCCGGACGACTTCTTCGTTCAGCGTCGGCTGGTACGCCACCTGTTCCAAGCCAACCGTACTAGCCGCAGTCTCCGCGTCGCGGGACCGCTACCCTACCAGGATCGCGCCCGGCAGGCCCCCGAAGATCTTGTCGCCCAATATCTATGGGCCGAAGCGTTGGCTGGACCCTATCCCTATCGTGCTCGGAATCTCATAGAGCCGACGGTCGACACTATGCCCAGCGCCGCCTGGATTCACTTCCTACTGGCCGAACTCTATACCCGTTCTGTTCTGCCGGATCCGGATCGTGCCAAACGGCATGCCTTGCGGTTCAACTCGCTCTGTCCCGGTCGCGTCGAGGGTTACGGTCTGCTCGTCAACTTGGAGCTTTCCCCGTCAGAGGCGAACCGTGCGGCCGATCGGCTGGCAAGACTGGCGGCGAGATTGAGGGGGGCCGCCCGCTTTGACGCCCTCGCACTTCTGTGGCCCTTGCGTGCAGCCGCTGAGCCTACCGCGGATCCAGCCCCGTGGCTCGCTCCCCAAGTCGCCGACGTCTTTAGCCGGCAGCAAGTTGATGAGATTGCCTGGTATGACGCGCTTCGAATCGGTTACCGCCTCCTAGGCGACGCGGACGCGCTCAACAGCAACGAACGCGAGATGCGCCGTCGACAGGCTAAAACCCCTGAGGCTAAGTACCAGTCTGCCAAAGGGAAGTGGGCCCGCGAGCATACGCCCCCTTCGGGAGTAGCCTGGGCGCTCGTCCAAAATTACTACCGCGATCTACTAGTCGTGACCGCCGACTGGGCGCAACGCTGGCCGTTGGTCGATTACGTCTGGCGTGACCGTCTTCAGGCCCTTGCGGGAATCGACGATATCGATCCGGCCGAGGCATCGTCCATCGTCGACGATGCACTGGAGGCCTTCAACGAGGCTCGGGATACGCACTACCGTCCCCGCATTCGTGCGTTGGCGGCACGCGCGCTGCTCAAGCACGGTCAGCGCTTGGCAGAGATTGAAGGCCTGGCGAACGCACGAATAAGGGAGAAGTTGGACGATCGGGAAATGGCGCTGCTGTCGAGTGGCCAACTCAACTCCGCCACCTATCGGGTTATCGAAGGCGATCTGTGGCGGGCGCGTGTGGCGCGAGCCGAACTGGGTTGGCGAAAGGAGGATGCCGGACTGATGCGCCGAGCGATCGAGTCGCTTGTTCCGATGGTGCCCGATGCGCCCCAGGACACAGGATTCCTCCCAAAGGAAGACTATGCTCGCAAGACAACGGAGCTAGCCCTCGCGCAAGCTCGCTTAGCCTCGCTGGCAGGTCGCTCCTCCGCTGCGGTGGACTACTATCGCCAAGCGGTAGCCCACCGCCCCATCTACACCAATCTCCGATACAGCACTCGCGGCGACATCTTTCTCGGTGAACAGGTCATTGAGGAGTTTCGACGCTATTGGGACTCGCTCCGGCGTGATCCAGCTTTGTTCGAAGAACTCCTATCGGAAGCCCAGGGCGAAGAACTGGAGCCGGCGAGCAAACGGACTGCTTCCTGGGCCGAGGGCTACAGAGAGTTGCCAGAGTTCGAGTTGGCCGACCTCGAAGGTCGCATGTGGCGGAGCCGGGACCTGCTCGGGCGATGGGCTGTCGTCGGACAGTGGCCCGAGCGCTACATGGATACGGGCCACGTCTATGAGGCACTGTCCGGCGCCTTGCGCGCCCAAGGAATTCCGTTGCTTGTCTTCGCGTTGGGAACCTCTGAGACTCCCTTTCGCCGCGAAACCGCTCGCCGAGGCTGGACCTTCCCTGTCTGCTCGGCTCCACCCGCTCTTTCCATCGCGATGAACCCGGCCGGCGGTCCCTATCTTTGGGTCGTTCGCCCCGACGGCCAGTTCCAGCGCCGCGCGTCCTTCTCGCCCTATCAGCGCGATCCGGTTGTACTCCATCGCTTCGCCGCCGAGATTATCGCTGTCGTCGAGGAATAGCTCCACCTCGTGCTATAACCAAAAGATCGCGATGCAAACCGCCTCGCAGTTTCGCCGCTTGAAGCACGCCCCCCGGCGCCGAAAGGTGAGCCGCGGCTTGGGTGCCTACTTCCCTCTCGCCTAACCTCGCGGCTCTCCGGCTCTAGCCGGCTGTTCCTTTCCTTTCTTACCGTTGTGCGCCCTGCTTCCCAGCAGGGCCGAGAGGGCCTCTTTGATACTCTGGAGCGCATTATGTCCGCAGCAGCCGTAAACCCGTCCGTCGATGGACACGAACTCGTCGAACTCGAATCCCACCACGTCCTCAAGAGCTACGGACGCTACCCGTTGGTCGTGGAGAAGGGCAAAGGCGTCTACCTTTACGACGACAAGGGCGAAAAATACCTCGACTTTATCTCCGGCATCGGCGTCACCGCCCTCGGCCACGCCCACCCTCGCCTGACCAAAATCATCCGCGAGCAAGCCGGAAAACTCATCCACTGCTCCAACCTCTACTACCACCCCTACCAGGGCGAACTCGCCAAGCGCCTCGCCCGCATGAGCGGCCTCGAACGCGCCTTCTTCTGCAACTCCGGCACGGAAGCCGTCGAAGGCGCCCTCAAGATCGCTAAGGGTTACGGCCAGAAGATCAACAAGAACAAGTTCGAGATCGTCGCCCTCGAAGGATCCTTCGCCGGACGCACCCTAGGCGCGCTCTCCGTCACCGGCCAAGCGAAATACCGCGAGCCCTTCGCCCCCTTGATCCCGGGCGTCAAATTCGTCCCGCCCAATGACGTCGCCGCACTCGAGGCCGCCGTCAACGAAAACACCTGCACCGTCTTCTTCGAACCCATCATGGGCGAAGGCGGCATCGTCTCCATCACGCGCGAGTTCGCCGCCGCCGCCCAGGCCGCCGCCCGCGCCAACGACGCCCTGCTGATCTTCGACGAGATCCAATGCGGACTCGGCCGCTCCGGCGCCTATTTCGCCTACGAACTCTGGAATCAGCCCGAGCAAGGCGGCAAGCCCGGCGAAATTCATCCCGATATCGTCACCGCCGCCAAACCGCTCGGCGGCGGACTCCCCCTCGGCGCAATCTTGGTCAACCAGAAAGCCGTCGACGTCATCACCCCCGGCATGCACGGCTCCACCTTCGGCGGCGGCCCGCTCGCCTGCCGAACCGCGCTGGAGTTCCTCGACGTCATGGAGGAACTGCTCCCGCTCGTCCGCGAGCACGGCCACTACTTCCACCGCCGCCTCGAGGAACTCGCCCTCAAGTACGACTTCGTCGTCGCCCCGCGCGGCAGCGGCCTCATGGTCGGCCTGGAACTCAATATTCCCGGCAACTGGGTCGTCCCTGCCGCCCAGTCCAAAGGCCTGCTGATGAACTGCACGGCCGGAAACATCCTCCGCTTCCTGCCGCCGTACATCGTCGAACGCCGCCACATTGACCGCGTCTACGACGTCCTCAACGAGGTCTTCGAGCAAGGCGCACCGACGGCCTAGCGTCTCCGCGTTTTCAGCCGCAGAGCGGCGACCGAAGGATCAGCCTGGGGCGGAGAAGCCCCAGGTTGGATTCACCCGCCCGGTCGAACTCTCCGTGTCCACGACTCCGGTTTCTTGACGCCGCGAGCCTGACTCAAGTCGAGGTGGCCCGTACCCTCCACCTGATAGAACAGGACGTAACAAATCCACGGCAAGAGGTGAGCTCCGAAGATTCCGCCAAGTATGATTCCGACTTTCCCAATC